>WNFS01002933.1_pt1 | contig 12892 bp, 9 predicted proteins | sample 5400141 | NCBI WGS metagenome assembly WNFS01 (sample SAMN13153358, study PRJNA577476) | soil metagenome | isolation source: 60 cm saprolite under Madrone tree | place: USA:California | collected 2016-06-14
GGTCCAGATAGGTGGCCAAACGCTCTGGTTGGCTGGTGGACTGCTCCTGGCGGGCTCTCATCGGCCTCAACCTACCGCTTCGCACTCACGGGTACCACTTAAATCGCAGAGGAGGAATCACATTTATAACACAGTAGTACTAGGGGGCATCAGACAGTGAGAGTGTTGCAAGGGCGCGCGAATCGACGACGCTATCGAGATCGGGGTGGTGTGGTCACAAAGGGCGGCTCCTCTTGCGACTGCTTAGGTCCTCGGCCAAAATAAGGGAGGCCGAACCGATACAAGCGCGGAAGCGGGACCTCGGCTTCAATTCGAGTTCCAATGCCCGGTTCGCTGCTTACCTGAATCGAACCGCCGACGCTCTCCAGCCTCTTCTTCATGCCTTGCAACCCGAAACTGTCCGAAACCTCGTCCAGCGCGAACCCAATTCCATTGTCTTCAATAGTAAGAGTCAGAGTATGGATAGTGTATTCTGCGGTCACCTTGATGTGATTCGCACGAGCATGGCGGACAGCATTCGCAATGGCTTCCAGGCCGACTCGGAAGAGAACGTCAGTGAGTTTCAGGGGTATTTGGCGGTATTTACCTTTTGTAAAAGCTTCAACAGCAACTGAGTTATCCGAAACCATGACTGCAGCCGAGCGGGTTAGAGCTGGCAGCAGTTCGATTGACTCGATACAGTTTGGACGGAGAGTGGAAATACTGCGCCTTGCTTCCTGATGGCCTTGCGTAACCAGTTGTGACGCAACATCGAGCTGATTATGGAGCGCATGAAGACTCGTCGGCAGTCGTTTACGGATTGCTCCTAGCTGGAAACCGATTCCGGCAAAACTCTGGGCGAGAGTATCGTGTAACTCGTGAGCCAGTCTTTGTCGTTCCTCGATTACGGCGCGAAGCTTCCAGTGTTCGGCGCGAATATAGAACAAGTACGCGAGGAGCAAGACAAAAGTTGCGCCTACGACCATTGCGATAAGATTGCGAGCACTCCACCAAGGCGGACCTGCGACCCGTTCTATGTCGTCCATCGAACGAAGAAGCAGGACAAATGGGGTGCGGTTGCTGGTGTATTCTGGCAAAGTAGAACAAACGCCTCGAACCCGCAGTACGCTGTGTTGAGCCAAAGATGTTCGCGCTACACTGCCCAACGAACCCTTGAGGATTGCCCGGAAGCGCTGATGGCCGTTGTGGAGGCTAAGAATCAAGTTCTTATTCGACGACTCGTCAATTCCGTCAAGATAGGCTTCTAATTCGACGAAGCGCGCGTCGAAGACTCCTGTCGCTGCTTGAGAAATTGTGACGGCCAAAGGAGGGTCCGGTATTCCGGCCCACAGAAGATGGACAGTAGCATTCGCCAGACTCGCACTAAAGTCGTGTGGTTCGACCGTTCCAGTAGCTTCGACTTCATCCCCAACTTTCAAAAGTGGGCCTTTGGCGTTTGGTATTGAAACACCCCCAGTGGGATCCTGGATGTACAAGACCGGTTCGGTCAGAATTACCACGCCGCGGGCGGATAAGATCGAATTCTGATTGGGGGCCTCCAAGAGGAGATTCCTCAACGGTCCGACTGGACTGAAACCCTCCTGTCCAGTTGCGGGACGTTCCGGCGACGTAATCGTACCCTTACGGACTTCAAGTGTTTGCTTGATGGACAGAGTCACCAACTTGGATGGGGGAATGTCGTGTCCCCCCACCAGGCTCGTCAGATCATTGATCGAAGCGGGAACAGCGCGGACATTTTTCCAAATTCCTCCGGTGTCCAATGATCTCAACCCAATGCGGCCCATGGAGGCACATGAATCCTGATCCTCCTTGAGAGTCACGGTAGTGGTTGCGCCTGTACTTGGATCGACTGCCGATGCCGCGAGAGAGCACCCAAATGACACAACTTTTAGATGGTACCAATGAAAAGGCTGTACTCCCCCGGGCATTCGTGAATCCTGGTACTCTGACCACCCATGGTCAGCCCGTCCAATAATCAGAAATCCATCCTGTGCGCGCAACCCTATGTAATACCCGCTGTAGGAATCGACCCCCTGCTCTTCGTCGGTTGACCTTACTATCAGCCCAGCATCACCCCTATCTCCCAGAAGTTGGAGGTCCGCTTCAGTCAAATAGTCCGTCCATTTGGGAGAGCCGGTCATGAATTTCGAGCCGCGAGCGTCTGAATCATTGCGAACCGAGCTGTCAACGACTTTCCAGGTACCGTCATAACTCTCCCATTCATCTGCTTTGCCCACAGAGAATGAGTCGTGATAGGGCAACTGGCGATATCCGGACGACCGCCACAAGAGAAGCAATCCAACCGTCATGACACCACACAGGCTCAAGCCCGTAAACACGACCCTTCGCGACGCTAGGTTCCTAGCGCTCAAGGCGCGGATCTCCAGTATGTGAGAAGCGGTGCAAACTGCGGCTCGTATAGGTTGTCGCGGGTTAACAGAACGGGTTTTACAAAAACAAGACGAGGCACACCTTGACCGTTCGTCTGGGCAATAATCATCTTGATCGCGTGGTCTGCCATTTCATAAGTGTTCTGAGCGATGATGGAATCAATCGCACCCTGGCTTAGATAGTAGAGTTGCCCGTACTGCTGGTCACAGCCGATAAGCAGTACCTGTTGGCTCTTGTGCTGATCCCGTAGAGCACGAAACGCACCTGATGTCGCTGCTCCGCTTAATGCGAAGATCGCGTTCAATTGTGGTTGACTGGCCAAGACCTCTTGCGCAGTGTGTTCAGCTTGACCTGCGTCCTCAGATCCCATGCGAACCGCGACTATCGTGAGGTCATGACATTGAAGGCGTATTGCCGTTTGGAAAGCGTGCAGGCGATGAACCAAGCCTGGAGTGCTCGGATCTACTCCTAGCACAGCGATCAAGCCCCTTCCGTGCAATCGCTCACACAACCGCGCAGCAGCAATGCTCCCCTCCTCATCCTCGTCGTTGAGCACATAAGACAGTGTGCCGGCTGCGGGCATGGGGAGTGGGGAACCCAGAACTACCGTGGGCACGCCAGCGGAAATCGCGCGAAGCACGGGCGTCATCAGAGCCAGTGACTGGCCCGGAGCGATCACGATGCCTTTATCGCCTCGGCGAATTGCACGATCAAGCAGCAAAATCTGTCTCTGGAAGTCATCGGATCGAGTCGGCCCGTTCCAGTAAACTTTAAATCCGCTCCCGCGCGCCGCGTTCATGGCTCCCTTATGTGCCGGCTCCCAAAGATCATCCGCAGTGTCCCTGGGGAGAAATGCTATTGTTCGAAGTTGCTGGGCACAGCTAGCAGAGAACAGCAGAAAGAAAAGAAGAACGAGACGCACTGCTTGTTGTCCACTACACGAATGGCGGCGGTGATTGTCCATTATTCCACTAGACAGGCGCAAGGGGTGTGGCTTCATCGAAGACTGGACGTTCCGAGACTCGAGGCAGACAGATCGCCACGAGACCGGCTCCAGTCATTCCAGCTGAATGATGCCATTCTTGAACGCTACTGTTACTGCCTCTGTTCGATCAGATACTTTCAATTTGTCAGTAATGCTAGCTACATGGCATCGAACAGTGTGACTGCTTATATAGAGAGCTTTAGCTATCTGGTTGTTAGTTAACCCTTTGGATAGCATCTCTAAGACCTCTAGCTCTCGACGCGAGAGGCTGGACCGCTGAAGTCGGTCCGCAAGTCGCGACGCGATGTGCGGAGGAAAGTAACGACTGCCAGCGTAAACGGCAAAGATTGCGTCCAGCAATTCTTGCTCCGGCGCATCTTTCAAAAGGTACCCCTGCACACCTGCGCGGACCGCAGTGTAGATATCCTCATCAGTTTCGTAGCTCGTGAGGACAATCATGCTGATGGCAGGGTACCGCTGCCGCACTTCTTGGATCAGACTAAACCCGCTCATACCGTGCATTCGAAGATCGACCAACATGATGTCTGGAATGCCGGCAGCAAGGCTCACGAGAGCGTCAAAGCCGCTAGCCGCTGCGCCCATCACTTCGATGCCACCTTGGGCTTCAAGCATGCTTTTTAGGCCAACCCGTATCGCCACATGGTCATCAACGATTAGCACGCGGATCGGTCTGGTTGGTCCCTCTCTCATTGCGGACTCGCGAGGCGAATTATACTCCGCGTGAAACTGAGCGATGAAAACATTTACGCATGGCCCAGAATTTGTCGCTTACGCGTCTCGCGTCCGGCGCGAATCCGAAGTTAAAACGCACGTCGTCAAAGTGCGCGTCGGCGACACAAGGCGGGGCAACGGGAGAATGTCGGTTTCTAACGACTAGCACATTTGTACTAATAGAAAACAGGAAAGCTGATGGATTGTAGGTCAAAGTATTCAACATCAGGCTGTAGAGCATGGGGATTCGAGAGGTTGCACAAAGCGCTTCCGTTTCTCCTGCGACCGTGTCGCGGGTGATCACTGGTGCCGCAAGGGTGTCTCCGGCCACGGCGACCCGCGTTCTCCGTGCAATCCGAGCCCTTAATTTCCGGGCTAATGAGGCCGCTCGCGCCCTCGCTGTTCAGAAAAAGCTCAAACGCCGCAGCGATTAGCGGATGATCCAGTGGACTAACATTCTCTCTGCCATCGGGGATCTCCCGCCCCCAAGGCAAACGTACGACAGTTGGAAACTGTAAAGACCGTATTGTGCCGGGGGTGACACAGCTCTAAGTAACAGATTGCCAAGATTGCATCGACAATTCGCTGACAGCTCAGCAATTCAGTTCTGCGAAATCAAGCACACTTAACTTACGTTGTGCCCACGCTGCCCGCTCGGAAGTCTCTCTAGTACAAATGTATTACCTCAGAAGAGTGGAAACGACCGATTGCACACTTGTACTGGGGGCGAATATAAGGGCAATTGTAATCGATTACATTAGCCAGCGTCGTCGGAAGCGGTGGCCAGAGGAAGTTGTTGCGTGAAGCTGTAAGGGCCGGGGAGTGTGGCTCCCCCACAAATGCTGCCACGGTGATCCCAAGACGGGAGGCCGCAAAATGAAGCATCGGTCCGTGTTCTTCTCGTGTGTCTTGACAGGTGTTTCCCTTTTAGTCCTTGCAGGTTTGCTTTTCGGGCAAGGTCAGGACAGAGGCATCATAACTGGGCTCGTGACCGATAAGACAGGTGGCGCCGTTACACAGGCGACGGTCACCATAAGCAATGAGGCCACGGGCGAAAAAATCGTCGTCGAAACCTCATCGGCGGGCAATTTCAGTACCCCGCCACTAGTTCTCGGCAGCTACAAGGTGCAGGTGGAGAAGACGGGCTTTAAGATGTTCGTCCACACCGGCGTTGTGGTTAACAGCGGGGCAACGGTTCGCCTGGATGCCGCGCTTGACTTGGGTCAGGTGACGGAAACGGTGGAAGTAAAAACATCGACCGTAGACGTTAATGTATCAAACGCTGAGGTCTCGCATGTGCTCGGAGAGAAGTTCTACCACGACCTGCCGGTTGTGATGGGTTCGGATATACGTCTGGCTGAGTCCCTGCTGGCTATGCAGCCCGGCTACGTCCCGATGCGGCCGAACGGCGACCCCATATTCCGCGGGAGCCAGTTCCAGTCGCGTATGAACGGCGGCCAGACTATGGCGATGGAGAATTACCTCGACGGAGCTTCCTTTGGCAGCGCCATCGACCATAACAATACCCAGGAGCGCTCTGTCCCTTTTGACTCGGTCAAAGAGACGAAGATCATCGAGAGCAATTTCTCCGCGCAGTACGGGCGAACGAGCGGTGGCTTCGTTGAATATACGACCAAGTCGGGTACCTCTGCATTCCACGGAGGCGGCTACGGCTACTACAATTATCAGGGTTTGAATGCCACCGGAGAACTGATTCCGCAAAAGACTCCCGAGCGCAAGTTGAACTGGGGATTTACGATAGGCGGACCGGTTGTAATACCCAAAGTGTACGACGGCCGGAAGCACCAAACCTACTTCTTCGCCAACTTCGACCTTCTTCACTTCTCCCAAGGTACCTTGCCCAGTTTCGGCCTTACTAATCCTCTCCCCGCCTTCCTTCAGGGGGACTTTTCAAGTCCTCTGCTGCTAAATACCTCGACGCCGGTCGCAACCGATGCTCTGGGGCGGCCGGTATTCGCAGGTGAGATTTTCAACCCCGCCACTAGCAGAACAGTGGCCGGCGTTCCTGTGCGGGACGGCTACGGCTTTGATCCGGTGACAGGCTTGCCCATCGCGGGGCAGGCGAATATCATACCGGCCAATGATCCGCTGCGGAGCGCGATCGCTGCCAAGCTTGCGGCCCTGATCCCGGCTCCCGACCGGCCGGGTCTGACCTTCAATTCATTTTCACCCTCGGGTAACAAATACATTAACCCGAAGACCTTGTTCGTCAGGGTTGACCAGGCCTTCGGAACGAATTTCAACATGTCCACTTCTGTCAACGCCAACACGCGGCCCTCGTTGCGGCAGTGCGCGAGCTTCTCACAGGGCTGCAATTTTACAAACCCATCGACCTATTTCGGAGAGGGGTTCTACCAGGACATCACTACGCGCACCGTCCATCAGCAATTCAACTGGATCATCCGGCCCAATCTGTTCAACCATACTACTCTGTCATTCGACCGCTGGGTTCTTCCCGCGAATCCGGTCTCGGCGGGCCAGCACTGGGTTTCGCGCTTAGGGCTTATAGGGCCCCTTGTTGATACCGGCGGTGCGCCGAGGGTTGACTTTAGCAACGCCCAAGGCGGCGCCGGTAATAGCCCCAATATTCCCTATGCACACTATGGGGAGTCAGACACGGTTGCCGAAGGATGTATCGCGAACCGCTGGCAATTCCTTGACGATGTTACCTGGGTCAAGGGTAAACACACGCTGAAAGCGGGTTTCGAATACCGGCACCATCAATTTCCGACACTCGGTAACGGTAATACCTCGGGCCATTATAACTTCAGTTATTCGGAGACCGCAGGCTGGGACTCGGCAGGCAACCAGTTGACTGCAACGGGAGATCCGGTCGCTTCCTTCTTACTTGGGCAAGTTGACAATGCCAATTTCAATGTCAACTTTCGACACTTGGAGAACGAGCAATACATTTCTCCTTGGCTCAATGACGAGTTCAAAGCCACCAAGAATCTCACCCTGACCATCGGATTGCGCTTTGATTACCAGGGCTGTCTGTCGGAAGCGCACGGTAGCCAGTCAACCTTCGATCCCACCACTCCGAACCCAGGGGCTGGCGGTCACTTGGGAGCGGTCATCTTCGCCGGCAAGGGAACGGGTCGGACTGGGAAGACATGCTTTGAGGAGCCTAAGAAGGATGCGTGGGGACCCCGTGTAGGGTTCGCTTATCGAATCGATAATGCTACCTCAATTCGCGGTGGATACGGGATTTATTACGGAGGCATCCCGGCAAACCAGTTTTCAGGTTCGGCCGAACTCGGGTTCTCCACCAACCCAACGGTTCCGAATTTCACCAATGGCTTCGCTCCCGCTTTTTATTGGGACAGTGGCTTCCCCCAGTCCTCGATCAAGCTTCCGCCCTCCATTGATCCGACCATTGGCAATGGCCAAGGTCCGACCTGGATCACAAAGAATAGCAAGAACCTTCCGAGATACCAGAACTACTCCCTGTCTGTGGAACACGAATTCGGCTCGACTCTGTTGCTGAGCGCTTCTTATATCGGCAATCACGGGACCCGGCTGCCTTCCAATGCCGCAACCCTGGGGCTGCTCGACAACATGAACGATCCTTCGGTGCTGGCCTTGGGAGCTGCTGTTCTCGGGGCTGACATCAATTCACCGGCGGCAGTGGCTGCTGGAATTCTGCCGCCCTACGCTGGGTTCCAGGGAGACGTGGCACAGGCTCTGCGCCCGTGGCCTCAGTTCACGAGACTTAACGTCAGGAGTGTTCCGTTCGGATACAGCACATATAACGCTTTTACGGTCAAGCTCGACAAGAGGTTCACTGGCGGACTGATCGGACGCGTCGCTTATACCAACTCCAAGCTGATCAACAGCGGTGCTGAAGACGTACTGGCGGGGGACGATCCCGGGATTCAAAATCCGCTTCTCGGATCAAAAGACGACCGGGCGTTGAGCCGGGACGACACTCCTCAGTCTCTGATCCTTGCGTGGTCGTACGAGTTGCCATTCGGGAAGGGGAAAAGGTTCAACTTCACCGGACCTCTGGACAAGATCGTCGGTGGTTGGACGATAGCGGGCACACAACGTTACGACTCGGGGCGTCCCCTGAGCATTACTATGGCGTGCGACTTCTGCAACTTCATTTTCAGCAACGAGAAACGGCCAAACAAGGTGGGGCCTGGCTACGGAAAGACCTCCAATGTCAGACCTGGCGACCAGTATCTACTAAAGAGCGGCTGGGCTGATCCCGGTCCGCTTAAATTCGGAAACGCCTCGCAAAACGACCCGCAGATTCGTAGTCCACACTATTTCAACGAGGACCTCAGTATCGCCAAGATGATTCCGATAACCGAACGGGTCGATGCGCGTTTCGAGAGCCAGTTCGGTAACATATTCAATCGCCATCTGTGGTGTAATCCGGACACCAACTGGAGCAGTTCGACCTTTGGGCAAGTGTTCGCCCAGTGCGATCAACCGCGGAATATCCAGTTCGGACTAAGATTGGAGTTTTAGCGCCAGCTTCACTTAGATCTCTCGAGTGGCGGCAGGATCCCCATGGGCCTGCCGCTACTTTCTTCCGGTCGCAATAATATACTTGACTGACTATGCCCTTGTCACGGCATCCACAACTAGTTGCGAGCGGAGCCTCGGCACTACAATATCTACCCGGAGGTGGAATCGTGCGAAAAGCGGCTTGCCTATTCGCCGTTGCGGGACTGCTTACGATTGGCGCATCCGCACAGCTTCAAAATTCTTCCAAAGCTCAAGACGAAAGTGAACTTCGTCGCATTGAGGGCGAAGCTGCCAAGTCTGAGCAACAAAACGCTTCGTCAACGACGGACTTACTTGCAGATGACTGGGTTGGTCTTGGAGCGAAGGTTCTGACGAAGAGCGAGCTTCAGGCAAATGTGAAGCAGAATTTTGTCGCCCACAATGGTCCAAATCCATACACAATAGAGAAAAAAACATGCGAGTAGATTTATTTGGGGACGCAGCCGTAGTGACGTACATCAAGGAGTATCGTCAGACGCCTGACACCACAAAGGTCTATGACGAAGACAATACCGATGTCTTCACACGAAGTTCAAAGGGTTGGCGATTACGGCTGACCAAGGTTTCGCCCGCTCCATCGAAATCGAATTGACCACGGGACACACGGACCAAGGGACGAAAAAGGGAGATAGTCAGTCAACTATATTATTGCCTAACCTATCGTGCCGTTGGCTCGTGGTGTTGCATAAGAGTTCTTTGAGCGACTGCAATCAACGGGGTGGGTCCTATTCCGAATACAAGACAGGATCATAAGGTGCTCACCGCGCTTGGGGTTGCTGTCCTAGTGGTCGGAATTTTCGTGCCCCTCCTGCGAGCACGCCCTCCCCTTCCTCAATCCAACCAATCCGCTCCAGTCACTCAACCTTCCGCTTCAGCGCTGACGCTGGATGGTCTCATACAACTGATCAAGAAGATCAAGGGCGACCCGCAGGCGGTAGCGTCCGCCATTGCTGGAGGAAGCGTTGACTTTGAATTGGACGAAAAGGCTGAGAAAAAGCTGCGAAAAGCGGGAGCGGATGATGAACTGCTCGCTGACATTTGGAAAGTCACACCGATGGCCTCCGACACATGCCCCTCGCTGGCATAGGCCTCCGCCAAGCGCGAAAGCGAACCTGCGAGCGCTCTTGACCAGTCCAACCGGTACTGATCTGCAAGCATCAGCCGCGGAGGCTAGGAGTGGACTATTCGGGAACTTCTTCTCAAATGCATCCACCATTCGAAGGCGGCGGTCAACTACACCTTCGTTTTGGATCTCCTGCAAGGCCATGCACAGCGATGCAAAAATACGCCGACGACTTCATCTCGGAACTACAGCAAAAACGTCCATTGAAGGAGGTTGAAGAGTTCGCTGCGACTTCGTACAGCCACGGCCTTTGATAACTCAGTGCGGAGTCAGGATGCGTACGCGCATTGCCTGACATTTTTTCTTCCTCGGCACTAAGCTGGTGGACGATCCCAAACTTCTTGTTCGCAGTCTGGTCGAGCATGGCGCTCAGGACGACTTCATCCGCAGAGATCGTCAAGGTCTGTCCCGCGCGCCTGGTTTTGCTTGATTCTCGGGATGGTGGGCGGGCTTGATCCACGGATCAGGTTTCAGCCCGTCCGCCTCCCGAGCCAGATAGAAGGAGTTCACGGGAACGTCAGCGTAGTGGTCGAGTTGACCACTCGGCCATCGAATTTCCACGACATCAGCGCGGGGGTGATCACCCATGCCGAAATGCACCCTCAAATCGTTGCCTGAAAGGTAACTTTCGCTGCCGCGGACATCCAAGATGCGGCGGTTGCCCGCCACGGTTACCGCGACACGGGCTCCGATACCGGCGCGATTGCTGCGCACTCCTTCCGTCCTTATCACCAACCAGTTGTTGGTGTTGCCGCCGTCGTTGCGCAGCAAGGTCGGGACATCATTCTTGTTGATCAGGAGCACGTCGATATCGCCGTCGTTATCGATGTCAGCAAAGGCGGCACCTCGTCCGCTGCGCGCGGGCAATTTTCGTAGTCCCGCAGCTTCAGAAACATCCGTAAACTTGTGGCCTTCGAGATTCCGCAGAAGGAAGTTGGGCTCGACAAAGCTGATAGACGGATTTCGTATTTCCACTTGTTCATTGGTGTGCCCATAGCTGATCCACAGGTCCAGCCATCCGTCATTGTCAAAGTCAAAAAAACCGGTGCCCCAGCCACAATACTCGAACCCCAGCGGGCTGAGGCCGAGGACGGAAGTACGATCCATAAACTGATTCGATCCCTGGTTCTCATAGAGGGTATTGTTCTGCTCGATCCAGTTGGTGACGAAGATGTCCAACAAGCCGTCATTGTTGTAGTCTCCCACGGTGACACCCATCGAGCCCTGGGGATTCCCTGCCCAGTCTACCGACAGCCCGGAGGTCCAACTGGCATCCTTGAAGGTTCCGTCGCCGTTGTTAAGGTAGTAGAAGTTCGGGCCGGAATCATTGACCTGGTATATGTCCTGACGGCCGTCATTATTGAAATCGCCGAAAACCACGCCAAAACCTCGACCGGGATCTTTACGAACAATACCGGCTGCCTGGCTCACATCGGTAAACGTGCCGTTCCGGTTGTTGTGATAGAGAATGCCCTGCTCGCCTTCATAATTATCTGGCGGGCAGGCAATCGCAACGTTCTTCAGCATGCAGGCGCGCGGCTCACCCGGCCGCGGAGGAAGGTGCTGAGGGTCGACCTTGGCAAAGTTTGCGACATATAGATCAACATAACCATCGCCGTCGTAGTCGCCAAAGGCAGCCCCCATGCTCCATTTGCGAAAAGGCCAATGAGGATCGGAGACACCAGCTGCCTCAGCCACTTCGGTGAAAGTGCCGTCACGATTGTTGCGGTAAAGCTTATTCGGGCCGAAGCTGGTCACGTAGATGTCCAGGTAACCATCGTTATTGTAGTCGCCGACGGCACATCCACTGTGCCAGCCGCTGTCGCCCAGATGAGCTTCGCGGGTTACGTCGGTGAACGTTCCGTTGCCATTGTTCCGCAACAGGTAATCATGTGGATGTTGGCCAGCCGCCTCCAACTTCCGCGAGGTGCCGTTCACCTGAAAAATGTCCTGAAAACCATCGTTGTTGTAGTCGAGGAAGCAAGCCCCCTGGCCATTGATGTCAGTCAAATACTCGCTCAGCTTGTCCCCGTTGATAATCTTGTGCGCCAAACCGGCTTGGTGAGTAATATCCGTAAAGACAGGCCGATGAGCGGAGTGATTGACTCCTGGCGGTGAAGAGTTGACCTGCCCCCATGCACCGCTCATCAAGACGGCGACGGCGGAGAGAAGGCCAACCTGGCGGCTGCCGCTCATACTTTTAAGGAAATGACCGACCGCCATTGGAATTCGAGGTAAGTTCTTAGATTGCGGGATGAACGGTCAGGGGCCTCCCGGGGAAGGCAGGCTTCAGCGCTTGCCTGCTTAGTGACGTCGCTCATGTCCATTTGGAACCTCCCGAAGAAACCTCAATATAGCAACCGTTTAGGAGCGTAAGAATACTGATGGCCTTTGATAACTCAGTGAGGAGTCAGGATGCGTAGGCGCAAGCCTGCCCTTTTTTCTTCTTCGGCATTAAGCTGGTGGACGATCCCAAACTCCTTGTTCGCGTCGTCCTGCCTGCCAGTGCGACCCAACAGGATACCGAGTTGGTAGTGGGCTTTGACTGAATTCGGATTGAGAAGAACTGCCTTCTCGAGCGCCTGCTCCGCCTCCGGGTACTTCTGTTCTTTCAAGAGGATCCCGCCCAGGGCTTCGTACGCCGGACCGTAGTCAGGATCACGGTGCAACACGTCCCGTAAGGTGGCGATCGCCTGATCATTTTCGCCGTTTCCTTCGGCGACCAAGCCCAGGTAATAGTAGGCAGCGCTTTGGTCCGGCTGGAGTTCGACGCTCCTGCGCAGATACTTCGCTGCATCACCGAGCCTCACCTCAAGGAATAGGAGGGATCCCATCGCATAGTTTAGGACGGAATCGTTCGGGTGCTTTGTAAGCAACGCCTGGAGAAGCTTGCCAGCGACCTCATATTGCTTCTTGGATACGTTAGCAGACGCCAGCACATACGAGTACGAATCGTTGTTGGGCTGCAAACGTACCGCGTTTTGAAGCGCAGAGATCGCGTCGTCGAGCAGGTCCAACTCAAGGCAGATTTTTCCGAACTCGAAGAGTATCTCGGCATTGCCGGGCTGCTCGTGTTTGGCTTTAATCAAGTAGGCAAGAGCCTTTTCTGAATCCTTTTGCTGCGC
>WNFS01009073.1_pt1 | contig 12891 bp, 10 predicted proteins | sample 5400141 | NCBI WGS metagenome assembly WNFS01 (sample SAMN13153358, study PRJNA577476) | soil metagenome | isolation source: 60 cm saprolite under Madrone tree | place: USA:California | collected 2016-06-14
GGGTTGCGCTCGATCAGCGCCTTGATCGGCAGGGCCGCCAGATCGTCGGTGCGCACCGAAGACAACGCGCCGCCGTAGCGGCCGAACGGGGTGCGGATGGCGTCGCAAATATAGGCGTCGTTGATTTTCCGATCTCCGAGGGGTGTCAGCACGCGATCGACGGATGGACGGTGGCGCCGGGATTGAACCCCGAGCCGGAGCGCACGCGTTGATCGAGCAGCGGCGCGGGTGCCCAGAAGTCCGGGCCGAATCGTTCCTGGTAGGCAAGGATGGCCCGCAGCACCTTGGGCAGACCCACCTGGTCGGCCCAGAACATCGGTCCGCCGCGCCAGCGCGGGAAGCCGTAGCCATGCAGCCAGACCATGTCGATATCCACCGGGCGCGCGGCCACGCCTTCGGCCAGGATCCTGGCGCCTTCGTTGATCATCGAGTACAGGCAACGCTCGACGATCTCCTCGTCCGCGATGGTCCGCCGCGCGATCCCCTGCCGGCGCGAGTGCTCGACGATCAGCGTCTCGATGGCCGGATCGGGGATCGGTGTGCGGCTGCCGGGCTCGTAGCGGTACCAGCCGGCGCCCGTCTTCTGGCCCAGCCGTCCTGCCTCGCACACCTGGTCCAGCAGGTTGCAATCGCGCAGGCCGGGCTTGCGCAGGTGAGCTCGCGCCTGGCGGACGCGCCAGAAGATGTCCAGTCCGGACATGTCGCCGACCGCGAACGGCCCCATGGCAAATCCGAAATCCGTGAGGGCCCGGTCCACCTGCTGCGGCAGCGCGCCCTCCTCCAGCAGGAACAAGGCCTCGCGCGAGCGCTGGGCCAGCATCCGGTTGCCCACGAAGCCGTCGGCGCCGCCGACCAGCACCGCCACCTTGCCCAGGCGCTTGCCCAGCTTCATCACGGTGGCCAAAACGTCCGGCTGCGTCTTCGGCGCGCGCACGTTCTCCAGCAGCTTCATCACGTGGGCCGGGCTGAAAAAGTGCATGCCCACGACATCCTGCGGCCGGCGCGTGAACTCGGCGATGGTCCCGACGTGCAGGTACGAGGTGTTGGTCGCGAGGATGGCGCCCGCTTTTGCGACCTGGTCCAACTGGCGGAACACCTGTTCCTTGACGGCGATGTCCTCGAACACCGCCTCCACGATCAGGTCCGCATGCGCCAGGTCCTGGTAGGCCAGCGTCGGCCGTATCAGCGCCAGCCGTTCGTCCGCCTGCGCCTGGGTCAGCCCGCCGCGGGCCACGGTGGCCGCGTAATTCCTGCGGATCGCCTCCAGGCCTCGCTCCAGATTCCCGGCCTGGGCCTCCAGCAGCCTGACCGGGATACCGGCATTGGCGAAGCACATGGCGATGCCGCCGCCCATGGTGCCGGCGCCGACCACCGCCGCCTGCTCGATCTGGCGCAGCGACACCTGCGCGGGCAGATCGGGAATCTTGCCGACCTCCCGCTCGCCCAGAAAGGCGTGGCGCAGCGCGGCGGCCTGGGGCGTGGCGCGAAGTTCGAGGAACAGCTCGCGCTCGCGCGCAAGTCCCTCGGCCAGCGGCAGCGTCGCCGCGGCCCGCAAGGCCTCGACGCAAGCGCGCGGGGCGACAAGAGCGCGCTGCTTCTTCGCAACGCCCTGGTCGGCCTCGGCGAACACGGCCGGATCGGCAGCCATCACGGCCAGCAAGCCGGTGCGTCGCGGCGCACCGCCCGCCGCGATCAGTCGCCGCGCGGCGGCCACGGCGGCCGCTTCGAGCTCGCCCGGCGCGATCTCGTCGATCGCACCGGCGGCCAGCGCGTCCTGCGCGCTCACGGGCTCACCGCCCGTGATCATCACCAGCGCGCGAGCAAAGCCCACCAGCCGCGGCAAGCGCTGGGTGCCGCCCGCCCCTGGCATCAGCCCGAGTTTGACTTCGGGCAGTCCGACCTGCGCGCTCGGCGTTGCGATGCGATAGTGGCAGGCCAGCGCAATCTCGAAGCCGCCGCCCAGCGCGGTGCCATGCAGTGCGGCGACCACCGGCTTGCGCACATCCTCGATGCACTGCGCCAGCTCGGGCAGATGCGGCGGCTGCGGCGCACGGTCAAACTCGGTCACGTCGGCCCCGGCGATGAACGTGCGCCCCCGGCACAGGATCACGACGGCGCGCACCGAGGCGTCGGCGTCGGCTTGCCCGACGGCTTCGCGCAGGCCGGCGCGCACCGCCTGGCTCAGCGCGTTCACCGGCGGGTTGTTCACGGCGATCACGGCGACCTCGGCATCGCGGGTGGTGCTGACGACGGTCGTCATACGCGTTCAGCGTCCACGCAGGGCGCGCAGCGCCTGCGGCGCCTGCAGGGCGCCTTCGATCGCGTCCAACGCCGCGCGCAGCTCCGCGTGCGTCCGCTCGGTGAAGCCGTTCAGCCTGGCGGGCCGCTGCAAGGTGAGTACCGCCACTTGCGCGTCGATCTGCAGCGCCAGCGTTTCGTAGTCGCTCATGGATTGGGCCGTTCAGTACGTCTCGATGTGCAGCCGGCTCTTGGCATGCAGTTCGGGCTTGAGCCGGTCCCAGTCCAGGCCGTGGTCGCGGCACACGTCGCGGAAGGCCTCCAGCACCCCGGTCTCCATCCCCTTCAATCCGCACAGGTAGATGTAGCAGGACTCGTCCCGCAGCAGACGCGCAACGTCCTTGCCGCGGGCCCGGATCAGATCCTGCACGTAAGTCTTGGGCTGGTCGGTCTCGCGCGAGAAGGCCAGATTGATGTCGATGAATTCCCTGGGCAGCTTCATCAGCGGCCCGAAGTACGGCAGCTCTTCCTTGCGCCGAGCGCCGAAAAACAGCATCAGCTCGCCGCCCTCCTTGAGCGCCGCGCGCCGCCGGCGCCGCTCGGTCATGGCACGCATCGGCGCCGAGCCGGTCCCGGTGCAGATCATCATGATCGAGGAGCCGGGATGGTTCGGCATCAGGTAGCTGGTGCCGTAGGGGCCGACCACTTTCACCGCGTCGCCGATTTTGAGGTCGCACATGTAATTCGATCCGGCCCCCGACGCCGGGCTGCCCTGATGGTCCTGGGTCACCCGCTTGATCGTGAGCGCGATGTTGTTGTAGCGGGGACGCTCGCCGTCGCGCGGGCTGGCCACCGAGTAAAGCCGCACATGATGAGGCTTGCCGTTGGGATCGAGGCCGGGCGGCAGGACGCCGACGCTCTGACCCTCCAGGACCGGGAAGGCGCTGCTGCCGAAGTCGAGCACGATGTGGCGAACGTCGGCCGAAGCGCCATCGCCGGTCAGGCGGAAATTGCCGGTCACGGTCGCAATGGCCGGTCGGTCGACCGAGTACAGGTTCACGTAGGGGTGCGCAGCCGACCACGGCGGCGCCACTGCGCCGCCTTGTCCGGCCGTGGCGATCTCGGTGAGCTGGCGCACCTCGGCCGGCACCTCGGCATCGGACCCCACCTCCAGATCGGACTGGGGTGGCAGGCTGTCCCAGGAGAACTGCTCGTCCAGGCTGAACGGCGTGGTCTTGGCCACCTGCCGCCAGTTGTCGATCGCTCCGGTCGGGCAAGGTGCGATGCAGGCATTGCAGAAGTTGCAGGTATTGAAATCGACCACGTAGTTGCGCGAATCGTGCGTGATCGCCTTGACCGGGCAGGTCGCCTCGCAGGTGTTGCAGCGAATGCAGATCTCCGGGTCGATCAGGTGTTGCACTGCATATCCGGCACTCGCAGCGGCGGCCATGCTGCTGACTCCTTCAGTGAGCTCGGCAGATCCTCGCCCACCCTTCGTTATGTCGTCAATTGAAACGGACGTACTGGAAATCCACGGGCTGGCGGTTGATGCCAGTGGCCGGCGGCGCGATCCAGCCCGCGAACTTGCCCGGCTCGGCGACCCGGCCCATCAGCGAAGCGACAAAAGCACGGTCCTGCTCGCTCGGCAACCACTCGCGCACGTTGGCCTGCCACTGGGCTTCCGGCAACACGCGTCCGTCGGGCGACACACGCACTCCGGCGAAGGTGCCTATCTTGCGGTTGAATGCCTTGTGCGGAACCCTCAGTCGGAATGCTACGCCCGCCTTCTCGATCACCTTGTTCCAGCGCTCGACGCCGCCGATCGAATCCTTGATGTAATCGTCTCGCAGGCGCTCGTTCAGCGACAGCAGCGCCGGCACCTCCTTCTCCAGCAGCCGGTCGCCGGCCAGCTCGAGCACCTTGTAGGTGTCGTTCTTCAATACGTGATCGTCGCCCAGCTTGGTCTCCTCGTAGCGGCCCTTCAGTCCGCTGCTGTAGAAGCCGGCCGCGTTGGACGACTGGTCGGAACCGAACAGGTCGATCGTCACGCTGTAGTGGAAATTCAGGTAGCGCTGGATCGTCGGCAGGTCGATCGCGCCCAGGGCGCGAACGCGGGCCGGGTCCTCGACGCCGTGCTCCTTCATCAGTTGGCTGGTGCGCTGGATCACGCGCGACACGCCCGATTCGCCCACGAACATGTGATGCGCTTCCTCGGTCAGCATGAACTGTGTGGTGCGGGCCAGCGGATCGAAACCCGACTCGGCCAGCGCGCAGAGCTGGAATTTGCCGTCACGGTCGGTGAAGTAGGTGAACATGAAGAACGACAGCCAGTCCGGCGTGCGCTCGTTGAAGGCGCCCAGGATGCGCGGGTTGTCGGCATCACCCGAGCGGCGCTGCAGCAGGGCTTCGGCCTCCTCGCGACCGTCGCGCCCGAAGTAGCGCTGCAGCAGGTACACCGCGGCCCACAGGTGACGGCCTTCCTCCACGTTGACCTGGAACAGGTTGCGCAGGTCGTACAGCGACGGCGCGGTCAGACCCAGGTGGCGCTGCTGTTCGACCGAGGCCGGTTCGGTGTCGCCCTGCGCCACGATGATGCGGCGCAGATTGGCGCGGTGCTCCCCCGGCACCTCCTGCCAGGCCGGCTGGCCCTTGTGTTCGCCGAAATGGATCTTGCGCCCGGCGTCGGCCGGGTTCAGGAAGATGCCCCATCGATAGTCGGGCATCTTGACGTAGCCGAACTGGGCCCAGCCGTCGCGATCCACGCTGACCGCCGTGCGCAGGTAGACGTCGAAGTTGCGCGAGCCCTCGGGTCCCATCGCGCTCCACCATTCGTAAAACTCGGGCTGCCAGTGCTCCAGCGCGCGCTGCAGCGTCTTGTCCTCGGACAGATTGACGTTGTTCGGGATCTTCTCGCTGTAATTGACACTCATCGATTGGCTCCTGATGGATCGACCTGCCGGACGGGTCGGCGCGCGGCCGCCTTTACGCCCGTTCCCAGTTGAACTGCGCCTTGTTGCCGGTCCCGAACACCTTCAGGGCACCCGACTCGCCCACGGCATTGGGGCGGATGAAGATCCAGTTCTGCCAGGCCGACAGGCGGCCGAACACGCGCGTCTGCATGGTCTCGGTGACTCCGAAGCGCAGGTTGGCTTCCATGCCGGTGAGGGCATCGGGCGACATGCTGGCGCGCTCCTCCAGCACGATGCGGATCTCGTCGGCCCAGTCCAGCTCGTCCGGCGCTGCCGTGATCAGCCCCAGATCGAGGGCTTCGCGTGGAGCGAGCTTGCGGCCGGTGGCGGCCTGCACCGCATTCACCGCCTTGGCCTCGCCGTAGAAGCGCGACTGCACGCGTGCCAGCCCATCGACGCGCGGATAGGCGCCGAAGTTCAGGTCGGATACGGCGACCCGGGGCCCGCCGTCTGCCGCGTCCAGCATGTAGCTGCGATCGGCGGCCAGCGCCAGTTCCAGCAGTGTGCCGGCGAAGCACGAGCCCGGCTCGATCAGCGCAATCAGGGTGCGCGACGACACGTCCAGGCGTGCCAGTGTCCTGCGCAGCATCCCGATCGTCTCGCGCACGAACCAGTGGTCGCGGTGCTTGGTCAGCGCCGTATCGACCGCCAGCACCTGCCCGGCATCGCCGGCGGTCTTCAGCAGCCAGGTACCGAGTTCGCGCTGGTTGGTGCGCAGCATCAGGATCGCATCGTCCAGTTCGCGCGCCATCTTCAGCGGCCACCAGTTCGCACCAAGGGCCGCGATGCCGGCGACGTCCTGCGGCTGCGCCGCCTGCGGCGCCTTCACGGTGATGCCGGCCTGGCGCGCCTTGACATCGAGCTGTACATCGACGAACTCGTAGTGATAGCCGCGACTGTCGATGCTGCGGTCCAGCGCAGTCAGCGTCACGCCCTTGGCGTCGTGCGGCCGCTCGCTCTGAGCGGCAAGCTCCAGGGCACGGCGCTTGACGTAGTCGCCGAACTGCTGCGGCTTGACGACCGCGTCCACCAGGCGCCAGTCCACGGCACGCTGGCCGCGCACACCCTCGGTGGTGGTGCAGAAAATGTCGGCCAGGTCGCGCCGAACCTTGCGCTTGTCGGTGACCCGGGTCAGCCCGCCGGTGCCCGGCAGCACGCCGAGCAGGGGCACTTCGGGCAGGCTGACGGCAGAGGAGCGGTCGTCGGTCAGCACGATCTCGTCGCAGGCGAGCGCCAGCTCGTAGCCGCCGCCGGCGGTGGTGCCGTTGCAGGCGGCGATGAACTTGAGCCCGGAGTGGCGGCTGGAATCCTCGATGCCGTTGCGCGTCTCGTTGGTGAACTTGCAGAAATTGACTTTCCAGGCGTGGCTCGACAGGCCCAGCATGAAGATGTTGGCGCCGGAGCAGAAGATGCGCTCGCGACCCGAGGTGACCACAACGCTGCGGACCTCGGGATGCTCGAAGCGGATGCGCTGCAGGGCGTCGTGCAGCTCGATGTCGACCCCCAGGTCGTAGGAGTTGAGCTTGAGCTTGTAGCCCGGGCGGATGCCGCCGTCCTCCTTGATGTTGAGCACCAGCGTGGCCACCGGTGCGTCGAACTGCAGGCGCCAGTGGGCATAGCGCTCCGGGTGGGTCTGGTAATCGACCAGGTCGGTACCGGCGGTGGCGGTGCTTGGTGCTGCTTCCATGTGTGCTCCCAGGGGTCGGCTCATGTGGTTCAAGCAACAACGAGGCCCCGCAACTTGGCGAGACTCGCCTCCGTTGTCTGGCCGGACGTGTCGACCACGGCGTCGGCCTTGCGGTACAGGGGCTCGCGCGCAGCCAGGATGCGCTTGAGGTCGTCCATCGCTTCCTCGTTGCCGGCCATGGGCCGCAGGTCGCCCTGCGCGACCACGCGCGCCATGTGTTCCTCGGGCGCCGCCTTGAGCCAGACCGTGAAACAATTGCCCAGCAGCAACTTGAATCCGTCCTCCTCGGCAACGATGCCGCCGCCGACCGAGATGACCGCTCGTTCATGCTTCTCGATCACCCGCTCCAGGCAGCGCCGCTCGATGCGCCGATAGCCCGCCTGACCGTAGAGGGAGAAGATCTCGTTCAACGGCAGACCGGTTTCGCGCTCCACTTCACCGTCGAGTTCGATGAAGGGCGCGTTCAGTTCCTTCGCCAGCAGTTTGCCCAGCGTGCTCTTGCCCGCGCCGCGCAGCCCGATCAGCGCAATGCGCTTGCGCCGCGCTGCCTCTTCGTGGCCGAACTCGCGCATCAAGCGGAAGATCACGTCCTCCAGGCGATGCGCCGGGATCCGCTCGAGAAAGCGCCGGATCAGGCGCCGCTCGACCGAGTCTTCCTGTTCCGGCAGCAGCACTTCCCCCAGTGTGACGTTCAGCGCAGCGGCCACCCGGCGCAGCAACAGCATCGATACGTTCCCTTCGCCGGTCTCCAACTGCCCAAGATAGCGCTCCGATACATCGGCCTCGAGCGCCATCCGCTTGCGGGTCATGCCACGGCGCTCGCGCAATTTTGCAAGTAATATAGTTCATATCAATCACGGCAAACCGCCGATCGCGCTCGCTCGCGTCCCCGGCATACAAAAGGCGACAGCTGATGAAGCTACCGAACCTCGTCCCAGGCCGCTGGCAGTGCTGCCGCCGACCATCGCCGCTGAAACTCGCGGCCTATGGCCTGAAGGAGACCCGAAAATGAGCCCCGAACGGTTTCGCGAGCTGATCACCCACATCACCGGCCGCATCGCCGGCAAGCCGCTGGGCCCGCAGCTCGAGGCCGAGCTCAACCAGAGTTTTCCGGCCGCAGGCCCCGAATACGTGGCGATCTTCGAGGCCTGCCGCGCCGCGATCGCGGCGGGCTGGATGTGTGCGCGTGAGGCCGGCGGCATTCGCTACGGGCGGGTGATCAAGCCGGAGCCGGGCACTGGTGGCTTCAGCGTGGACGTGGTGGACATGGACGCGGTCGAGGGCCCATACCACCGCCACCCCAATGGCGAGATCGACTTGATCATGCCGCTGACGGAGCACGCGCGGTTTGACGGTCGTGGAGCCGGCTGGATGGTCTATGCACCGGGCAGCGCCCACAGCCCGACGGTCAACGGGGGCCGCGCGCTGGTGCTGTACCTGCTGCCCGCCGGGGCGATCGAGTTCACCAAGCCATGAGGTGGCCGGCCCACTGCGCCGCATTTGAGGAATCGAACAGGAGGAGGCCATGCCGGAATTGAGTTCCGCGGACCACGCGGACAGTCCGCCCAGTATCGCCATTCCGCGCGAATACAACGCGGCTCACGACCTGATCCAGCGCAACCTTCGGGCAGGCCGCGCCGATAAGAGCGCGTTCATCGACGATCTTGGCAACTACACCTACGCCGAACTGGACCGGCGCACCAGCGCGTTTGCCAACGTGCTGCGGGCGCAGGGCCTCGGGATGGAGGATCGCATCCTGCTGTGCCTGCACGACACGATCGATTTCCCAACGGCATTTCTGGGCGCGATCAAGGCTGGCGTGGTGCCGGTGGCGGTCAACACGCTGCTGACCCAGGGCGACTACGAGTACATGATGCGCGACAGCAGGGCGCGGGTGGCGGTGGTGTCGGCGGCGCTGCTGCCGCTGTTCCAGACCCTGGTGGGCCATCTGCCCGCTCTGGAACGCATCCTGGTTTCGGGCGGCAACCCCGGCGAGCCGGACTCGCTGGCACGGCTGATCGCGCAGGCACCCTCGAGCTTCGCCTCCGCTGCCACCACCTGCGACGATGTCTGCTTCTGGCTCTACTCCTCGGGCTCCACCGGCGCACCCAAGGGCACGGTGCATGTGCACTCGAGCCTGATCCAGACCGCCGAGCTGTATGCCAAGCCCATCCTCGGGATCGAGGAGACGGATGTGGTGTTCTCGGCCGCCAAGCTGTTCTTCGCCTACGGGCTGGGCAACGGGCTGACGTTTCCGATGTCGGTCGGCGCGACCGCGGTGCTGATGGCCGAGCGACCCACCCCGGCGGCGGTGTTCGCGCGCCTGCGCCGCCACCGGCCCACGATTTTCTACGGGGTGCCCACGCTGTACGCCGCGATGCTGGCCAGCCCCGAGCTGCCGCCACGCGAGCAAATGAGGCTGCGCCGCTGCACTTCCGCCGGCGAGGCGCTGCCCGAGCAGATCGGCAAACGCTGGGCCCAGCACTTCGGGGTCGACATCCTCGACGGCATCGGTTCGACCGAGATGCTGCACATTTTCCTGTCCAACTGCCCGGGCGACGTGCGCTACGGCACCACCGGCAAACCGGTGCCCGGTTACCAGGTGCGCCTGGTCGAGGAAGACGGCAACGAGGTGGCGCGCGGCCAGCCCGGGGAGCTGCAGGTGGCCGGCCCCACCAGTGCGGCCCAGTACTGGAACAATCGCGAGAAAACCCGCGCCACGTTCCAGGGACCGTGGACCCGCTGCGGCGACAAGTACTCCCAGGACGCCGACGGCTACTTCGTCTATGCCGGGCGCAGCGACGACATGCTCAAGGTGAGCGGCATCTACGTCTCGCCGATCGAGGTCGAATCGGCGCTGATCGGCCACGACGCGGTGCTCGAAGCGGCCGTGGTGGGCAAGGAGGACGAGGATCGGCTGATCAAGCCGATCGCCTTCGTGGTGCTCAAGCCCGGACGTGAGGCGACGCCCGAGCTGGCCGAGACGCTCAGAAAGCACGTCAAGTCGCTGCTGGCTCCCTACAAATACCCGCGCTGGATCGAGTTCATCGACGAGCTCCCGAAGACGGCCACGGGAAAGATCCAGCGTTTCAAGCTGCGCGCCCGGCTCAAGACCGGTTGAGACGCGGACAGGAATCGGCGGCACGATGAACGCGGATAGCGCTGGCGCCAGCCTGGCGGGCGCGCAGCACCACCCGGTGCGCTTTGTCGAGGCGTGCGGGCAGCGCCTCGAATACATCGATATCCCGGCCCAGGCGGCGCGCAGGCCGCCGCTGATTTTTATGCACGAAGGGCTCGGGTCGGTTTCAATGTGGCGCGATTTTCCGGCGCGAGTGGCCGCCGCCACCGGCTGCCGCACCGTCGTGTACTCGCGCCACGGGCACGGGCGCTCCTCGCCGCCGGCCGGCCCGCACACGGTGCAGTTCATGCACGAGGAGGCGTTGCAGGTCCTGCCGGCGCTGCGCGAGGCGCTTGCACTGGCGCGACCGGTGCTGGTCGGCCACTCCACCGGGGCCTCGATGTCGCTGATCCACGCCGGCGCCGGCCAATGGGAGGTGGCGGGCGTGGTGGCGATGGCGCCGCTGTGCTTCGCCGAGGAATTCAATCTGCAGAGCATCCGCAAGGCGAAGGACCTGTTTCGCAGCACCGACCTGGCGCAGAAGCTGTCGCGCTACCACGACGACGCTCAGGCCGTGTTCTGGAGCTGGAACGACATCTGGCTCGATCCGGCTTTCAAGCAGTGGAGCATCGAGGACTATCTGCCGGGGATTCGGTGCCCGGTGCTGGCGATACTGGGCGAGAACGACGAGTACTGCACGCAGCTGCAGATCGACGCGATCCTGAAGCACGCGGCGAACTCGCCGAACGTGGAGTTTGTGAAGCTGACCGACTGCGGCCACTCGCCTCACCGCGATCAACCGAAGACGGTGCTGGCGCGCCTGTCGCAGTTCGTCGACCAGGTCACGGAGTAGCCGATGTTCCGCGTGGACAAGCTGATCCGATTCCACCACTGCGACCCGGCGGGCATCGTTTTCTACCCGCAGTACTTCGTGCTGATGCACGAGCTGGTGGAAGACTGGTTCAGCCAGGGACTGAATATCGATTACGCCGAGTTCGTCCGGGAGCACGGAATGGGCTTGCCGATGGTCAAGCTGGAATGCGAGTTCCTGGCTCCGATCCCGATGGGCAACGTGTTGACGCTGGAGCTCGCGGTCAAGCGCATCGGCAACAGCTCATTGACCTTGTCGGTGCGCGGAAGCGCCAACGGACGCGAATCGCTGCGCGCAGCGCTGACGGTCGTGCACACCTCGATCGCACCGATGCGCCCTGTGCCGATCCCGCAGGCGCTGCGCAGCGCAATGGAACGCTTCCGCGAGGATTCGTGATCCGAATCCTCAGGGATATATTTCTACAGCCTGCTACCGACCCCGCAAGATCCAAAACACATTTAGTCGTAAAATCAACGACTAACATGTCAATTGGCAAGTGGCAGCGAACCTTGATTCATTGGCGCAACTGCACTTCGCAGAATATCACTTGTAACGAATGTTGGATAGCAGTATTGTGCCTCGGCGCCCTATCAGTGCCCGCGTTCCCGTCGTTCTGAGAGTGCTGAAGGGCCGCGCAGCGACCCTCGAAGCCGCGCACTACAACCAAAAGGAGGAAATCCGTGAGCACCCGAATCAAGAACTTGATTCTCGCCACGCTGCTGCCCGGGGCGATCGCCGTCCCGGTTTCACACGCAACTGCCGCAACCTGCGAGAGCCTGTCCGGCCTCTCGCTATCCGAGGTGGTCTCCATCGAGGCGAAGTCGTTCCCTGGAGGGACTTTCCAGCCTCCCAACCCGTCCGGGTTCGTGCCCACTGTCACCCAGCCTTTCGTCAGTGCACCGATCGCCGGCCTGCCCGCGTTCTGCGAGGTTTCCATCGTCGTTGCTCCGCAGATCAACATCGAGGTTTGGCTGCCGCTCGCGGGTGCCTGGAATCATCGCTTCAAGGGGGTCGGCGGCGGGGGCTACGCCGGGACGATCTCGTGGTCGGCACTGGCTACGGCACTGGAAGCGGGATTCGCGACTGCCTCTACCGACACCGGGCATTCCGCCTTCGCACCCAACAACGGCGCAAGCGGTGGAGGATTTGCGCTGAATCAACCCGCCGACACGCTCAATTGGGGACTGATCGTCGACTTCGCCCAGCGCTCAGAGCACCAACTGGCGGTGAAGGCCAAGGCCGCCATCGAGGCCTTCTTCGATGAGGCGCCCGTGTTCTCGTACTGGACCGGATGCTCCACCGGCGGCCGCCAGGGGTGGATCGAGGCACAGCGCCATCCCAGTGACTACGACGGCATCCTCGCGGGTGCACCGGCGATGAACTGGGACCGCTTCATTCCCGCAGAGCTATGGCCGCAGATCGTGATGCACGAGGAGGTCGGCGCCCCGATCGCGGCGAGCAAGCTGAATGCCGCAACCAGCGCCGCAATCGCCGCATGCGTCGGCAAGGACGGCGGGCTGGCAACCGACGCCTACCTTTCTGATCCGCGTCTGTGCCGGTTCGATCCGACGGTCAATCCTGCGGCGGTGGGGCTGACTGCGGCTGAGGCGGGCGCGATCAAGAAGATCTGGGATGGTCCGCGCAACGGCCGGGGCGAGCGCGTCTGGTTCGGCCTTGCGCCCGGCACCCCGCTCGCGGCTCTGGCAGGAAGCTCTCCGTTTCCGATTGCGCAGGATCACTTCGTCTACTGGCTTCACCAGAATCCGGCTTTTGACTGGCACACCGTCACGGAGTCCTCCTTCTTCACCGACTTTCACAAGTCCGAGGTGCTGTTCGAAAATGTCGTCGGGACCGACCGCAGCAACCTGAACGGGTTCATAAGGCACGGAACCAAGCTGATCGGCTATCACGGCTGGGCGGATGTCCTGATATTCCCGGCAGGATCGGTCAATTACTTCGAGCGTCTGTGGCAACGCTACGGCCGCGAGGACGTGGACCAATTCGCCCG
>WNFS01010477.1_pt1 | contig 12885 bp, 10 predicted proteins | sample 5400141 | NCBI WGS metagenome assembly WNFS01 (sample SAMN13153358, study PRJNA577476) | soil metagenome | isolation source: 60 cm saprolite under Madrone tree | place: USA:California | collected 2016-06-14
AGTTGCTGCATGTCGACGACTTCGCTGGCGCAGCGGTCTTTTTGATGCTCAATTATAATGAAGAGTTAATTATTAATGTAGGTACTGGAGAAGACGTGACCATCCGGGAATTGGCCGAATTGATTCGAGAAGTGAGCGGCTACGGCGGCCGACTGGCCTTCGACCCCTCGAAGCCTGACGGAACCCCTCGCAAGCAGTTGGATGTCTCTCGATTGCAGGCGCTCGGTTGGCACGCACGAATTCCTCTCCGCCAAGGCCTCCTCGACACTTACAAATGGTTCGTTGCCTCGGGTCAATGACGATTGAACCCCGCAGTTATTCCAGCCAAGAACTCAAGAATGCCTCGCCAGTGGAAGGGACCAAGAGCCTCCGCAAGCGCCCGTTTCCATCGTTTGTGAGAAAACAGGCGAAGTGCGTGCTAGAATCCGCGGCGATGCACAGGCAATGCTCGTCCCGATTCGAACGCGAAGCGCGCAAATGCGGCTGGCAACGAATTGCCGGCCTGGACGAAGCAGGACGCGGATCTTTGTTCGGGCCCGTTGTGGCTGCCGCGGTGATTCTGGACCCCAAACGCCGCATCGTCGGCCTGGATGATTCAAAGAAACTGCCCGCCGAGAGGCGTGAAGTCCTGGCGCTGCGAATCCGCGAGCACGCCCTCGCATGGGGCGTGGCGGAGGTCGACGCGCGCCGCATCGACGCGTGGAATATCTACCAGGCCAGCCGGCAAGCAATGTCTCAAGCTCTGACGCTACTGAAAATTACTCCCGATTATTTGCTGCTGGATGCGATGAGGCTTGATGAATTGATTGAACAGAAACCGCTGATTCACGGCGACGCGCGTTCCGTCTCTATCGCGGCCGCCTCCATCCTGGCCAAAGTCGAGCGTGACCGCCTGATGCTCGAATGGGATCAGGTGTACCCACAATATGGCTTGCGGCAGCACAAAGGATATGCCACTCCCGATCATCTGGCCGCGCTGCGATTGCACGGCCCCTCGCCGCACCATCGATTTTCCTTCGCTCCGGTGCGGGACGCTTCCTGCTGGGCCGCGGGCGCAACGCAGGCTGCATTGCCGCTTACGTGAAGCGAAATATGGGGGACCCCCTCCGATGTGCCGAAGGGTCCCAGCCTTCCCAATCCCGATGATTACTGCCCCGAACGCCTTTCAAAGCGTTGCGTTGACTTGGGTTTTTACGACGTGCTAGCGTAAATTTGGTGTCTGTCAGGCTGGCCCTTCGGCCAGGCCTTTCAGCAGTGGTCCGCTATTGGAAGTGTGGCGCGCCGGTCCGGATGGACCGGCGTAGGAACAGCTGCGAAACTACCTCTGTCCTACTTCGTCCCTTCCAGCCAGGGCAGTGGAAAGAGCATTCGAAGATGGCCTATAACAAGAGCAAACACCTCGACGCGGCGCAGAAGTATCTTCAACAGGGGAAGTTGCCGCAGGCCATCGCTGAATACCAGCAGATCCTGAAAAATGAGCCGAAAGATCAGGTCACCCTGATGACCCTGGGCGATCTGTTTGTCCGGCAAGGCGAAACCTTCCAGGCACTGGAATATTTCGAACGGCTCGCGAAGATTTTTCTGACGGACGGCTTCACAACCAAAGCCATCGCCATTTACAAGAAAGTTGCCAAGCTGGCGCCCGAGGAAACTCGGCCTTTGGAGCGATTGGCGGAACTCTACGTTCAGCAGGGCGTGCTCAGCGAGGCGCGGCCGCTGTATCTGCAGCTTGCGGAAGTGCATTTGAAGGCCGGACGCCAACCGCAAGCCGCGGGACTCTTGCGGAAGCTGCTGGAGGCGGAACCGGAAAACCTGCGTGTCCATACGAAACTGGGCGAACTGCAAGTCGCCATGGGGCAGCAAAAGGAAGCGATCGAGACCTTTTTCATCGCCATTCAGCGAGTTCACGAGCATGGCGATCACGCCGAAGCAATTCGGCTCGCCGAACGGCTCTTGAAGATCGATGCACAGCATCTGCCGACGCTCACCTTGAAAGCGCGCGCGTTGATGGGCGCAGGGAAGCGCGCCGAAGCCTCCACGCTCCTGGAATCATTTCCTGATCAAGACGCCGGCGGCGAGACTACGGCGATTCTGCTAAAACAGTATTTAGAAAGCGGACAACCTGAAAAAGCCGCGGCGCTGGCGGAGAAAGTGTTTGCGCGGGAACCCAAGAACTATTCGCACGTACATCAAGTCGCAATCGTTCTGGTGGAAGCCAGCGACTTCGACCGTGCGCAGGCGTTGCTCGCGCTCATCCGCAACACAATGATCGATTCGGGCGACCACGAGGCTTTGGCGCAGACAATTTCGCGGCTAGCCGAGCGCCGTCCAGGACAGATTGAGCTGCTCGAATGGCTCGTGGATCTTTACGGAAGGGCCAGTGATTCGTTCCGCCTGCCCGATGCACTGGCTCAACTCGCGCAGGGGCACGAAGCCGCGGGGAACGACAAGAGCGCGCTCGAAACGTACGAGCAGTTGCTTGCTCGAAGCCCGGAAGACGAAACGACCCGCCGCCAGTATATGAAGTTGCGCGCGAAGGCCGGGCTTGAGCCTATGGAGGCCGAGATACCGCCGCCGGTGAAATTGGCGGCCCTGGAAGCGAAGGCCAAACCCACTGCTCCACCGCCCACCGAATCAGACCTGGATGAAGAAACACAGCGCTACGTCACGCAGGCATTGACCGACGTCGATCTGTTTTCCAGCTATGGACTGACGCAGAAAGCCATCGACCTGCTGGAAACCATATTGGAGCGCGCCCCGCAGCATACGCCGATCCTGGAACGTCTCCTGGATTTTTCGGTGGGAGCGGGCAATGACAATCGCACAGCGGAACTGGCCACGACGCTTGAACAAGTTGCGATCCAACGCAAAGATCGTGCCGGCGCCGAGAGATACGCGGAATTCCGGCGCCGATTCCAACGCGCGGCAGATCTTTCCCCCGCGGAAGCAGTTGCTCCGCCGCAGTCTTCCGCAGGTGCTCCGCCGGAGTTTTCCGTGCCGACGATCGAAGCGCAACTGGAGGAGCCGGTCGCGGAGGTTCCAGCCAAGCCGGCGCCAGTGGAACAGGTCAGCCCACGGCCTACAGTGAAATCCGTCGTGCACGAAGTGGATTTGTCGGACGAGTGGGCGGCGTTGTCCCAACAGCTGGGGGAGCGGACGGCAAAGGCCCCGGAAGCCCCGGTCAATGCAGCGCCGGCTACTCATTCGGAAGCGGCCCCGCCTGTGCCTGTTGATGTGCCGGAAGAAATAGCGAAGGAAGCACATGCGGAAGCTCCATCCTTCGATCTCGAGCTGCAGCCCGCGGCGCCCACGATCGGTTCGCAAGCTGAAGCCTTGTCAGTTGACTCACTGTTTGCCGACCTCGCAATGGAATTGGAGTCGGCGACATCATCTCTGGGGATTCCGGAAGAGATCGCTCGACCCGCGGCGCCTTCCCCCGCAAAGGCTCCTGCCGCGGAAACGGCGTCACCGAAGCGCGCAGCACGGGCAAATGGGACCTCCGCGCCGGCTGCCCCTTCCGGTGGCGAGATGAGCGGGCCACTTGGCGACCTGTTTGAAGAATTTCGCTCCGAAATGGGCGAATTGGGAAAAGATGAACACGAGGATCTCGAGACCCATTACAATCTGGGTATTGCCTACAGAGAAATGGGCTTGCTGGAAGAGGCCATCAGCGAGTTCCAGAGAGTCGCCAAATCGGCCGATAAGGGACCGGCGTTTCGCTATGCGATGCAATGTTGCACCCTGCTGGGCCTAGCCTTTATGGAAAAGGGACAACCGGCCATCGCGGCGATCTGGTACGAACGCGCGCTCCAGACCCCGGGACTTGATCAGGAATCCATCCTTGCGTTGCGGTATGATCTGGGAGTGGCACAAGAGCTGGCCGGCGATAAAGCCGGCGCGGTTAAAAGCTTCTCTCAGGTTTATGCGATGAACATCGACTACCGCGACGTCTCCGAGCGGATCAGCTTGCTCGGAAAGGCGCGCTAGGCAGCGCCAGGATGAAATCCTTACTTCGTGTTTTGCTGAGCCTCGATGTGTTCCTATTGGGAGTGGTGCTGATTCTTATCCCCTGGCTGGGATATTGGGAGCACAACTTCTTTCTGGACAAGTATCCTGGACTGATTCCCTACCTGTTGCATCCTTCCGTGCGCGGCGCCGTGACCGGGCTGGGCGCGCTCGATGTTATGCTCGCTGGAAGCATGTTGCGGGAACCTACGAACTCCGTTGCCACGCGAACGTAAGCCCACTCTCTGCTACGTGACCAGCAGGCGCGCACTCGAGCGCGCGTCTGCGCATTCTCCAGGCGATCCGGTTTCCGGGAAGACCACGACAGATCCCACGCACGCACTGCTGGAAACCATTCGGAAGGCGGCAGCAGCCGGAATCAACTGGATTCAGATCCGTGAAAAGGACCTTGGAACCCTCGCCCTCGCCGAACTGGTGCGCCTCGCGGGCGCCGCTACGCGAGAGAGTGGCGCGAGGATTCTGGTCAACGATCGTCTCGATGTCGCCCTCGCCACGGGCGCTGCGGGTGTTCATCTGGGCGAAATGTCGCTGCCGGTGGAAACGGTGGCGGAATGGCGGCGCGCCGCCGTCCGCGTGGAATTTCGGATCGGCGTGTCGTGCCATTCGGTGGAAGCGGCGCGCGAGGCCGAAGTCGCTGGCGCTGACTACATCTTCTTCGGGCCCGTTTTTGCGACGCCGTCAAAAGCAGAATTCGGCGCGCCGCAAGGAATCGGGCGGCTCCGCGAGGTGTGCCGCGCGGTGCGCATTCCAGTGCTCGCGATCGGCGGCGTCAGTGTTGAAAATGCTCATTCGTGTTTTGCCGCAGGTGCGGCGGGCGTGGCGGCAATCCGGATGTTTCAGGAATCCGAAGATGTATCGGCCGTCGTAAGCCGTCTGCGAGAGCCGGAGAAAGAGCCCCTGGTCTGAAGACTCGGGCTACAATTTCCGGCGGGATCCATGTAGAGCCCACACGCAAATTCGCGCAATGGGTGGCGGGTTGCATGCGTGCGGCGGAAGTTATGCGACAGGGTCTACGCGCTTTCAGCGGCGGCTGAAGGGGCGGCCGGGGGCTGCGCAGGCTGCGGAATATTCCTGCGGCGTAGCAACTCGATGATCTCGTGGTAGAGACTCGATCTTTGCTTATGGCGTTCGTTCGCCCGCGTCACGTAGCGCACCAGGATTTCGAAACCAAGGTTGGCCGGGCGAACACTGATCGCGGGCCCGGCCGAGAATGACGGCTTCCCGCGGAAGTTACCCAGACGCGCCCATTCCTGTTCAGCGAGGCGCGCATTTGCTTCAGTTTCTTTGGTGACAATCTTCTGCAACTCGTCCACGATCGGGTAGGGATCCTGATCAGCGGGGAGCGCAATCTGCAATTCGTCCCAAAGCCACTGGCCGGAAGTCGAAAAATTGAAATAGTGGCCTTCGATGGCATAGCTGTTGACGAACGTCACGCGGCGGCCCGTGGGGTAGCCGGAATCGTTCCAGTTGCCAGTTTCGAAGAGCACGGTGTGGAATAGTCCGATTTCGACGACTTCGCCGCTGACCCCGTTGATCTCGACCCAATCGCCATGGCGGATTCCGTTTTTCCCCATCAGCACGAACCAGCCGAAAAAACCGACGATGAAATCTTTCAGCGCGACGGTAAGGCTGGCGCCAGCCAGCGCGAGGACGGTGGCCATCTGGTCGGGAAATCCAAAAATCACAAGAAGAATTAAAATGGCGCCGGTCACGCGCGCGGCCAGGTGCGCGACAGCGCGCAGCGTGAGCAATTTCTTCTGGTCTGGCTCGAGGCGATTGAAAATCCGCTCCAGGAGGCGATCCAAGATCACGACAGCCAGCGCAATCAGCAGGATCCAACCGAAGGAAAGGAATAGACTATGCAGCAGGCCGCGCTCGCGCGAAGCGGCCAGCGCGCTCCACCGCCCATAGACCCCCGCGAGGTCTTGCTGGTTTCGGATGCGGCTGTCCAGACCGGACATCCTGTTCTGCAGCGCGGTCAATGAGCGGTAGGAAGATATCGCGGCATCGGTTTGGTCGGATGTGGACGATGGCGCGCCGCCCAGGGCTCCTCCGGGGGCTTTGCCGGAAGCCGAATCAGCGAGCTTTTTCGATTGTTGGGCCTGGGCCTGTTCGAGTTGCCGCCCGAGATCGTCGTGGCGGCTGGAAAATGTGGCGGCTTTTGTGTTGGCTTCCTGCTCCGCCTGGCCGAGACGTCCCACAAATGAGTGGAGCGCATACCAAGCGCGTGCGCGCGGAAAAAGCGAGTTGGAGACGGGAAGCGTCGAACCTGCCTGCTTTCCCACTCCGCTGAGGTCCAGGTGACCGTTGCTATCTTGTTCGGCGGCGTTGTGGTCGTCGACCAGGCGCTGGATGCGGCGTTGGGGGTCGCCGCCGGCGCGCTCCAAATCCTGGTTCGCGTCGGCGAGTTCGTCTTCGTTCAGTTCCAGCCGCGCTTTTGCGAGTTCGAGTTGCTGCGCGAGAGCCTGCCTCTGATTTGCTGTCGCAGCCTCCAGGAGTTTCGTGATGCGGGCTACGCCGGCATCAATTTCGGCAACACTTTTTTTCGCCTTCGATATACGTTCCAGGATGGCGCGGATTTCGGGAGTCGATGGGACAGGCTGCGATGTGGCTTCGCGCAACGCTGCCGCGAATTCCATGTCAACTTCATGATCGGCCAGGCGAAGCGCATCGCGTGCGCGTTCCTGCTCTTCCGCGGAAACAGCAAGTGGAGCAAGCGCCATCGCAGTTTGCATCTGATGCATATCCACGGGAGATTGCGGTCCGCCCGGCTGGGGTCCGCCGGGCGAAACCGCGCGGCTACCCCAGTCGCTGGTTACTACCAGTCCAGCGCCCGTGCCCGCCAAGAGCAAACCAAGAATAATCAGAAGAATGCGCTTGTGTGGCTTCATTTCAAACTGAAATGCCTCCAATTCCACGATTCTCGCGGTCCGGTGAAAAAAATCTCCGAGTCACGGACATTCGTATTTCGTATTTATTACGGCGGGCTCCACGCCCCAGCCGGGCCGCGGCGTGCAGCGCAATAGCAGAGCCCGCACCCGATGAATTACGCGCCGAGCCAGCGGCCCACGGGCTCCCACCCGTCGACGTGATTGCAGATTACTTTAATCGTGGCTGTAATCGGGATCGCCAGAATGAGTCCGATCGCGCCCCAGAGCCATCCCCAGAACAGCAATGCAATTGTCACGGCCAGGGCGCTCAAATGAACGCGGCGAGGCAGCCACGCGAGGACCGCGCCTAGATAAGGCACGAGATTCAGCACGCCCGAGACGCATCCCAAAAGAAATGGGTAGTCCAGGTGAATCGTCAGGAAAAAGACCCAACTGGCGAGCATCACGATCAGCGCGACCAAAGCGTTGCCGGCAACATAGCTGCGCAGCATGGCGCTTACCTGATCGAGCGCTCCCTGGACGCGCGTCCGGTTTTCAGCGGGAAATAGTCCCATGGTGGCTTGCCAGATCCGCCGCTTGGCAGCCAGCATGAAGAAAACCAGGAAGGGCAGAAAGGTCGCCACGAGCAGGATGGGATACAGTGAGCCAACGCCGCTAAATAAAAGGTCGCGAACAGGCCGCGATTCGGCAATGCGCACCGGAGGGCGGCCCTTCTCTGCTTCCGGCGAAATCGCTTCTACTTGTTTTTCGAAGATGGCCAGCTTGCGGTCAACCAGCGTTGCGGCACTGCGCATCCCCGCGCTGTAGCGAGGCCAATCGGCGAGGAACTGATCCGCGCGATCGACCAGCAGATAGCCCAACCCACCAAAGATCGAGGTGACCGCCAGTAGAACGAACAACGCTCCGAGCGCCCGCGGAATGTGCACTTTTTCGAGGATCTTCACGACGGGGTCGAGAAAATAGGCCAGCAGGACCGCCAGCAGCAATGTCATGACGACGCTGGAAGCCCAGTACAGAAACGCAAACACAATGCCCAGGGCGATAATGCGTTGCGAGGAATTGGATCGCGGAGGGATCTTGATGTCTTCGGTCTGCATGATGGGCCGGAATTCACCTTAGCATAGCGGCCGACGGGTATAAACCACGGCTTGCTCCAGGCGGCACGGCTGCGATACCGTAGAACTTACGACGATGCCCTCCAACGCATTGCCGATCGCTCCCCTGGCGCACCTGGGCGTGCGATCGGCGCTCGACATCCTGATCATCGCGATCCTGATCTACTACCTGCTGAAATTGCTGCGCGGGACGCGTGCCGTGCAAATGCTGGTGGCCATTGGGCTGCTGATGCTTTTTTACCGCGGCGCCCGTTGGGCGCGGCTGGAAATGGTCGAGTGGCTTTTGACAACCATGCTGCCTTACTTAGCCATCACATTGATCATTCTCTTTCAGCCGGAAATTCGACGCGCTCTATCGCGGTTTGGGCGCAACCTTTCGTTGATGAAATTCGCTTCTCGCAATCCGAAGGATTCGCATGACGACATCGTGATGGCCGCCGAGTATTTTTCGCAAAACCGCATTGGCTCGCTCATGGTGGTCGAACGACAGGCTGGGTTGCGAACCTATATCGAGAGCGGTATTCCACTTGACGCCAAGCTTTCCTACGACCTGCTGCTTTCAATTTTCCGGCCCGGATCTCCGCTGCACGACGGCGCCGTGATCGTCGAGGGATCGCGGGTGGCGGCCGCGGGCTGTTTCCTTCCACTTTCGCTGAATCCTTTGATATCGAAACAGCTCGGAACGCGGCACCGCGCCGGCATCGGAATTACCGAGGACAGCGACGCAGTCGTGGTGCTCGTTTCCGAGGAGACTGGGTCGATTTCACTTGCGTCTGGCGGAGCGATCGATACGAATCTCACGCCGGAAGAACTCGGCGACCGCCTGAATGAAATGTTCTCGCGCCGAAGAGTGACCTCGGTGTTGCCCGCCGCGCTTATGAACGTTCGAACGCCGGTGAGGAAATAGACGATGCGGTTCCTGCGCAAATACATCCTTGCCAATGCCGGCTCGAAGGTTCTGGCGCTCGGTATTTCTTTTCTGTTGTGGGCTACGTACACCTCGGAGCCGTTCGCAGAGGTGGGTTTTCAAGTGCCGCTCGAGTTCACCACCATGCCTGCCCAGCTGGAAATTTCAGGCGATGTGCCCACTACGGTGCGCGTGCGCGTGCGTGGGCGGTCGGTGCTGCTGCGGCGGTTGGTCACGGCCGATCTGAGCGTTCGCGTGGACCTGAAAGATTGGAAGGAAGGGGCTTCCCAGGTGCGGGTCTCACCGGACATGGTGCGGGCTCCGTTTGGCGCGACCGTTGTCCAGGTTTCACCCTCGGCTTTCCCGGTTACTCTTGTGCCGCGCCACGCACCTACTCCTCCTACCGGGTGAAAGAGCGTGTGCTAGACTTTTCGGGGTCCGGCATGGCTCCCCGTCCATTCTGACTTCAATTATGACCAAGGAATTGTTCGGCACCGATGGCATTCGCGGCATTCCCGGCACGTATCCGCTGGACGACGCCACTCTATACGGCGTCGCGCGAGCGCTCGGAAAATATTTATTGGAACGCGACGCGAAACCCAGCGCGCTGATCGGCATGGATACTCGCGAATCGGGACCCCATATTGCCTCGCAGCTCGCCGCAGGACTCGCCGATGACGGCGTCGCTTTCGTTTCCGCGGGTATCATCAGCACGCCGGGCGTTGCCTGCCTGGTGCGGCAGAAAAAATTCTCGGCCGGCATGGTGATTTCCGCCTCGCACAATCCGTTTCATGACAACGGGGTGAAACTGTTCGCCGGAACGGGGATGAAATTTCCGGATGAAGTCGAGGAACACCTCGAAATCGAGATTCACAATCACAAAGGCCGTGAGACGGCCCCGCACGGGATCGCCGTTCCGACGGACCGCTCGCTCGATGAGGAATACCTGGCGCAACTGCGCGGACGGGTGATTCCAGGCGCGAACCTCGTGGGGATGAAAGTCGTGCTCGACTGCGCCAATGGCGCCGCGAGCCAGCTTGGGCCCTCGCTGTTCCGCTCGCTCGGCGCAGAAGTCATTGCGATCCACGACAAGCCCAACGGACGAAATATTAACGACGGCTGCGGCTCGCTCCATCCGGAAAATCTTCGAAAGAAAGTGATCGAAACACACTCCGCGCTGGGCGTGGCATTTGACGGCGACGCCGACCGCGCGATGTTCGTCAGCGCGAGCGGACGCCACGTGGACGGCGACGGCGTGCTGCTGGCCATGGCGAGATTCCTGAAATCCACTGGACACCTGAACGGCGGACGCGTGATCGGCACGACGATGGCAAATCTCGGACTCGAGCGCGCGCTCCAAGCCGAAGGATTGAGTCTCGCTCGCGAGCCCGTCGGTGACCGCTACGTGCTCGAAGAAATGCTGCGCAGCGGCGCGAATTTGGGGGGCGAACAATCCGGGCACATTATTTTTCTCGACGACGCCACCACCGGCGACGGCCTGCTCACGGCACTCAAGATGGCTTGCCTGGTGGCGCTGCGCGGACCCCTCGACGACTTGCTACGCGGCCTCAAGATCTTTCCGCAGACCATTGTGAATATAATGGTGAAATCCAAGCCGCCGCTGGAATCGTTGCCTGTGGTTTCCGCCGCGATCAGCAAAGCCACGAAAACGCTAGGAACCGCCGGGCGCGTCGTGGTGCGCTATTCGGGCACCGAGCCCAAGGCGCGCGTCATGGTCGAGGCCGAGCGAGCTGAAGATGTGACCCACTGGGCCGAGACCCTCGCCTCCGCTATCCGCACCGCGATCGGCGCCTGAATTCTCCCAAAGATTGTAGCGACCGCAACCGAATACTGTGAAAAATTGTAGATATTCAGGGTATTCATGTACTCACAATTAAGGCTGGAGTTCCTAAACATTTTTGAATCAATGGTTTGAAGCCGAACATAAGAATTTCTAATCGGTGGCAACACGCTTGCATCATCACACGCAAAGTGGTTTTTGATTTTCCCGGGGTGGTGATGTCCCAGGCTTTCTTGGGACGGGGTGAAATGGGGTTTTGCTGGAAGGGGCTCGGATTCGAGCCCCTTTCGTTTTTTTGGCCCGGGTTGTTGTAGCCCGGGTCTTCAGACCCGGGGATTTTCTGCTCATTGCCGCAAAACCCCCCGCCTCTGAAGAGGCGGGCTACAGCAAATCCTCAACCAAAACGTCACAGTGTATATAATAGAATGCACCAATCATCGCATTGAGAACCACAATCGAATTTTCTTCGTCACGACAAATCTCGCCCGCAAAGTTGCTCCCCTCGTTCCCGAAGAGCGCGACCTAATTCTCATCGCAACCGAAACACATAGGCTGCGCGCTGATTTCTTGCTGTTCGGGTACGTGATTATGCCCACGCACGTTCACCTTCTATTTTCTCCGCAAAATCAGAATCTGATCCAAATCATGCGGGACTTGAAAAGCAAGACGGGCTATGCAATCGCGCAACGGCGCAAGATTCCAGGTCCCATCTGGCAAGAAAGATACTTTGACACTATAGTTCGTCAGGTTCGCAATTTCTGGCAAAAGCTCGAATACATTCATCGTAACCCGGTCGAAGCTGGTTTGGTGTCAGAGCCACAAGAATGGCACTGGTCAAGCTATCGCCAGTATGTGAAGAAGAGCGAAGGGCTGGCTGTTCTTGATTCCGTAGAGTTTCCGTCTGACGGTGAGCATTTTCTATGGCCCGCGCCATGGCGGTAAGGCGACGGACGCGGTTGCTGTAGCTCTGGTCTTCAGACTCGGGGATTTGCCTCACCGTGCGACAAAACCCCCGCCTCTGAAGAGGCGGGCTACAACTGCTTGCGAGTCATAAAAAAAGGCACGGCGAACCGTGCCCTTTGCGGAATCGCGCTGTGTGTTTCGTCTAGCTGCAGCCGGATGTGCCGCCGCAATTTTCGCATTTGTAGCAAGCGCCGTTGGGCGTCATGAGCATGCCGCATTCGGAACAGGTGGGCGCGCCGTCGAACATGGGACGCATACCCGCATCGTGCGCCGGCAAATCGTCATGGGCCGTCGCGACCAACGCGGGTGACGTGACTGGTCCCGCCAACGCGATTGTAGCCGGCAACGCGCTATCACCATTGTGCGTAAGGTAATCCGCAGAGATGAACCGTCCGCCGAGCCACCGGGCGATGTAGTCGAGCACGGACTTAGCATACGGAATGGCCGGGTGGCCTGTGTAGCCCGCGGGCTCGAACCGCGTATTGATGAACTTATCGACCAGCGCCTTGAGCGGCACGCCGTACTGCAAGCCGATCGAAACCGAGAGCGCGAAGCCGTCCATGAAGCCGGAAAGCGTCGAACCTTCCTTGGCCATCTTGATGAAAATTTCACCCGGCGTTTTTCCGTCCTCGTAGAGACCGACGGTGATGTAGCCCTCATGACCGCCTATGGAGAACTTGTGCGTGATGGACTGGCGCTCGCTCGGCAGCTTTTGGCGGTGCGCGTGGGGGAACAGTTCGCGTTGCTCAGCCACAAGTGACGCAGTTTCGGCCGCCTTCGCCACGGCAATCTGTCCCTGTTGCGCCGTGTCTTTCTTATCGCCGGCGGCGGAAAGCGGCTGCGAGCCCTTCGAGTTGTCACGATAGATCGCGACGGCCTTCACGCCGAGCTTCCACGACTCGAGATACGCCTGCATGACGTCCTCGACCGTGGATTCCTCGGGCATGTTGATCGTTTTGCTGATCGCGCCGGAAAGGAACGGTTGCGCCGCCGCCATCATTTTCAAGTGGCCGCGCCAGGCGATGGAACGCCCGCCCACCGTGGCGAGCGAGCAATCGAAGACCGGCAGATGCTCCGGTTTGAATCCCGGCGCGCCCTCGATCTTGCCGTTGCGATCGATGTAGGAAACCATCTGCGACGTTTCCTCCGGCGAATAGCCCAGCTTCATCAGCGCCGCCGGAA
>WNFS01002937.1_pt1 | contig 12883 bp, 10 predicted proteins | sample 5400141 | NCBI WGS metagenome assembly WNFS01 (sample SAMN13153358, study PRJNA577476) | soil metagenome | isolation source: 60 cm saprolite under Madrone tree | place: USA:California | collected 2016-06-14
AGAGGATGCGGCCTCCCGTCACCATGCCGCTTGCCGCGATGATCGCGAAGAATCCATCGCGCTCGAGCAGCCTGGCCGAGTCGGCAGCTCCACGGACGAACTGCAGGCGGGAAGGGTGGAGCGGCCGGACGTGCCGCGCCAGGAGCGACCGCACTTCCGCGGATTGGTCCTCGGGATGCTTGAGGTACAGCGGCGTCGCGTCGGTGGCCATCGGGCTGTCCACGAACAGCGGTAGCTTGGGGATGCGCCCTTCGTGCTCCAACCTTCGCCAGAGGAAGAGGATCTCCTGCGTGCGCCCGATGGCGAAGGCGGGGATCAGGAGCGGGCCCCCGCGCCGCACGGCCTGGTGGATCGCCTCGGCCAGCTCGTCGGCCGCCGGCGCGGGCGGGTGCACGCGGTCGCCATAGGTACACTCCAGCAGGAGCGCGTCCGCCTGGACCGGATCGTCGGGATCGGCCAGCAGCGGCGTCGCATATCGGCCCAGGTCGCCTGAACAGAGGATGCGCTTGCCGTCGGCACGCAGGTCGAGGAAGGCGCTGCCCAGGATGTGTCCAGCCTGGTGGAAGGTCACCTGGACTCCGTCGACCACCTCGATGGGCACGTCGTAAGGAAAGGATTCGAGCCTCTCGACGGCCGCCTCGGCCTGCCGCGCGGTGTAGAGCGGAAGGGCGGGGTGGTGCTTGCTGTAGCCGCGCCGGTTGGCGTACCGCGCGTCCTCTTCCTGGAGGTGGCCGCTGTCGGGCAGGAGCAGCGCCGAAAGGTCGCGCGTGCCCGTGGTACAGAGGACGCGTCCGACCAGCCCCTGCGCGCACAGCCTGGGAAGATACCCGGTGTGATCGATGTGCGCGTGGGTGAGGATCACCGCGTCCAGCCTGCCGCCGGTCCAGGGCGCCCAGTTCCGCTCGCGCAGCTCCTTCCGCCCCTGGAACAGCCCGGCGTCGATCAGGACCCGCTTCCCGGACGCCGTGGTGAGCAGGTGCCGCGACCCGGTGACGGTCTGCGCGGCCCCGAGGAAGGTGAGAGACGCCATCTAGAAGCCGCGGCCGCGGAGCTCGCGCAGGAGGTCCTCGTAGAGGGAAGCGGCGTCGAATCCGCGCGACCACCAGCCGATCTGGGCCCAGTGGTCGGCCTCGATCTCGTGCAGGACCTCGCCCCAGGCCTGCGAGTTGGCAGGGACCACGCCGTCGTTCGGTCCCGAGCACTCGGCCAGGTACAGGTGCGAAGGCCAGAGCAGCGGATTGGTCCGCAACCGCCCGCTCTTCCCCACCACGCTGGCGTACGCCACGCCGGGATCGTCGCGGACGGCCGCGTTGAACCGGGCCATTCCCGGCGTGGCCAGGTCTCCAAAGGCGGTGAGATCGATGATCCGTCGCAACAGGCGCGTGATCCGCCCGAACAGCGCGTGGCCGGCATCGGCCAGGGGCGTCCCCAGGTGGGGGGTCCCGATCGTGATCAGGGAAGCGACCCGGCCGCCGAGGCCGAGCTGCGAAATGGCGTAGCGCGCGTCGAGACCGCCCATGCTGTGGGCGACGATGTTCACGCGCGGCTCGGGCAGCGCGCGGATCAGGTCCGCGAGGCGCTGCGCGCGGGCGGAGATGGAGGAAGCTGGAGGCACGCGCGGGCTGTAGACCTGTGCCCCCAGCCTTTCGAGGTGCGTGCCGATCCCGCGGAAGTAGAGGTGCTTGCTACTGCCCAGCTCGATCTCGTCGAACCCCAGGAAACCGTGCGCGAGCACCACGGGCAGCCGGGGTCCCGCGGGCTTGCGCGGCGGGCGGCGTCGGGACTGCTTCCACTGCTGGAGCGCGAGCGCGAGAAGGACCGCGATCGCCACTCCGATCAGCAGCCAGTCGAGCATGCGCTACCCTAACCCAACTCAGGGACCGCTTCCTGCAATCTCCGGCGGCGTGGGTGCCGGTGTGGCGAGCTGCGCCCGCGCGGCGCCGAAGTTGGCCCGGTCCGCCTCGAACGAGCAGATATTCAGTAGCTCCTTCTGCTCCGCGGTCCGCTTGCGCAGGCGCTGCCGCGCTGCTTGCGCTTCGGCGAACGCGTCGGCGCTCAGTTTTCCCTTCGACAGGCGCGCACGGTAGTCCACCACGCCGAGCACCTGGCGCCAGAGCGACTCGTACAGCTTCTCGAAGTGCTCGCGGACCTCACCCTCCAGCGCCTGCGCCGGCGCTTCCACCGGCTGACCGTCGACCGACACCGCCACCGAATCGAGCGTGCCGAAGCCGTTCTGCCCCCGATCGGCGAGGGCCATCGACTGCTGGGTCGTGAGCGGATAATCGTCGTCCAGGATCGAGAATCGCATCAGCTGCGGGTCGACGAGCGCCACCACCACCGACCGGCCGCCGAACGGGAACGTCACGCTGTGGGTGGGCTCGGCGAGGAGCTGCTTGACCAGCTTGTCGCGGTCCTGGGCGGTGATCTCCCCGTGCAGCCCCGAGGAGTCTCGCTTCGGGACTTTGAGCGTATCCAGCTCGTCGCGGAGCTGATCGATCGCCACCACCGCGTTCAAGGCCGCGGCATCGGTATATCCGGCGTGGTAGACGCCCACCAGCTCCGGCTCGGCGGTGCGGCAGGAGACCGCGAACACCGGGCTGCCGCTGTTCCCCGACGCGAGCAGCGCATCGATCATGAAGTCGACGTGGTTCCAGCCGCGCTCCGAATCGTGCGTCATCGGATTGAGCACCTTGCCGGTGTTCACCGCAGCGAAGGCGCCCAGCGGGAAGCCGCGCACCTGGACCAGGTTTCCGGGACGTAGAGCGGCTGATCTGCCAAGCCGGTACGGCATCACCGGGAGCTGTTTGCGCGTCTTGAGGACGGCGATGTCCGCCTGCGTGTCCGACAGCACCTTGGCGAGCGGGACGTGTCCCGGCTCGTAGTCGTCAGTCTCGTCCCGCACGATCTTGAGCTGCTCGCGCACCTTCTTCGACCCGGTGGGGACGCCCTCCACCGCGTGCTCGTCGTCCGTCACGTCGGGCTGGCTGGCGACGTGCTCGTTGGTCACCAGCTGCGTCTCGCCGTTGACGATCCGGTACGCGAATGCAGTTCCGTGCACCACCGAGCGCAGATAGGCGCGCCGCAGCTTCCCGTCGCGGCCGTAGTAGACGTGCTCGTAGGTGGCGGTGCTGCGGATGGCGAAGACGAACGGTTGCCTGACCGCGTCGAGGATCGAGGCCGCCTTCTCGGCAGGAAGAGAGTCCGCGTAGTCGCCGGAGCAGAGCGGAGGAGGGGAGCTGGGCGGGTGGGGCGCCGCGGGCTTCCCGGGCGACTTCGCCTTGCTTTTCGCCGCGGCCGGGAGGGCCTGCGCGAGCACCAGAGCGATGACCAGTGCACGCATGCGCGCCTCCAGGACCAAGGTTAAGCGAGGGTTTCTTGCGTGCAACTAAGCTTCCGCACGCCTTGCCGCCTGCCCGGCGGGGGTCTATCGTCGGTTGTCATGCCACATCGGATCCGCGTCGTCGCTGCCATGATCGATCGGGACGGCAAGTACCTCATCACCCAGCGCCGTCCCACGGCAACGCTGCCGCTGCTGTGGGAATTCCCTGGCGGACGGGTGGAAGAAGGGGAGTCAGACGAGGCGGCGCTCGCGCGCGAGCTGAAGGAGGAAATGGAGATCGAGGTGGACGTCGGGGACCGGGTAATCCACGTCCAGCACAGCTACCCCCACTACGACATCGACTTTCGCGTCTACCGGTGCAAGCTGACCGCCGGTGAGATCAATCACAAGAAAGTGCACGATCATCGCTGGGTCTCGCCCCAGGAGATGGACCAGTACGAGTTCCCGGCAGCGGACGAGAAGACGGTCGCTCAGTTGCTCGATCTGACCCACTGACGCAAGCTGCCGAATCCACCGGCCATCGTTAAGCTTTCACCTGGGGGAGTTGCGACCACTCGGGGGAGGGGGCCGTTCGATGGCGATCGGGAAGCCGAATCCGCGCGGCAAGAAGCTCGACAAGCAGCCCGGATCCGGTCCGCGGTTCGGTTCGCCGCTGGTCTACGTCCTCCTGCTGCTGGTCGGCTTCCTGCTCCTGCGCTCCTTGTTCCAGGACGCGGGATTCCAGCGGGTGTCGTATAGTCGTTTGCTGGAACGCATCCAGAGCGACGGCTGCCAGAAGGTCGTCCTGAGCAACGACTGGGTGAAATGCTATCCCCGCGGGATCGACGGGTCGAAGGCCGACTTGCCTTGGTTCGCGGTGCGCGTCCCGGGCGACAACACCCTGATCAAGACCCTCCAGGACAAGCACATCGAGTACGAGGCCGTCTCCGAGAGCGGCATGAGCGAGATGATCTGGATGCTGGTCGTGCCTATCGGCATCGGGCTCCTCTTCGTCTCCTGGCTGACGCGGCGGATGTCCGGCGGCATGCCGGGCGGACCGCCGGGCGTGATGTCCTTCGGCAAGACCAAGGCCCGCGTCTACATGGAGTCGAACACCGGCGTCACCTTCAAGGACGTCGCCGGCGTCGACGAAGCGGCCGAGGAGCTGAAGGAGATCGTCGACTTCCTCAAGATGCCTTCGAAGTTCCGGCGGCTGGGCGGGCGCATCCCCAAAGGCGTGCTGCTGGTCGGGCCTCCGGGAACGGGCAAGACGCTGCTCGCCCGCGCGGTGGCGGGCGAGGCGGGCGTGCCGTTCTTCAGCCTCTCCGGCTCCGAGTTCGTGGAGATGTTCGTCGGCGTCGGGGCGGCCCGGGTGCGCGACCTGTTCCAACAGGCCGCCGCGAAGTCGCCGGCGATCATCTTCATCGACGAGCTGGACGCCATCGGAAAGAGCCGCAACGCCGGCATGTTCGGAGGCCATGACGAGCGCGAGCAGACGCTGAACCAGATGCTGGCGGAGATGGATGGCTTCGACGCGCGCACGGCGCTGATCGTGCTCGCGGCCACCAACCGGCCCGAAATCCTCGACCCGGCCCTGATGCGACCGGGCCGATTCGATCGGCAGGTGCTCGTCGATCGCCCCGACCGGAGGGGGCGCGAGGAGATCCTCCGCATCCATTCCCGCGAGGTGAAGCTGGGCGCGGACGTGGATCTCAAGCTGATCGCCGCCCGCACCCCGGGCTTCGCGGGCGCGGACCTGGCGAACGTGGTCAACGAGGCGGCGCTGCTCGCCGCGCGCAAGGACCGCGACAAGGTGGTGATGGCGGACTTCATGGAGGCCATCGAGCGCGTGGTGGCCGGCCTGGAGAAGAAGAACCGCCGCATGAACGAGAAGGAGAAGGAGATCGTCGCCTACCACGAGTCGGGGCACGCACTGGTCTCCAGCCTCTGCGCCCACTCCGAGCCGGTGCACAAGATCTCCATCATCCCGCGCGGCCTGGCCGCGCTCGGGTACACGCTCCAGCTCCCGCTCGAGGACCGCTACCTCATGTCCCGCGAGGAGCTGCTGGACAAGATGGCGGGCCTGATGGGCGGCCGCGCGGCCGAGGAGATCGTGGTCGGCAGCGTCTCCACCGGCGCCTCGAACGACTTCAAGCAGGCGACCGAGATCGCGCGACTCATGGTCACGGAATACGGCATGAGCGAGGCCCTGGGCCCCATCTCCTATTCCGATCGGGGCCGTTCGCCCTTCCTCCGCGGGACGGAGGGAATGGCCGGGCTGACCGACAAGGCGTACAGCGAGCGCACGCAGCGCCGCATCGACGAGGAAGTCTCCCGCTTGGTGGAGGAAGCGATGCAGCGGGCGCGCGACATCGTCTCGCACCACCGCGAGGCGTTGGGACGGGTGGCCGCCCGCCTGCTCCAGAACGAAGTACTCGAGGGCGACGAGCTGCGGAGGATCCTCACCGAGTCCGGCGCCTTGCCAGCAGAGAGGAAAGGGCCTGCTGCCGAGGCCGAGCGCGAGCGGCGTGAAAGCGCCTAGATCGTTACCTTGCGGGGGGAAGCCGGAATGTCCTCGCTGAAGATCGGACGATCGCACAAGGCCCGCAAGGCTCTGTTCACGCGGGGGATCCGGCGCGGGTTTCTCACCGTGGAAGAGATCGACGAGGCGCTCCCTCCGGGCAGCCTCACCGACGCGGAGCGCTGGCTCCTCTACTATTCGTTGCACGCTTCGCGCATCGAGGTCCTCGATCGGCGCGGCAGGCGCGTGGAGCTCGAGGATCTCCGGTCCTCGCGGGACGAGTTGCAGGGGACCCCCGAATCGCACTGAAACCACTTCGAAATCAAAGCAGCTTGACGACCCCGCTGCGGGCGTTAGGTTGCTGTCCAGACATTTTTTGGGCGCGCGAAACGTGTATTTGCGGGCCCGTCATCGAAATACAGGGGCGCCACCGCTGTTCACAGGGGCGACCGCCCTTTGGAGGCTTCATGCATCGCCGCTTTACCCTCATCGCCGCATTGTTCACCGGCGCGCTCGCCGCGGCAGTTGCCCTGCCGCTGGTGTCCGCTTGCCAGCGCCTCGCGTCGGATTCCTCCTTCTTCGCCGCCGACGCCCAGGCAGCAGCCGTCGCGGCCCCCCCGCCCACGGCGGAAAGCGTCAAGCAGCAGCAGGTCACCCAGATGCCCTCGCTGGCGCCGCTGGTGAAGCAGCTCCGGCCCGTGGTGGTCAACATCAACTCGAAGATCAAGCCTCGCGGAGGAGGGCGCGTGGCGCAGCGGCTCCCGCAGGGTCACCCGCGCCTGCGCCAGCAGCCGCAACAGGACGAGGACAACTCGGACGACGACTCGCCGCAGGATCCGATGGAGCGCTTCTTCCGCTACTTCGGGCAGCCTTCGCCCGGCGATCAGCAGGAGCGCCACGGGCTGGGCTCGGGCTTCTTGATCGGCGATGGTCTGGTGCTCACCAACAACCACGTCGTCGAGGTGCAGGACGAGTCGCGTCCCGGCCGCTTCCGGCCGATGGACGAGATCAAGGTGATCACCGACGAGACCGCCCCGGGCGGGGCGCGTGAGTTCTCCGCCAAGGTGATCGGCAACGATCCCAAGACGGACATCGCGGTGCTCAAGATCGAGGGCAAGGACGTCGACAAGCTGAAGTACGCCACCCTGGGCGACTCCGACGTGGCCGAGGTGGGCGACTACGTGCTGGCCATCGGCGAGCCGTTCGGCCTGCAGGCGACGGTCACCTCCGGAATCATCAGCGCGAAGGAGCGGACGCAGTTCGGCGGACCGTACTCCGACTACCTCCAGACCGACGCCTCCATCAATCCGGGCAACTCCGGTGGGCCGCTCTTCAACATGAAGGGCGAAGTGGTGGGCGTGAACGCCGCCATCATCAGCGGGGCGAACACCATCGGGTTTGCCATTCCGATCAACGTCGTGAGGGAGATCCTGCCGCAGCTGAAGCAGACCGGTCGCGTGGCCCGCGGGTTCCTGGGCGTGTCGCCGCAGGCGATCACTTCGGACATGGCCGACAGCCTGGGGCTGAAGTCGACGAAGGGCGCGCTGATCGCGGACGTGGTCAAGGACAGCCCGGCCGAGAAGGGCGGCATCAAGCCGGGCGACGTGGTGGTAGCGCTGAACGGGAAGCCGGTGACCGACAACAGCCAGCTGACGCGCGACGTGGGCGTGATCCCGCCGGGCAGCACGGTGAAGCTGGACCTCGTTCGCGAAGGCAGGCAGCGCACCGTCGAAGTGAAGCTGGCCGAGCGGCCCGACGAAAAGGACCAGGGCGGGCGCACCCCCAGCAAGGGCGGGCAGGACAAGGAGCAGGGTGACCTGCTCGGTCTCTCCGTCCAGGACGTGACGCCGCAGCTCGCGCGCCAGTCGCAGGTGGATCCGGCGACGAAGGGAGCGGTGGTGGTGGACGTGGCCCCGGATTCGCCGGCGGCGGACGCAGGGCTGGAGCCGGGCGATGTCGTTCTCGAGGTGAACCGGCGGGCCGTCGCCTCGGCGGCCGAATACAAGAACGCGGTGAAGGGCGTGAAGAAGGGCGACACCGCGTTGGTTCGCGTCCGGCGGGGACAGGCAACTCAGTACGTCCCCGTCCGCGTGAAGGCGTAGCCGGCTTCTGCGGAGCTTCCAGAGCGCGCAGCGGGCCCGGGTCTCGACCCGGATCCCTGCGCGCTTTGCGTTTGAACGGCTCCCAGCCTTACGCCGCAGCCTTGCGAACGGGTTGCGGGCCGGGACGCGGAGGAGCGCCGCGGTACTGGGGAGGCGGAGGCGTGCGGTGCTCGTCCTGCTGCCGCTGCGGAGGCGTCGACCCCTCCGGACTTTCCGGAACGGCGGGCTTGTCCTTCTGGGCCTTGTCGAGCGCCGGCGCCCAGGGAATCGCGGACCGCCCGCCCGGGGCTGAATAGCGGTTCGTCGGTCCAGAGCGCGCTGCGGTTGCCGGTTGGTGCTTGGGCGCCGCGTGCGCGACGACTGCAGCCTGGAGAAGGGCAAGGGCCAGCGCCACGGCTGCGAGTCCCGAGGTCAGCACGGCGCCAAGATGGCCCTTCATGTGTTTCAATCTAAGCTGCTGTGTAGCGCCGCGCGACCAGCGGCCGCCCGCTTTCTTGACGGCGAGCGGGCGCCCACCTACCGTGCAGCCTTCCAGCCAAGCCGGAGAGCTCCTGGGCAATGTCCAGCCGTACTGACAAAGTACAGCCTGAGTTCAAACCATCCGCCCTGGGTCGCATGGACAAGGCCTTCCCGGTCTTCCTCGAAGGCGACCGGGGCGTGGCCAGTGGAGTGGGCAGAAACATCACGGATACCGGGATGTTCGTCGAGACCCGCGAGCCCTTCCCCCTGGGCACGCGCGTCAAGATCACGTTCTGTTCGCCCCATGGCGGGGCCGAGATCACGCTCGAGGGCCAAGTCCGATACCAATGCTACATCAACTTCTCGCGGGCTGACTCCAGCCGGGCCGGCATGCGCGGCATCGGGCTCAAGTTCGTTTCTCCACAGTCGCCCCAGAAGGGCGGTCGCGGCTCCATCCATTGAGTAGATCCGGCACGCGTCCGGATCACGGCCGGTCCTGCGGCTCCTTCTCGTAGAGCGCCCACCGTCCTTCACGCGCGCGAAGGGTCCAGCGCGGCCCCGGTTGAGGGCGCGCGAAGGGATCCACCCAGCCGTGCACCAGCACGTAGTCGTAGTAGTACCCGTCCACGTCGTTGCGGAAGGTGTTGGGGTGCCACTCCCAGCCAGCCGGGTGTGGCGGCGGCGCGTTTTCGGGGCGGTAGCGCAGAGGGGACTGCGGCAGCTCGGCGAACGAGAACGAAGCGACGCCGCCCATCCGCGCCCGGTAGTACCCCTGGAAATGCAGGAACGCGCTGAACTTCGCGAACCGCGAGTTCTGCTCGAAGATCATTCCGATCAGCCGGCGGCCCGGCTGCGCGCGCGCCAGCACGCTGTCGAAGGGTCCCACCTCGCGTTCGAAGGCCCGGATGTTGGAAGCCGAATTCGCCGCGGCGAAGAAACCGGTCGCGGCCGCCAGCAGAAGCGGCGCGGCTCCGCGCAGGCCGCGCGCGGGCCGCAGCAGCGCGGGTGCGAGCAGCGCGAAGAGCAGCGCATAGCGCTCGTTCAGCTGCCACATCCAACCGATCGAGATGGGAAACGCCAGGTAGAGCGCGGCCGCCAGCGCGAGCCACACTCCGACCAGCCCGCGGCGCCAGGGGTGTTCTTCCGGTTCGCGGCGCTGCGGCCAGGCGAGCAGCGCGGCGGCGGCGAGCAGCGCCAGCAGGCACCACTCGTCCTGCGCGCCGCGCCAGATGTCGAGCAGCGCGTCGTTGACGTTGCGCAGCGCCGTCGCGGGCTCCTCCCAGGAGACGGCCATCGGCTGCCGCCACCCGACGGACTGCGGATGCACCACGGGGCTGTAGGCGAGCCAGAGCAGGCAAAGCACCGCGACCGGGGCCGCCCAGAGCAGCTTGCGGGGCCACTCGCGCAGCGGCGCCAGCCGGGGGATGCCCACCGAGACCAGCGCGGCCGCGGGGGCGAAGAAGACGAAAGCGGAGAGGTGCAGATAGAAGAGCGCGGTCGCGGCGAGGGCGAGCGTCCCGAGCGTGCGCCGCGAGGGAGTCTCGGCCTGCCGCAGCGTGAGCGCGAGCGCCCAGAGAGTCAGCGGCATGGCCGCGAGGTAGTTGAAGAAGCCGATCAGGAGCGACTGGCTCCAGAAGAGCGTGCAGCCGAACAGCGCAAGGCGGGTGTCGGCGCGGAGGGCGCGCAGCAGCGCGCGCAGCGAGCAGGGAAAAGCGACGGCGATCAGGGAGAGCAGGATCAGGTTCGCCCGCTCCGCGGTCCCGAAGGGAAACGCGAACGCCGCGCCCACCAGGTAGTAGAGGAGGTACTGCGTCTGGCCGAAGGCGAGCGTGAAGTACTCGCGGGACTTCCAGGAGGGGTCCCACCAGTGCCGCAGGGTCCCGATGGCCGAAACGTGCTGCGGGAGATCGGTGAAGGGCAGGTGGGCCGCGGACCAGAGCGGAACCACCGTCGCCGCGGCGCACGCGCCCAGGAGCCAGGTCCAGAGCGGGTGGTCTTCGTCGGTCCAGTGCAAGGGTGCTGACTTTAGTCTACTTTCGCCGCGTGAAGCTCCACCTCGTGTCCGTGGCGCTCGCAGCCGCGGCTTGCAGCGGTCCCCGGCGGGAGCCGTTCGCGTGGCCGCGCAACATCGAGGACGTCCGGGCGCGGCTGCTCGTCTACATTCCCGAAGGCCGAGAGATCGCCGGCGCTCGGCAGTGGATGGGCGAGCACGGATTCGCCTGCGAAGATCCGTTGCCCAGCGCCACCGACGCGCGCGCTCACCTCTGCCGCGCCGACGCGAGCGCGCCCGCCGACGCAGGCTGGCGCCGGTGGACCGTCGTGCTGTATGAGCGGCGCGGGCGGCTGGCGGACGTGTCGACCCGGCAGTAGCTACTGCGAGAAGCCCTCGAGCTGGTAGTGCGCCTCGATGCGCTTGAGCGCGAGCACCATCGCCGCCGTGCGCATGTCGATCTCCTTCCCGATCGTGTACCGCGAGCTGTTGTGGGTCGCGGTCCTGCGCGGCGTGTTGCGGGCGATGTCGCGGATGATGCGGTAGTTCGATTTGATGGCCTGCTCGAGACGGCCGTTCACCTCCGTCTCGCTCCAGTGCTCCATGCGCTTGTTCTGGATCCACTCGTAGTAGCTGACCGTCACGCCGCCGGCGTTGCCGATGATGTCGGGGATCAGCTCGATGCCGCGCTTGGCCAGCACGCGATCGCCTTCCGGCGTGGTGGGGCCGTTCGCTCCTTCCGCGATCACCTTGCACTTGAGGCGCTCCGCCACCGGTCCCGTGATCTCCCCGCCCAGCGCGGCGGGGATGCAGATGTCGGACTCCACGTCCCACAGGTCCGCCTTGGAGATCTGCTGCGCCTTCGGATAGCCCCCCACGGTGCGGCGGAGGTTGCGCGGGTTCTCGTACACGTACGAGATCAAGTCCTTCACGTCGATGCCGGCCGGATTGAAGATGGTCCCGCCCGCGTCGTTCACCGCCAGGAACTTCGATCCCAGCGCGCAGAGGATCTCGGCCGCGTTCGCGCCCACGTTGCCGAAGCCCTGCAGGATGAAGGTGCTCCCGGCCGGCGTGGTGCCGCGCTCCGCGAACCACTCCTGGATGCAGTAGGCGAGGCCCTGCCCGGTGGCCTTCACGCGGCCTTCCGAGCCCCCGATGCGCGTGTCCTTGCCGGTGACGACGCCGCGCAGCTTGTGACGCTCGCGCTCGCCGTCGGTGTACTGCCGGAGCAGGAGCCCCATGATGGCGCCGTCGGTGCCGACGTCCGGCGCCGGGATGTCGAGGTCGGGGCCGATCAACGGCTTGAGCCGGTACATGTAGCGGAGCGTCAACGCCTCCAGCTCCTCGGAGCTGAGGCTCCGCGGGTCCACCTTGATGCCGCCCTTGCCGCCGCCGAAGGGCACGTCCGCGATGGCCGTCTTCCAGGTCATTTCCGCCGCAAGCACCTTGAAGAGGTCGAGCGAGACGTCCTGGTGGAAACGGGTGCCGCCCTTGTACGGGCCGCGCGCCTGGTTGTGCTGGACCCGGTAGGCCTTGAAGCGCTCGGGCCGTCCCGGGACCACCTTGTAGAGGCCCTTGCCCTTGAGCCGGACCACGCCGTCGCGCATCGCGAGATTCGCGCCGATCAGCGCCCGGCGCTTGAAGACGAAGCTGTTGTCGAGCAGGGGCTCGAGGCCGTCCGGCAGCAGCTCGCTGTCGGGCAGGTCCTTGAACTTCTCCGCATCCTGGGTCAGTGGCGCGAGTCGGGTGTGCAGCTTTACCGTGACGTAGAAGATGTGCTCGTAGTCCGGCTCCTCCAGCTCCATCCGGACCCGGCGGTCGAGCCCGATCAGGTCGGCCGCGCGATGGAAGACCTCCATCGCCTCCGTGTAGACCGTGGTGCGAGGCTCACCCGTAACGACTTTCGCAGCCAATCTTCCTCCGATCCGGGACGCGCACGGATCAGTGCGTCATCGCCGAGGGCGCGCGTTTCTAGGAAGCTTTCCAGCGCATGTCAATAGGCGCGGCCACCGTAGGTGGCTCAGCGCCTACGCTTGAGCGCGAGTCGCCGGCGGCCACCGTAGGTGGCTCAGCGCCTACGCTTGAGCGCTATCACTCGCCAGTCCGGTCATGGGACGCGTTCCAGTCGCAGCGCGCGCTCCACTTCGTCGCGCAGCGCATCGCGCGCATGCGGTGGGGCGGCGATCTCCGCCTCTCCCGCGAGAGAGAGCGCGAGCTGCACGGCGTATCCCGACCCGGTGCTCTCGATGAACACGTCGACGCGGCCGTCCGGGAGCGGCCGGGCGCGCGAGCCGTAGCGCTGGAGGGCCCAGGCAGCGGCCGCAGGCGAGAAGCGCACCGCGACGGCGTGCTCGCGCCCGCTGGGAAAGTAGAGCTGCTCGCGCTGGAACCGGATCGGATCGAGCGGGCCCGGGTCCGCAAAGCACCGACCGGTCTCGCGCACGGCAAGGATGCGGTCGACGCGAAAGGTGCGCTCCGCATCACGGCCGAGG
>WNFS01011902.1_pt1 | contig 12883 bp, 14 predicted proteins | sample 5400141 | NCBI WGS metagenome assembly WNFS01 (sample SAMN13153358, study PRJNA577476) | soil metagenome | isolation source: 60 cm saprolite under Madrone tree | place: USA:California | collected 2016-06-14
ACGACCACCCAGACGTTCGTGAAGGATGTCATTGAGGAGTCAAAGCGGCAGCCGGTGCTGATCGACTTTTGGGCGCCATGGTGCGGCCCGTGCCGCCAGCTCACGCCGATTCTCGAAAAAGCGGTCCGGGCCGCAAAGGGCAGGGTCAAGCTGGTCAAGATGAATATCGACGAGCATCCGGCTATCCCGGGCCAGATGGGGATCCAGTCGATCCCGGCGGTGATCGCCTTCGCCAACGGCCAACCTGCCGACGGTTTCATGGGCGCGGTGCCGGAGAGCCAGGTCAACGCTTTCATCGATAAATTGACCAGGGCCATGCCCGCTGCGGGCGAGCCCAATGTCGCGGAAATTCTCAAGGAGGCCGAAGCGGTTTTGGCGGAAGGCGATCCCGCCACCGCCGCGCAAATCTATGCCGAGGTGCTGGCGGTGGACCCGACCAATATCGCAGCGCTGGCGGGGCTTGCCAAATGCTACGTCGCGACCGGCGCCATCGAGCAGGCCAGGCAGACGCTGGCCATGGTACCGGAATCGAAGCGCAACGATCCCGCGGTCAAGGCCGTGCAGGCGGCGATCGACCTCGCCGAACAAGCCAAGGCGCTAGGCCCGGTCAGCGAGCTGGAGCAAAAAGTCGCGGCAAATCCGCTCGATCATCAGGCGCGATTCGATCTGGCGACCGCGCTTAATGCGTCGGGCAAGCGCGCTGAAGCCACCGATCAGCTGCTCGAGATCGTCAAGCGCGACCGCAAATGGAACGACGATGCCGCGCGAAAGCAACTCGTACAGTTCTTCGACGCCTGGGGGCCGTCCGATCAGGCCACTCTGGATGGACGCAAGCGGCTATCGACGATCCTGTTCTCGTAGCGCGTATTCCGCGAAAGCGGTACCGGTCTTGCGATGAGAGTACGCGCCAAGCTAATATTTTGAAGGCTAGCACCGGGGCCGCCGATGCCGATCAATGCCGAATATCTCGGACCCGGCGACCTTCCGGAGGTAATACCGGTGTTTCCGCTGCCCGGCGCGCTACTGCTGCCGCGCGGCCAGATGCCGCTCAACATCTTCGAGCCGCGTTACCTCGCGATGGTGGACGATGCGCTGCGCGATGGCCATCGGCTGATCGGCATGATCCAGCCGGACGTTTCCCACTCGCGGGACGAGGACAGGCCGAAACTGTTTCGGGTCGGCTGCGTCGGGCGCATCACCCAGCTCGCCGAGGCCGGCGACGGCCGCTACATCCTCGAACTCACGGGCATCGCGCGCTTCAAGGTGATCGAGGAGATTGCCGTGCAGACCGCGTACCGGCAATGCAAGGTGGACTATTTTCCCTACCTCGACGATTTCACGGCGCGCAAAGGCGAGGAGGCCGTCGACCGCGAGGCGCTGCTCGCGGTGCTGACGGATTTTCTCAAAGCCAACAATCTCAAGGTTGACTGGGAAGGCGTCGAAAGCGCCCCCAATGAGGCACTGGTCAACGCGCTGGCCATGATGTCGCCCTATGGGCCGCCGGAAAAACAGGCAATGCTTGAGGCGCCGGACCTGAAAACGCGCGCTGAAATCCTGATCGCGGTTACCGAGATGGATCTCGCCAAGAAGCGCACCAGCGGCGACCCGCCGCTGCAGTAACACCACGCCGGCCACCGGAAGATTTGAAGCAGCAGGGCCGGGAACCTTTGTGGTTCTTGCCGGATTGGAAAGTTCTGGCGCATAATCCGGAAAAGTGGGAACCGGTTTTCCATCGCATCCTCTTCCAATCGAAACCATCTGGCATTCGGCGCAAACTCGTGTCGTCTCCGAAGGAAATCGAAATCAAGCTGCAGCTGCCATCCGCGAATTTCGCGCAGCTCCGGCGCGTGCCGTTGCTCCGCGGGGCGGGCACGTCCAAGCGCAGTGAAAATCAGGTCTCGGTCTACTTCGACACCAAACGCCTGAAACTTAAGGGTAGTGGACTGACGTTGCGCGTCAGGCGCACCGGCAATCGCTATATTCAGACCATCAAGTCCGATGATGGAAGCCCGTTCGAACGCGGCGAATGGGAAGCGGCGGTCGACGACAGCCGGCCGGACCTGAAACGGGCAGATACCTCGGCACTCGAACCATTGGGGATCAGGAAGCTGCGCAAGCGATTGCGCCCTGTGTTCGAAACCCGCGTGCAGCGTACGAGCTATCCGCTTGCACGCAAGGACTGCGATATCGCATTGACGATCGATCGCGGCGAAATCGATGCCGGCAACGGCACGCTGCCGCTGTGCGAGGCAGAGCTCGAGCTGAAGCGAGGCAATAGAGCACGCCTGTTCGAGTTCGCGCGAGCAATTGCACGCGCGACTTCCGGCGAACTTGCCGTCAAAAGCAAATCTCAACGCGGCTACGAACTTCTCGCCGGCGAGAATGCCGCGGTCGCAAGAGGCGAAGCCGTTGACATTGCGCCGGACATGCCGGCGAGCGCCGCGTTCCGATCGATCGGATTTGCCTGTCTCAAGCAGATCGTCGCCAACAAACCCGCAATCCTGGCAGGAAACCCCGAGGGCATCCATCAAATGCGCATCGGGTTGCGGCGCCTGCGCGCGGCGATATCGTTATTTTCGGATATTGTTGCGGAAGCGGAAGTGCGCGACATCAAGTGGGAACTGAAATGGCTCACAAGCGAACTGGCTCCCGCGCGCGAATTCGACGTTTTCCTGACCAGGGTCGTGGCACCGCTCGAAAAGAGCCATGCCCGATTGACCGGGATGCGAAGCCTGTCGCACGATCTGGCGGACCGGCGTGACGCCGCGGTCGCGCGCGCACTGACGGCGGTCGGTTCGCAGCGATTTCGCGACTTGACGCTGAACCTCGCTGCATGGCTTGACGTCGGCGGCTGGCGCGAGCCGCAAAACCAACTCTCAAGCCGGCGTAGCGAGCAGCCGATCAGGACGCTGGCCCGCGCGCAGCTGACGCGGCGCTGGAGGAAGATTCGCAAACGCGGCCGCATGCTGGCAAAACTCGATGCTCAGGCGCGGCACAAGCTTCGGATTCAGGCCAAGAAATTACGCTACGCGGCGGAGTTCTATAAGACGGTGTTTCCCGGAAAAAAGAAGGAGAAGCATCGCGAGACCTTCCTGTCGGCGCTGAAGGACATGCAGGATTGTTTCGGCGATTTGAACGACGTCACCGTGCATGAGAAGCTCACGGCCGGGATCGCGAAGGCGTCGATTGAACGGTCGGCCAGGCCGTCCCGACGCGTATTCGCGGCCGGCCTGTTGACAGGGCACGAGGAAGCCCGGTTCAAACCGTTACTCGCTGCGGCAGAGCATGCCTACCGCGATTTCAGGAAATTAAAACCATATTGGCGTTAGCCCGGTCTTGCCCTGGCCGGATCGTCAGCCAGTTGCGGCGGCAGGGGCGTTGTGTTGGGGTGCCGTCAGCCGCATCAGCATGACGGTCACGACAAGCACGCCCAGATAGACCAAAAGCTGCATTTCCGTCGGCTGATCGGTATAGCCGATCAACGTATGCATGGTCCGCCCGGCGATACTCTTTTCCGAAAGCAGCCAGCCACTGTCCCAGGCCACGGTATCAAGTCGCGTCAGCCAATTGGCCCGTTCGAGGAAAGCCACCGCCTGCGCCGCCATGCCGGCCGCCAGCAATGTGATCAGGACCGTCGTGGTCGCGAATAATGCCCGCGGCGGGATCCGCATCAGGCCAAAATAGGTCAAGAGGCAAACGGCGGCTCCAAGCGCCAGACCGATGATGCCGCCGAGGGCGAGGCTGAAGGCCGACCCACCGTCGGAGGCGGCGACGCCATACAGGAACAGCGCGACCTCGCTGCCTTCGCGCAAGACGGCTACTCCGACCACCACAGCCAATGCCAGCAGCGGCTTGGTTCCGTCCGCAACCGCCTGGCCGACCGCGCGCATTTCTCCGGCCATTTCCCTGCCGTGCCGCGCCATCCAGACGTTGTGCCAGGTCAGCATGATCACGGCGACGGCCAGGATCGCTGCGTTGAACAGCTCCTGCCCCATGCCGGCAAATAGCTGGGATAGTGCGCCGGCAAACGCGGCGACGACGCAGGCCGCAAGCGCCCCCGCCAGCACCCCGCCGCCAATCCAGCGATTGCGATGCCGAACCGAGCCGGTCACCGCGAGCACGATGCCAACAATCAATCCGGCCTCGAAGACCTCGCGGAACACGATGATGAGTGCGGCCAGCACGGAACCCTCGCCTATTGCACGACCAAGGCGCCGCGCGCCTTTTCGTTGAAGTCGTCGTAAAATTCGTAGCGTCCGGGTTTCAATGCCCGCACATTGATGACACCTTCGCTATTGGCGGCGACCACTTTCTCGACCCGCAGCGACTTGCTTTCAAACTCCATGGCCTTGGCGTCGAGGTTCTTGACGCGAACCGTGATGGGCTTGTCAGCCGGTGCGCGCACTTCGCTCGGCTGGAATTGACCCTTCGAATACGTCAATTGAATTTCCGTCGCCTGTTGCGCCCAAGACGGAGTTATGGGCAGCACCGCGATTGCGCAAAGCGCGGCCAAGATCAATGATCTCATTGTGATAATCATAACAGACCTCTGTCAGAGTTTTAGGGTTCTAGAAGCTCAAAATTCAACGGCAAATTTAAGTCTGGCGCGATGGCGCTGGAACTCGGCCAGGTTGAGCGAGACGGGATTGCCGATCTCGCGTCCCCAGACTTGCGCGTTCCACGCCGCCGTCATGAACATCTTTGGCGTGAACTGGACATAGAGCGTCGGTCCCAGCATGACGGCATCACCGGTGAAAGCCGTTAAATTGGCGGCGTCGTAATGCCTGAGATACCAGACCTCGCCGCCAAGGACGACATTCGACGCGATCCGAAGCGACAGCGCCGCTGACCCGCCGAACTTGGCCTCGCGTTCGGTGTCGCCCGCCGCGGTCTGCGTGACCTCGGGTTCGTAGAGCAAATTGAACCCCGCAAACAGGCGGTTCTTCAGAAGCTCGAGATCGGCGTTGATGATGGTTTCGAATTCATAATTGTGCACGCGTTCGCCGCCGGTCTCATCGACCCGCCGCACCGTCGGCTCGAACGCCAGCGTCACCGCCAGCGGATTGCTCGAGGTGCGCTCGAGCGCAAGATAGCGGAATTCCGCAAACACCCCACTCAAGGCAACCTGACGCCGGTCGTCGAGGTCGGTCACGCCGCCGATATTGTGGGTCGATCCGAGCGCGCCGAATTCGATCTGGATGAACTGGGTCGGGGTAAATTCGAATTCGTATTTTGTCTCGGTCGCCGCATAGTGGCCGTCGCGCTTGCCGAACCGGCCAATGCTGTCGATCGTGAATTCCTTCTCGCCCTCAAGGCCAATGCCGGATCCGGTGGTGAATCCAAAAATGTATTTTGTCTCGATATCGCGCCAGGAACTCGCATCCTCGGCGCGCGCAGCGCCGCTCGCCCAAAAAACACATCCGACTGCGCAGAGCACAAGGCTATGACGTCGTCCATGCCGTATCCGCGCTCGCATCGCTCGCTTCCGTTTTCAGGGTTGATGCTGTCAGCTAGCGGCTTGCTGCCGGATCGGCAAAAAGACTCCCTCTAAACTAGAGACATTCTAAGGTGTCGGGAGCGACCATATCAGCGGCAGCGAACGAACAGGACTGCTCAATCGCCACGCTAGTATCCGGCGACCGCCAGCGCGACTACCGCGCCAAGCACCACCCATCCGAAATGGCGGCCGCGCATCGCCCAGGCGTTAGCCAGCGCGGCAAAGCCAAACACGCCTGCCAGCGTTGCGATAATCCAGTGCCGTGCCGGCTCTGAAGCCATCAGCAGCACGCCGCCGCCGATCCAGGCCACGGTGCCCGCCTGCCAGACCAGGCGAATCAGCGTGCGCAGGCGCGGCGGCTCGATGGTGGCGCGCGCGAATACTTTGGTTTCGCCGAGCACGCCGTGAACGAGCGCCGCCGCAATGGCGGCCAACCCGGAACATTGCAGCAAGAGGTCGCGCATCGGAGCCCTCCATACAGTACTGTATGGTTCTAGGACAGGCGCCGGCGGTTGTCAATACAGTGGTGTATGGTATGATGTCCTCGCGAAGGAAAATGACCGATCAACTTTCCGCCAAGGACTGGCTCGATCAGGGCCTCAAGACGCTGGCCGAGCGCGGTTTCACGGCGTTGAAAGCCGAGCCGCTGGCGAAAGCATTGGGGGTATCGCGCGGCAGCTTCTACTGGCATTTCGACGACATCGGCGCGTTCCACGCCGCGATCCTCAGGCATTGGCGCGAGGTAGCCGCCGAGCAGATCATCGCCAATCTAAAACGCGGTCCGCAGCTGGGCTACGCACGATCCGATCGCCCGAGACGCGGTGCAGGCCATTGACCGGCGCCGGCTGACTTACGTCGCGAAACTACTCAGGGCATCAGGGCTTTCGCCAAGCGTAGCTCGTGCCCGTGCGCAAGTTCTCTACTGGGCGTTTCTCGGCTTTGCGCTGTCGGACAACCCATTGCCGCGGGCGAGGCAACGGGCCGTGCTCGACGAACTGCTGCGGATGGCCTCGCGATAGCGGCTGCGCGGATACACGATGCGATCGGATGTGCTACAGAACCAAAGGACCAAGCCGGAGATTACCCATGACATCGCCGCCCGAACGCCCTGAAGGCAGCGTCGATCCCAAGCTTCTGGAAATTCTGGTCTGTCCGGTGACCAAGGGTCCGCTGGAGTTCGACGCGGCAAAACAGGAACTGATCTCGCGGTCCGCAAAACTCGCCTACCCGATCCGCGACGGCATCCCGATCATGCTGCCGGAGGAAGCGAGGAAGATCGAGTGACGGACCTCGCTATCTGACGGAGAGAAACACAATCGCCAGAACGACACCCCACCCCACAATGACCAAAGAGGCCACCGCGCCCGCAGTTATTTTGAGCTTCTCCTTCCCGGTGTAGGGACGCATTCAAGGTCTCCATTGGTGGCTCTTTCGAGGGCGAAGAGCGATCCCTCAACTCGCGCAGTGGTCGAATGGAGAGACTTTTCATCCACCCCGCGGTCCATTTCATTCGCGCCGATCCTCCCACTCCAAAAGAGGGTGAAAACAAGGCGGACGAAAATCTACAACGCCTCGCCCTTCAACAGCCGCGGCACCTCGCCTGCAAGGCCCGCGGCCTGGCGGATGAACATGCTTTTCAGCGGCGGCGCGCGATCGACCAGACCGAGCCCGATATCGCGGACGACGCGCAGCAGTGTCGATTCGTTGGAGAACAGCAAATTCAGCGAATTGGTGGCAAGCCCCATCGCCATGGTGTCGAACCGCCGCCAGCGCTGGTAGCGCTCGAGCACGTCGGCTTGCCCTACATCAAGACCCAGCCTTGCCGCATCGACAATCACCTCGGCAAGTGCTGCGACATCCTTCAACCCCATGTTGAGGCCTTGACCCGCGATCGGGTGAATCACATGCGCGGCGTCGCCGGCCAGCGCCAGCCGTTCGCCGATGAACGAACGCGCGACAAAATACCCAAGCGGGAACGCGCGCGGTTTGTCGAGCGCCTTGATCTCGCCGAGATGCAGCCCAAAGCGCTGTTCGAGCTCGCCATGAAATTCATCTTCGCTCAACGCGACGATGCGCGCGGCCTCGTCACGCTTCTCGGTCCATACCAGCGACGAGCGTTTCCCCGTCAGCGGCAGGATCGCGAATGGGCCTGCGGGCAGAAAGTGTTCTTCGGCACGCCCGCCATGGTCGCGCTCGTGGCCGACGGTGACCACGATGCCCGATTGATCGTAATCCCAGCCATAGGTGACAATGCCGGCACGCTCGCGCAATTTGGAGCGCGCGCCGTCGGCTGCAACCAACAGGCTCGCCTCGACCACGCCGCCGTCGGCCAGCGTCACATCGACGCCGTCGCTGCGCGAATCGAATGTCGTCACCGATGTGGCTCTGAGATCGACGCCCTCGGTTGCCGCGCGCTTGACCAGGGCATCGATCAGATGCCGATTTTCGACCATGTGCGCGAACGGTTCGCCGGGCTCGACATCGCCGGCGAAAGTCAGGAACACCGGACGGGTGGCGTCCTGCAGCCTGGAATCGGTAACGACCATGTCGAGAATGGGCTGCGCCTGCGCCGCCGCCTGTTCCCACACCCCGAGCGCCTCGAACAGCCGGCGGCAGGCGGCGACGATGGCGGTCGCGCGCGGATCGCGGCTTGGCCGCACCGCGAGAGCCGGATCGGCGACGACGATGGGAATATCGGCGCCGAGGCCCTGGCGCAGCGCCAGCGCCAGCGCCAACCCGGCAAACGCGCCGCCGCCGATGACAATGCTCCGCTGTGCCGGCATGCCGAACCTTACTGACAGAGGTCATAGACCAGACTTGCTACCTGACTATAGCTGGGCGAAACAGGACCGCGAAACAAGGCTCGTTTCGCTCTGTTCGTCATTCCGGGGCGCGCGAATGGCCCGAACCCGGAATCTCGCTGCAATTATCTCCAGATTCCGGGTTCGAGGCTGCGCCTCGCCCCGGAATGACCCAGAAACTCGAAAGTTTTCCAATGTCCAAAGGCCTGATTGACCTGATTTCGATTCTCGATCTCGAGCCCATTGAGGTGAACCTGTTTCGCGGCAACAGCCCGAAGACGAGCTGGCAGCGGGTGTTTGGCGGGCAGGTGATCGGACAAGCGATGGTGGCGGCCTGCCGCACCGTCGAAGGCCGCCTGCCGCATTCGCTGCATTGCTATTTCATCCTGCCCGGCGATCCGCAGATTCCGATCATCTACGAGGTCGAGCGGCTACGCGACGGCAAGAGCTATTCGACCCGCCGGGTCACCGCGATTCAGCACGGCCACGCGATTTTCTCGATGATGGTGTCGTTTCATGTCGAGGAGCAAGGCACGTTCGATCATCAGGACAGGATGCCCGATGTGCCGCCGCCGGAAAAACTCACCGCCGAAGAAGTTGCAAAGCAGCCGATGTTCCGCGAGATGCCGGATTTCATCCGCCGCTATTACGAATCCGACCGTCCGATCGAGCTTCGCCCGGTCGAACTCGGCCGCTATTTCGGCGAGAGGATCGACGACGGCCGCATCCATGTCTGGATCCGTACCGCGGCGAAGCTGCCCGACGATCCGGCGCTGCATATGTGCGCGCTGGCCTACGCGTCGGATTTCTCGCTGCTCGACGCGGTGATGGCCCGCTACGGCCGCACCTTGTTCGACAAGCGGATGATGCCCGCAAGCCTCGATCACGCGATGTGGTTTCACCGCCCGTTCCGGGCCGACGAATGGTTGCTTTACGTCCAGGACTCCCCGAGCGCGCAGGGCGGGCGGGGATTGACCCGCGGGCTTATCTTCAAGCCCGACGGCACGCTGGTGGCCTCGGTGGCGCAGGAAGGCTCGGTCCGCGAACGCAGGTGACCGTAGGTCATGCGTTGGCGAGCCTGGCTTTTTCGACCAATGCGGCCTGCGACATCAGCCATCGGGCGAACCAGCGATACATCCATGGAATGGGGATGATGAGGAGGCAAGGGAGTGCGGTCACGATCGCACGCCAGAGAAACTCAAGCCCGGTGGCGCTGAAAACAATGTCGCGCCGCGTGCCTTCAATATGACGACACATCCAGCGTATTTGCGCCACGTAAACCCACGCCCAACCGATAATGGTGATCACCGAAAGGACGGCCAGCAAGCTCCAGCCAAGGAAGCCCCAGAACGAGCCCGAGAAGCGGAGCCCAAGCGGTTGTCCATCCGAACTGAGATTCGCAACGAACCATTTGATCAGGAGCCAGTATAGCACAAATTCGGCGACGCTAAGCGCGAGGTTGAGCGCCTGGGATTGGGTCCAGGCTGCCGCGATGGAGAGTATCACCAGTACGTAAAACCACATCAGGTCGACCGCCCGGCCGGTGAAGGCGAGATTTGGCCGCTGCGGAACACCAACGCAGGAGACAATCCACCTGCTGTACATGACGATGACCCACGGCACAGGGATGACGATCAAGATGCCGATGAAAAGAACCAGAGACCGCCAGGTGAATTCCCAGATTCCGAACTCGATCGAGAGCGGCTCGGCGTGGCCGCCGGCGCTTACCCGTGGGACACCCGCTCGCGGGACGAGCGGCGCGTCCGAGGCGCCCGCGAGCAGTCCCGGAATATCCCGCGCCTTCTCCCACTCCGCCATGCCCTCGCTCCAGACCAGCGTCTCCGCCGTCACCGTGCCGTTAGCGACGAACTCGCGGAGCTGTGCCTCCGGGTAAGGACCCTGTTGCTTGCCTTGGGACGCAAAAAACCAGGATCGGTTTGACATTTCATCCCCTTAGGCGTTGTGGCGGGCGAGCCAGCACGGCCGCCGGCGATCGGGCCGCATCCCGGGGGATCATGCCGCTGCCTCGAGAGGGAGGCTAGAGAGCGGGGCCGCGCCACAGCAATTGTTTTTCGGTGGGGGCTGCAAACTTTTTGTGCCATTTGCACGGAAAGATGCCAAACTTGGATGAAGCGCACCGAACCGCACTGCCGAAAATCATTGGAAATGAAGGCCTGACCATGAAGCTCGTTGTTGCCATTATCAAACCCTTCAAACTTGACGAGGTGCGCCAGGCGCTGACCGCGATCGGGGTCACCGGCATGACCATCACCGAGGTCAAGGGCTATGGCCGCCAGAAGGGCCACACCGAGATCTATCGCGGCGCCGAATATGTCGTGAATTTTCTGCCGAAGCTCCGAATCGAAATCGCCGTCCCGTCGAATCTCGCCGACAAGGCGGTGGACGTCATCACCTCGAGCGCGCGCACCGGCCAGATCGGCGACGGCAAGATTTTTGTGACGCCGATCGATCACGCGTTGCGGATCCGGACCGGCGAAACCGACAGCGACGCGCTCTGAATTCTACTTCCGCCGCTTCGGGCGAAGGCCTAGTTCGCAGCACGGCGAGGCCATGCAATAGATTCCCCATCGAAATACCGTTTTCCTGCCCTTGCCGTGGGCACGATTGTGTCGCGAGTCTGGCATGCCTTCATTTTGAGCAGGCATGGTCAGGCTTTGAGCGCGACCGAATAGCGCAGGTCAACCTGATTCCGGCAAAGCCCGAAAAGGTCCGCGTTCATAATCCGTTAGGGAACGCGGCCGATCTGGCACGGCATTTGATTCTATGGGTGCTGGCTGTGCCCGCGTAGTGAACTTCTCCGCGTGGTGAACCTCAGTCGAAACGCCCGGTCGCGTCTGGCCTGGGCCCAAGCGGGGATAGGACCCATGAAAATTGTTATGGCGATCATCAAGCCATTCAAGCTCGAAGAAGTCCGTGACGCTCTGACCGCCATTGGCGTTCACGGTCTTACGGTGACGGAAGTCAAGGGATATGGCCGGCAGAAAGGCCATACGGAAATTTACCGCGGCGCTGAGTACGCCGTGAGCTTCCTGCCCAAGATCAAGATCGAAGTCGCTGTCGCCTCGGACCAGGTCGACAAGACCATCGACGCCATCACGGCAGCGGCAAAAACCGGACAGATCGGCGACGGCAAGATCTTCGTCATCAACCTCGACCATGCGGTTCGCATCCGCACCGGCGAGGCAGATGCCGCGGCACTCTGATTTCGCGCTCAACCTTTTCCAATCAGGAGTAAAACCAAATGACGTTCAAACGTCCCTATAGCGCGGGATTGGCAGCCCTAGCCGTTGGCCTGTTCGCCGCGACCGCTGCCTACGCGGAGCCAACTGTCAACAAGGGCGACAATGCCTGGATGCTGACGTCGACGGTGCTGGTGCTGTTGATGACGATCCCGGGCCTTGCGCTGTTCTATGGCGGCCTGGTCCGCTCCAAGAACATGCTCTCGGTGCTGATGCAGGTTTTCTACACCGTCTGCATGGTCACCATCCTCTGGGCGCTGTACGGCTACAGCCTCGCCTTCACCGGCGGTTCCGACTTCATCGGCGGCTTTTCCAAAGCCTTCCTGATGGGCGTCACGCCGGATTCCAAGGCAGCGACGTTCAGCGTCGATGCCAACATCTCGGAACTAGTCTACGTCTGCTTCCAGATGACCTTCGCGGCGATTACCCCCGCACTCATCGTCGGCGCCTTCGCCGAACGCATGAAATTCTCGGCGGTCGCGCTGTTCATCCCGCTCTGGGTGACGCTGATCTATTTCCCGATCGCGCACATGGTCTGGTACTGGGCCGGACCGGACGCGATCTCGGATGCGGTCAAGGCGCTCGCCGCAGCGGGTGACGCGGCAGCGAAGACCGCGGCGCAGGCCAAGCTCGATGAAGTCAACGCCGACGCCGGCTGGATCTTCAAGAAGGGTGCGATCGACTTCGCAGGCGGCACAGTGGTGCACATCAACTCCGGCATCGCCGGTCTCGTCGGCGCGCTGCTGGTCGGCAAGCGGACCGGCTATGGCAAGGACCTGATGGCTCCGCACTCGCTGACCATGTCCATGATCGGCGCCTCGCTGCTGTGGGTCGGCTGGTTCGGCTTCAATGCGGGATCGAACCTCGAAGCCACCGGCGGCGCAGCGCTCGCGATGACCAACTCCTTCGTTGCCACGGCGGCGGCGGCGCTGTCGTGGATGTTCGCGGAGTGGATCATCAAGGGTCACCCATCGGTACTGGGCGCCTTGTCGGGCGCGGTGGCGGGACTCGTGGCGGTCACGCCCGCGGCCGGTTACGCCGGTCCGATGGGCGCCATCGTGCTCGGGCTGGTGGTCGGCGTGGTCTGCCTGTTCTTCTGCACCGTGGTCAAGAATGCGCTCGGCTATGACGACGCGCTCGACGTGTTCGGCGTCCACTGCATCGGCGGCATCGTCGGCGCGCTCGGCACCGGCATCCTGGTGAACCCGGCGCTCGGCGGCTCCGGCATCATGGACTACACCATCGGCAAGATCGCGGACTACGATTTCATCGGTCAGATGACCTCGCAGACCTGGGGCGTCTGCACCACGCTGGTGTGGTCGGGC
>WNFS01002938.1_pt1 | contig 12880 bp, 10 predicted proteins | sample 5400141 | NCBI WGS metagenome assembly WNFS01 (sample SAMN13153358, study PRJNA577476) | soil metagenome | isolation source: 60 cm saprolite under Madrone tree | place: USA:California | collected 2016-06-14
CTGAAGCTCGATCAGGTCGACGGGAATGCCTCCGAGCGTGCCGTCGGGAATCACCGGCTCGTAGAGAAAGGAGATGCCGGCGATATGGGCGCCGAATGTCGCGGCGATCGAGGTCGCGTACTCGGCCGCAAAGTCGCGCGGGCCGCGGCCCGAAATGTTGACGACGACATCCTTGAACATGGCTCGACCCTCCTCGCGACGCAGCGGCCTGCGGCAATCCCGTGCCTATGCAAGTGTACGCCGGCTCGGCTGCGTTGCAACGCGGCTAAGCCCAGAGCGTTGCGTCCGCGTGATCGCAATTGCGCGTCGAACCAATCGTAAGGCGAGGCAGGCGCGATGCATTGCGCCCGCCGCCGGTTTCATTTCTTCACCCCGTCGGGTCCGAATTGCTTGAGGTAGGCCCAAAGATCCGCAATGTCCTTGTCATTCTTGATGCCGACGAATGCCATGCGGGTGCCTGGCATCTCTTGCATCGGCGCGCGGATATATTTGTCGAAGGGCTGCTCGCTCCAGGTGATGCCGGACGACTTGTTGGCGGGGGAGTAGTTGAAGCCCTCGAAGGTGCCGGCCGTGCGACCTTCGATGCCGTTGAGGGGGGGACCGAGCTTGACCTTGGCCTCCGGCCCGATGTCGTGACAGGGGGAGCACAATCGCCTGAACACCTGCTCGCCGGCGGCGGCGTCCTGCGCCAATGCCGTGCCGGTCGAAGCCGCAACGACGATGCCGGCGATCACCAATGTCCTCATCGTTTTCCTCCTCTTTGGAATTCCGATCGACGCCCGGCCTGGCGCCGGTCTCGGATCGACCCGAAACCTGCCCCTCATAAGCGCGCAAGTCGGCTCGAGCCGACTTGCGATCGCAATCTTCACGCTGTTCGAATGGCGTTAAGTGTCGGCAGTGTCAACGGCCCAAAGGGAGAATCTGTCCCGCTGCCATGACGCGCGCAGTTTTTTTGCGGAACAGCGCGATTTCAGACCGCGTTGCCGCTATAAACATGGCGTAACGAGAGAAACATGGCGTGAGAGCGAGCCGCGATCGGCCCGCAATCGACCCACGGAGCGTGCAGGTGTCGCTCGTAATGCCCGCGCCGGACCAAGCCGTACTCGCCCGCCGCGAGAGCATCGTGGCGGCACTTCGCGCTATCGTGCCGGGCGAAGGCGTGATCGCGGCCGAGCGCGAGATGCGTCCCTACGAATCCGATGGGCTGACCGCTTATCGCCAGCTTCCCATGGTCGTCGTGCTGCCCGAGACCACGCCGCAGGTGAGTCGCGTGCTCGCGTTCTGCCATGCCGAAGGCATCAAGGTAGTGCCGCGCGGGGCCGGTACCTCGCTCTCCGGCGGCGCGTTGCCGCTCACCGATGGCGTCCTTCTCGGCATGGCCAAGTTCAACCGCATCCGCGAGATCGATTTCGCCAACCGCCTCGCCGTGGTCGAGCCGGGCGTGACCAATCTTGCCGTGACGGAAGCGGTAGAGCACGCCGGTTTCTACTACGCCCCCGATCCCTCCTCGCAGATCGCCTGCACCATCGGCGGCAACGTGGCGGAAAATTCCGGCGGCGTGCATTGCCTCAAATACGGCATGACCACCAACAACCTGCTCGGCTGCGAGCTGGTGCTCATGACGGGCGAAATCGTCCGCGTCGGCGGCAAGCATCTCGACGCCGGCGGCTACGATCTGCTCGGCATCATCACCGGGTCGGAGGGCTTGCTCGGCGTCGTCACCGAGATCACCGTGCGCATCCTCAAGAAACCGGACTGCGCGCGCGCCGTATTGGTCGGTTTTGCCTCGTCCGAGGACGCCGGCGAGTGCGTGGCCAAGATCATCGGCGCGGGCATCATCCCCGGCGGCATGGAGATGATGGATCGGCCCGCGATCCATGCGGTCGAGCAATTCGTGCATGCCGGATATCCGCTCGACGTCGAGGCGCTGTTGATCGTCGAAGTCGACGGCCCGCGCGCCGAGGTCGATCACCTCATCGCCCGTATCGAGGCGATCGCAAGATCTTGCCGCGCCTTGACCTGCCGGGTCTCGACTTCCGAGCAGGAGCGGCTCCTGTTCTGGGCCGGGCGCAAGGCGGCGTTCCCGGCGGTCGGCCGCATCTCGCCAGACTACTACTGTATGGACGGCACCATTCCGCGGGCGCGGCTGCCGCAGGTGCTCAAGCGCATGCGCGAGCTGTCCGAGACTTATGGGCTCGCCGTCGCCAACGTCTTCCACGCCGGTGACGGCAATCTTCACCCGCTCATTCTTTACGACGCCAACAAGCCGGGCGAGCTCGAGCGGACGGAAAAGTTCGGTGCAGACATCCTCAAGCTTTGCGTCGAAGTAGGCGGCGTGCTCACCGGCGAGCACGGGGTGGGCGTGGAAAAGCGCGACTTGATGCCGGCCATGTTCTCCGAGGCTGACCTCAAGCAGCAGCAGCGGCTCAAATGCGCCTTCGATGACAAGGGCCTGCTCAATCCGGGCAAGGTATTTCCGACGCTGCACCGCTGCGCCGAGCTCGGGCGGATGCACGTGCACGCGGGGCGAGTACCGTTTCCGGATATTCCGAGGTTCTGAACCGGCGATGGCCGACACCGTCCAACCCCGCGATGCCAAGGATGTCGAGGCGGCGGTGCAATGGGCGCTGGCCGAGGGCAAGACGGCGGAAATCGTGGGGCACGGCTCCAAGCGCGCGATCGGCCGGCCCGCGCAAACGGACCTAACGCTCGATCTTTCCGCATTGACCGGCGTCACCCTCTACGAGCCGGAGGAGCTTGTGCTCTCGGCCAAGGCCGGCACGCCGCTCGCCGAAATCGAAGCGCTCCTTGCCGCCAACGGCCAGCAGCTCTCCTTCGAGCCCATGGACTACGCCGGCATCCTCGGCGGCGTCGCCGGCCGCGGCACGATCGGCGGCGCCCTAGCGGCGAACGTTTCCGGTCCGCGCCGGATCAAGGCCGGCGCCGCGCGCGACCATTTCCTCGGCTTCTACGCCGTGTCCGGCCGCGGCGAAACGTTCAAGTCCGGCGGGCGGGTGGTGAAAAACGTCACCGGCTACGACCTGTGCAAGCTGATCGCAGGCTCATGGGGCACGCTCGCGGCGATGACCGAGGTGACGATCAAGGTGCTGCCTCGGCCGGAGACCGAGCAAACGCTGTTGGTCCGCGGTCTCGAGCCGGCGCGGGCGATCGAGGCCATGACCAGCGCTATGGGATCCTCCTGCGATGTGTCGGGCGCCGCGCATCTGCCGGCCGGGGTCGCCGTCCGCGTCGAGGCGGGGGTCATTGCCGCCGACGCCGTCACCGCGCTGCGGCTCGAGGGTTTTTCGCCCTCGGTCGCCGAGCGCAAGCGCATGCTCGAGGCGCTGATGAAGCCGTTCGGCGAGCTCGCGACGCTCGAGGCGCCGGGTTCGCGCGCGTTGTGGACCGCGGTGCGCGATGTGGCGCCCTTTGCGGCCGATCGGTCGGCGCGACAGGACGAGCAGCCGCTCTGGCGCATCTCGACGGCGCCGAGCCGCGGCGCCGAACTTGCCGCCATGATCGCAAGCGCGGCGCAGGCGCAGATGTTCTACGACTGGGCGGGCGGCCTGATCTGGGTTGCGCTCGGCGCCTGCGACGATGCGGGTGCGGCGCTCGTGCGGCGCGCGGTGGCTGCGGCCGGGGGGCATGCGACGCTGATCCGCGCACCGGCCTCCGCGCGCGCGGCGATCGATGTGTTCGCGCCCCAGGATGCCGCCGTTGCCGCATTGACGAAGCGGGTCAAGGAGAGCTTCGATCCCAGGGGGGTGCTCAATCCGGGCCGGATGTGGGCCGGGGTATGACGGGGATCTCTTCGTCATTGCCGGGCTTCTGTCCGCCATTACGGCGCAGTTGGTGATCGGTCCCAGTGCAGACTTCCTTTACCCTCGCGCAACTCGCCGACCCCAATGTCGCGGAAGCGGACCGCATCCTGCGCACCTGCGTGCATTGCGGCTTCTGCACCGCGACCTGCCCGACCTACGTGTTGCTCGGGGACGAGCTCGATTCGCCGCGCGGGCGCATCTACCTGATCAAGGACATGCTGGAGAATGACCGGCCGGCGACCGCCGAGGTGGTCAAGCATATCGATCGCTGCCTGTCGTGTCTGGCCTGCATGACCACCTGCCCGTCGGGGGTGAATTATATGCACCTCGTCGACTACGCGCGCGAGCGTATCGAGACCACCTATGCGCGGCCTCCCCTCGACCGCCTGCTCCGCGCGCTTCTCGCCCGTGTGCTGCCGAACAATCGTCTCCTGCGCCGGGCGCTCGCCGCGGCGCGGATGGGCAAGCCGTTCGCCGGCTTGTTTGCCGCGCTGGGGCTCAAGCCGATTGCGGCCATGCTGCGATTGGCCCCCGCCCGGCTGCCGCCGAAGTTCGCCGCGTCGGGGCGGCGCCTATTCCCGGCGTCCACTCCCCGCCGCGGCCGGGTGGCACTGTTGACCGGCTGCGTCAGCCCGGTGGTCGCCCCCGCGATCAACGCAGCCACCGTCCGCCTCCTGACCCGCCATGGCATCGAGGTGGTGGTCGCGGATGAGGGCTGCTGCGGCGCCCTTGCCCACCATATGGGCCGCGAGTCCGAGGCCCTCTCCGCCGCCCGCCGCCAGATCGACGCCTGGACCGCCGAGATCGAGGGCGAGGGCCTCGACGCCATCTTGGTCACGGCCTCGGGTTGCGGCACCGTGGTCAAGGACTACGGCTATCTGCTGCGCACAGATGAAACCTACGCCCCCAAGGCGCTGCGCGTGTCGCGGCTTGCCAAGGATATCAGCGAGTATCTGAGCGGCCTCGAACTGTCGTCCACGCGCGACCCGACTGGGCTCGTGGTCGCTTATCATTCGGCCTGCTCGCTCCAGCACGGTCAGAAAATCACGCGCGCGCCGAAAGAATTGCTTTGCAAGTTTGGATTCGTAGTGAAAGATGTAGCGGAAGGACATCTGTGCTGTGGTTCGGCCGGCACGTACAACATGCTGCAGCCGGAGCTTGCGAGGAGGTTGCGCGACCGTAAAGTCGGGAATATCGAAAAGCTCAAGCCCGACGTGATCGCCGCCGGCAATATCGGCTGCATAACGCAGATCGCTGCGGGCACGGTGATCCCGGTCGTTCACACCGTCGAGCTCGTCGACTGGGCGACCGGAGGCCCCGAACCCGAAGCGCTCGCCGGGAAGCGGGGGATCTGACGCAGCGGCAGCGCCCGTTGCGCTGGTGAAGTGACAGTAGCGAAGCCGTAAAGATCGGGAGGCGATCATGGCGAAGAAAGCGAAGAAGGCGAAGAAGGCGAAGTCGAGGACGAAGAAACGGAAGGTGGGGAAAAAAGCCGCGCCGGCCCGTAAGAAAAAGCGCGTCGCGGCGAAGAAGAGCAGCGCCAAAAAGGCGAAGCCGAAGGCCAAGGCCGCTGCGGCGCCAAAGCCCGCTCCGGCCCCAAGCTCGACGCCGTCTTACACCCCTCCGCCCGCATGGCCGCCGATGGGCGGCACGTCCGGGGGCGGCAGCGGCGGTTCGGGCGGGACCTCCTCGTAATACCCACCGCGACAGAAGAACGGGCCTGACGTTGGCGCCGGTCGGCTCCTTTTCCCGACGGGAGAGGGAGCCGATCGAGTGCGGCATCGGCGGCGCTCACCGGCGAACGGCCGCTCAGGCAGGCTCGCGCCGGCTAGGGGAGTGCCATGCTGCGGCGACCCCAATTGCGTGGGGATGGCGAGCCGAATAGCATTGCACGCGCGAGAGGGATCAACGCTCTCCTGCTTCCACACCCCCACGCGGAGGAGGTTCGCTATGCCGGCGACTTACAACATCTTGATCATGGGCGCGTCCTACGGGTCGCTGCTGGCCTCCAAGCTGCTGTTCGGGGGTCATCAGGTGAAGCTCGTGTGCCTCCCGCAGGAGGCCGACTTGATCAACGCCGAGGGCTTTCGCGTGCGCTTGCCGATCAGAGGCCGCAAAGACCCGGTCGAGATCGACTCGCGCAAGCTGCCGGGCAAAGTGTCCGCGGGCGGCCCCGCCGACGTCGATCCGACCGAGTACGACCTCGTCGGCCTCGCGATGCAGGAGCCGCAATATCGTTCCGCCGGCGTGCGCCAACTGCTCGACGCCGTCGCCAGGTCCAGAGTGCCCTGCATGTCGATCATGAACATGCCGCCGCTGCCGTACCTCAAGCGCATCCAGGGCCTGAACACCGACCCGTTGAAAATCGCCTATACCGACCCTAGCGTCTGGGACAGTTTCGATCCCCGATTCTTGACGCTGTGCAGCCCGGACCCGCAGGCGATCCGCCCGCCGGAGGAAAAGGTCAACGTGCTGCAGGTCACGCTGCCGACCAACTTCAAGGTCGCGCGTTTCGATACCGACAAGGACACCGCCATTCTCCGCCGGCTGCAGGACGATATCGAGGCGATCCGATTCGATCCCGGTGACGGCAACAAGATCGAATTGCCGGTGAAGCTCAAGGTGCACGAGTCCATCTTCGTGCCGCTCGCCAAGTGGGCGATGCTGCTGACCGGCAACTACCGCTGCGTCACCAAGGACGGCGCGATCACCATCAAGGAAGCGGTGCACCGCGACGTCGAGGCGTCGCGCGCGGTCTACAACTTCGTGCGCGACCTCTGCATCAAGCTCGGCGCCGCGCCGGACGATCTGGTGCCGTTCGAGAAATACGCCGCCGCCGCGGATGGGCTCACGCGGCCGTCGTCCGCCGCCCGCGCACTCAACAACGGTGCGCCCAATATCGAACGCGCGGATAAGCTGGTGCAGGCGATCGCGGCGCAGAAGGGTCTGCGCAATGCCGTCATCGACGCCACGGTCGCACTGGTCGATGCCCGGCTCGAGGCCAACCGCAAGAAGGCGGCCGCCGCCTGATCAGCCCCGAACCGGCGCGCCGCTGTTCCCGGCGGCCACCCTCACAGCGGCTGTCGGGGTTATTCCGCCGCCGGTGCGAGCGCGGCTTCACGCAGCCGGTTGAGCTCGCCGTCGCGCTCGAGCACGAGACCGCGGCGGTGGAACGCGGCGAGCGTCGAGCGGTGGCCGATCGACACGATCGTGGTGCGCCTGAGCCGCGCGTTGAGAAGGCGGTAAAGCGCGGCTTCCGCCGCCTCGTCGAGCGAAGCCGTGGCTTCGTCGAGGAAAAGATAATCGGGCGCCTGCAGAATGGCGCGGGCAATGCCGAGGCGTTGCTGCTCGCCGAGCGAGAGCATTCGGTTCCAGTGCGCCTCCTCGGTAATCCGCCCGGCGAGCGCCGGCAGGCCGACGGCGGTGATGACCTCGGAGAGTTCCTCGGCACCGAAGGTGCCGGGCTCGGCTGGATAAGTGACCGCGGCCGTCAGCGTGCCGATCGGGAAATAAGGGCGCTGCGGCAGCGCCATCAGCTTGGCCCCCTTGGGCACCCGGATGGTGCCCGCGCCGAACGGCCACGTACCCGCGATCGCCCGGAACAAGGTCGACTTGCCCGAGCCGGACGGACCGGTGAGCAGCACCCGCTCGCCCGCCGCGATGGCAATGTCGTCGGCGGCGACGAGCGGGGTGCCTTGCGGCAGCCGCACCAGAAGGTCGTCGATTTCGACCCGATCTCTGCCCTCGCGCGTCGACACCGCGATCGCCTGTGGCGCCGTTGCTGCCGCCCGCGCCCGCTCGGCTGCGATGTTGAAGCCGTCGAGGCGCGCGATCACCGCCCGCCACTCCGCGAGCGAACGATAGGCGTTGACGAAAAACGACAGCGCGGTCTGCACGCTGGTGAACGCGGACGCGGTCTGCATCAGTCCGCCGAGCTGAACCGCTCCGGCAAAATAGGCGGGACTGATCACGATGAAGGGAAAGACGATCGATATCTGCGTGTAGCCTGAGGTCAGAAAGGTCAGCTTCTTGGTACGTTGCATGATCAGGAGAAAGTTGCCGACGACATAACCGAAGCGATCGAGCAACCGCTCCTGCTCGGCGGTTTCTCCTCCCAGCAGCGCGATTTGCTCGGAGTTCTCGCGCACCCGAACGAGGTTGAAACGGAAGTCGGCCTCGAACCGCTGCTGGCGGAAATTGAGCGAGACGAGCGGCCAACCGATAAGATGGGTGAGCGTGGTTCCGACCGCGGCATAGAGCAGCGCCGCCCAGACCAGGTAGCCTGGAATGGTGAAGCTCGCACCGAACAGATGGAGCGGGGCGGCCGCGGAGAGCGTCCACAGGATCACGACGAAGGAGACCAGCGTCACGATCGCGCTGAGCAACCCGACGCTGATCGCCAGCGTGCGATCGATGAACATGTTGATGTCCTCGGCGATGCGCTGGTCGGGATTGTCGGCGGCATCGCCGAGCAGCTGCATGCGGTAGTGATTGGCGCCGGCCAGCCAATGATCGAGGTAGTGCCGCGTCATCCAGCGCCGCCACCGGATCTGCAGCCATTGATTGAGATAGAGTTGGTAGACCGCGAGCACGATATAGATCGCTGCCAACACGCAGAAAAAGCCGATCTCGTAGATGAACGCGTCCCAATTGCGCTCCTGCAGCGCGTTATAGAAGCGGTTGTTCCATTGGTTGAGCATGACGTTGATGGCCACGACCGAGAGCTCGATGGCGATGACCGTGCCCAATAGAACGCGGCCGGCCCAGCGGTCCTCGGAAAAGAAATACGGACGAGCAAGCCGCCAGATGATGGCGAGCGTCGAAAGGAGGCGTGACACGGGGCTTCTCCTGTCTGCCGGCAGCGGATCGAAATTGCGCTTGGGCGATGGCTGAGCCGATCAATTCGGCCTGAATTGGGCGATCGTCCCTTTCACGGGTGGGAGCCGTGGGTCTGATCTGGCCGTCCCCATCTTCAACTTTAGCATAAGCCCCCCGAAACCCCATCCCGCGACGGCGGAAACCTTGCTCTGGTAATGGACCACGGCCGCCGTCAGGCCACTCTTGTTAACTTTGGCCGCGTGCGCTCACGTATCGCGGGGGGGCGAGACAATTCGAGCCTTGTGTGGTGCGGTATCACCGCCTACAACCGCCCCTGCTGGAATAGGTGCTATTCGGGTGGGTTAATCGCAGAAGATGACGAAGAACGTCGTCTCTGAAGTCACTGACCAGGGAGGAAGGAATGCCGACTAAGTCTCCATCTGCAGTAGCGACGCGCCGCAAGTTCCTCAAAGGAGCTGCGGTGGCGACAGCCGCGACCGTGGCGGCGCCGAGCGTCGTGAGGGCGCAGGGCCCGATTAACATGCGCTGGCAGAGCACGTGGCCGTCGAAGGATATCTTTCACGAATACGCGCTCGATTATGCCAAGAAAGTCAACGACATGACCGGTGGCGACCTCAAGATCGAGGTGCTGCCCGCCGGCGCCGTGGTGCCCGCCTTCCAACTGCTCGATGCGGTGTCGAAGGGAGTGCTCGACGGCGGCCATGGCGTGCTCGTCTACCACTACGGCAAGCAAACCGCGTTGGCACTGTGGGGATCGGGCCCGGGCTACGCGATGGACGCCAACATGCTGCTGGCCTGGCACAAGTACGGCGGCGGCAAGGAACTGCTCAACAAGCTCTACAACTCGATCGGAGCGAACGTCGTCTCGTTCCCCTATGGACCGATGCCGACCCAGCCGCTCGGCTGGTACAAAAAGCCGATCACAAAGCCCGACGACTTCAAAGGCCTCAAGTTCCGCACCGTCGGAATTTCCATTGACGTGTTCACGGGACTGGGCGCCGCGGTCAACGCACTGCCCGGCGGCGAGATCGTAGCGGCCATGGACCGTGGCCTGCTCGATGCGGCCGAGTTCAACAACGCCTCGTCGGACCGCGCGCTTGGCTTTGCCGATGTCTCCAAGGTCTGCATGCTGCAGAGCTACCATCAGAATGCCGAGCAGTTCGAGATCACGTTCAATAAGACCAAGTACGACGCATTGCCCGACAAGTTGAAGGCAATCATCGCAAATGCCGTCGAGGCTGCGTCGCAGGACATGCAGTGGAAAGCCATCGACCGCTACTCGCAGGACTACGTCGAGCTGCAGACCAAGGACAACGTGAAGTTCTACAAAACGCCCGATGCGGTGCTCAAAAGGCAGCTCGAGATCTTCGACGAGGTGGCAAAGAAGAAAGCGGCGGAAAATCCGCTATTCAAGGAGATCATCGAATCCCAGCTCGCGTTTGCAAAGCGGGCGACGCAATGGGAACAGGACACCGTCGTGAGCCGAAAGATGGTGTTCGACCATTACTGGGGACCGAACGCCAAGAAGCCCATCTGACGACGCGCTGAACTGGCAAAGCACCATTCGGCGCGACCGGATGGTGCTTTGTTGTTGTCAATTTTCCTCACGCTCAGCGGCGGCACTGGATGAACGTCCAAAGCATCCTGCACGCGATTGATGGCATCAGCACCTGGGTGGGCAAGGCTGCGGCTTGGCTGATCATCGCGCTGATGACCGTCGTCTGTGTCGAGGTCTTCAAGCGCTACATCTTGAATGCGCCGACGGCCTGGATATTCGACCTCGACAACATGCTCTACGGCACGCTGTTCATGCTGGCCGGCGCTTACACCTTGGCGCAGAACGCCCATGTCCGCGGCGATTTCCTCTATGGTTCGATGCGGCCACGGATGCAGGCCGGACTTGACCTGGTGCTGTACATCGTCTTCTTCATCCCCGGAATTGCCGCGCTCATTTATTCCGGGTACGTGTTCGCGTCCGAATCGTGGGCCATCGGGGAGCATTCGACCGTGACGGCGGAGGGCCCGCCGGTCTACCAGTTCAAGGCGATGATTCCGGTCGCCGGGGTCTTGGTGATGCTCCAGGGCGCCGCGGAGATCGTGCGTTGCATCGTCTGTCTCAAGACCGGCAAATGGCCGAGCCGTCTCAAGGACGTCACGGAGATCGACGTCGTCGAAGAGCAGCTCGCGCAGAGCGAGCACGTCGACGAAGAAGCGCGCAAGCTCGCCATCGCGCGCGCGCATCAAATCGACGAGACCGCGCGCCAGCGCGGTATGGGGGGAGACCTCCAGACATGAGCGATCCCGCCCTCGGGCTCACCATGCTCGCGCTCATCGTGGTCGTGATCATGATGGGCTTCCCGACGGCATTCACGCTCATGGGCCTCGGGATGTTCTTCGGCTACATCGCGTTCTACGAGCCGCACCAGCTGTTCACGGACAACAAGGTCTTCGATCTAATGGTCCAGCGCACCTACGGCGCGATGACCAACGACGTGCTGATTTCCATCCCGCTGTTCGTGCTGATGGGCTACGTGATGGAGCGCGGCGCGCTCGTCGACAAGATGTTCTACTCGATCCAGCTCGCGTTCCGCCGCGTGCCGGCCTCGCTCGCGGTCGCGACGCTGATCGTGTGCACGTTCTGGGGCATCGCCAGCGGCCTGGTGGGCGCCGTCGTGGTGCTGATGGGCGTGATTGCCTTCAATCCGATGCTGCGCGCGGGCTATGACGTAAAGCTCGCATCCGGAGTGATCACAGCCGGCGGCACGCTCGGCATTTTGATCCCGCCGTCGGTTATGATCATCGTCTATGCGGCGGTGGCCGGGCAATCGGTGGTGAAGCTTTACGCGGCCGCGATGCTTCCCGGATTCTTTCTCGCGTTGCTGTACATGGTCTATATCGTTGGCTGGGCGACGATCCAACCGAAGATCGCTCCACCGTTACCGGAGGAGTTGACTCGGGTCCCCGTGCCGACGTGGATGCGAAAATTTCAATCGGCCTATTCGAACAACATGTTGGTCGGCCTCGTTTCGGCGTTGTTCTCGCCCTCGCGAGCCACAGCCATCGACGCCGACAAAGAACGCATCAGCTATGGTACCCTGTTCAAGAACTTTTGCGTGGCACTCGTGCCGTTCGCTTTGATCGCGGGCACGCTCTGGTTGGCGTGGTGGTACGTGGTCATTCATCAGCAGGCGGCCGCCGAGGCGGCCGTATCGGGCGTACAGCAGCTGGGAAGTCCAGGACTCAGTGGCCCCGCCGCTACACCCGCCGAACGCGGGCCGCCGGAAGGCTTTTATTTTTGGTTTGGGCTGTGCGCCGTCGCCGGGACGCTGATGATCGTGCGCTATTATTGGCGAATGGACGCCGATCGCTTCGTGGTTCTGAAGCTCCTGACCTCGTCCGTGATGCCACTGAGTATTCTCACCGTCGTCGTTCTCGGTGTCATTCTGTTCGGAATCACCACGGCGACCGAATCCGCCGGCATCGGCGCTGCCGGCGCCTTCCTGCTGGCTTTGCAGGCCAGGACGCTCGACTGGAAACGCACCAAGGAAGCGGTGTTCTTGACGGCGAAGACCACGGCCATGGTGTGCTGGCTGTTCGTCGGCTCGGCGCTGTTTTCCGGGGTGTTTGCGATCCTGGGCGGGCAGGCGCTGGTCGAGCAATGGGTGTTGTCCCTCAACCTGACGCCCGTGCAGTTCATGATCCTGTCGCAGGCGATCATCTTCCTGCTCGGGTGGCCGCTCGAGTGGACGGAGATCATCGTCATCTTCGTTCCCATCTTCCTGCCGCTGCTGAAGCACTTCAACATCGACCCGATCCTGTGGGGCACGCTGGTGTTCGTGAACCTGCAGGCGGCGTTCCTTTCGCCGCCGGTTGCGATGTCGGCGTTCTACCTCAAGGGCGTCGCGCCGCGGCACGTCACGCTCAACCAGATTTTTGCCGGCATGATGCCCTACATGGTCGTCATCATCGTTTGCATGGTGATCATGTATCTGTGGCCCGGGATGACGCTCTGGCTTCCGAATTATCTCTACGGCGGCGGCTGAGGCGAAAAAGTCGCGCAAACAGTTATGATCGACGAGTTCGTCAAGCTGACCGCGACCGAGGCCGCGGCGGAAATCGCCCGCGGCGCCGTTTCGGCCGAGGATTATGTCCGCGCCTGTCTCGACCGCATCGAAGCCCTCGACGGCGAGATCAAGGCATTCGCCCATCTCGACCGCGAG
>WNFS01006087.1_pt1 | contig 12875 bp, 11 predicted proteins | sample 5400141 | NCBI WGS metagenome assembly WNFS01 (sample SAMN13153358, study PRJNA577476) | soil metagenome | isolation source: 60 cm saprolite under Madrone tree | place: USA:California | collected 2016-06-14
GACCAGGCCAGAAAGACTGGAGAGGCCACATCGTCCTGCCCGGCGCCGGCGGATTCGCTGCCCGGAATGAACGTCCGCTGGGCTGCGGCCCTGGCCTGCTCGAGATAGCCGGTCACCGCCATTGGCACATAGCCGATATTGCCGTGGCCATCGGCATCGCTCGCCTCGCGGCCGACCATCAGCAGATCGGGCAGCAGCGATACACGCCCAATGAGAAGCTTCGAACTATGTCTGTCGCAAAGCAGGCAGATGTCCGCCCATATGCCCGCCAGATCGTCGAGGGCTGGCGCCGCCATGGCATTGTGATAGCCCCCGGTGCTGAGGCAGCGCCCCCAGGGATGCTCATCGTCCGGCGGCACATAGACCGGATTGTCGGAGACCGAGCGGAGCGAGAGAGTGGCGGCACGCTCGGCAGCCGCCGTGGCGCGATGGGCATGGCCCAGCACCCGGGGCAGGATGCGATAGCTGACCGGCGCTTGGAAGTTTCGCCGGCCACCGCCCGCGCCGGCGAGAAAGCCGCGCAGGCCGCGGAGTGCTGCGGCTTCGTGTTCGTCGCCCCAGAGCGACTCCAGGGCCGCGTCGTAGTGTTCGAGCGGCGCGCGGAAGGCTTCGATGGAAAGCGCGAAGACCTTATGCGCCGCATCCAGCCGCCGGCGCGCCGCCAGCGCCGCATCGGCTACCAATGCGGCGGCGCAGGGTGAGCCGTTGATGAGCGAGCCGCGCTCCTTCACCTCCAGATCGAATCGCGTCGAGAGACCGGCGAACAACGGGTAGAGGGCCAATATCTCGCCTGCACCTCCCTGGCCGGCGCCGGGCACCGGCGGCATCGGGCCGCCCTCCAGCATGGCGGCCACGGCGTCAGCGATCCGCGGAGTCGTCGCCGCGTTGCCCTCGATGAAATTGGCCAGGCGGGCCAGCACGATTCCCCTGACCACGCGATCGGGCAGGGGATCGCCGAAGGAGGTGGCGGCGGCGAAGGGTTTCAAGCGCGCATGACGATCGCGCTCCTCGGCCCTCAGCCGGCGGCTGGCCAATTCGCCCGTCGCGGTCGTCACCCCGTAGATGACGAGGTCGGGATCCTTGTCGATCAGTTGCAGGAATGACCGGCGGCAGGCGGCGATGACCTGGAGTGCGGTATCGGAGAGGCGAACACCCTCGCCCTGCCAGGCGACCCTGCGAAAGCTATCCAGGTTGATATCGGCGCGCCGCGTCAAGATGACGGTCATGCCCGAAGGATCTCCTTTGAGAGAAGCATGAAGATCGGAAGCATAGCCTAAGCGCAAAGCCCCTTCAGGCGACCCAGATTCTCGATGGTCCTGGCGCAGGCCTCGGCGGTGTCGGCTCCCTTCACCCGAAAATGCTCACGGAAAAATCGACGGTGAAGGATTTGCACCCCGCCCTGGGAACGTTTGCCGCCAGCCAAAGCGGCGGATGCCATAACTTTGGGGCAACGTCATAATGGCCGCCATGGCGCACCATCCCCTGATCCCGCACAATCCGGACGCCGCGCCCGGTATCACGCCATGAACGACGGGCGCCTTGCCGCCGGGATCGGCGCGGCTCTGGCCGGTTTCGGCACGATTGGATGGCTGCTGGTCCGGGGCGCGCGCCTGCCCGGCGGGTTGATTTGGCCCGATTACGCCTTGCTGGGCGTGATTGCGCTGGCGCTGCTTTGCTTTGCGCTGGCCTATGGGGCGCTGGCACGCCAGCAGCGTCGGTTGGAAAGACTGCGCGGTGCCGTGACCATCGCAGCCGGCCTCGGCACGCCGTTGCCGCCGCCGCCGGCCGGTCCGCCCGATTCGATCGAACGCTTGCGCCAGGCGGTTGCCGATCTGATCGGTCGCGAGCGCGACCGGCGGGGCATGCTCGACCGGAGGCTGGAAGCTGTTCTGGGTGCCATCGAGGACGCCATTGTCGTGGTCACATCCCAGGGCCAGGTGAGCTTGTTGAATGCCGCGGGCAAGGCGCTGCTCGGCGGACGAAGCGGGCTCGGCCGCAGCCTGTTCGAATTGTTCGATCGGGAAAGCCTCGCCGAGGCGCTTCTGCTGGCCGAGGGCGAAGGGCCGGCCCGGCGCAGCATGTTGCGTGGCGTCGACGGTGGGCAGATCGAGGCTCAGATCGCCGGGCTCGGCCCCGACGGCGGGGCGCTCTTTCGCTTTGCCGCCGCGAACAAAACGGGTCAGCGCCTGCTGGAGCACGATCTGGGGCTCCACGACCATAGCCCGCCATCGGCAGTGCCGAGCGACGAAACCCTGCTGGAAGACCTCTCGGCCATATCCCTGGATACGGAGACGACCGGCCTCAACGTCCGGCGCGACCGCATGCTGTCGGTGGCTGCGGTGCCGCTCCATGGCAGTAAGATTTATGGCGCGGTCGTCTTCGATCGTCTGGTCAATCCTGGAAATCGCATCCCCCCGGGCTCGACCGCCGTCCACAGCATTACCGACGCGATGGTTGCCGACGCGCCTGCCTTCCGCAGCATCGCCGACGATCTGGCCGCCTTCTGCGGCGAGCGCGTCTGGGTCGGTCATAATATCGGCTTCGACATCGCCATCCTGCGGCGCGAAGCGAAACTGGCGGACTTGCCTTGGCGCGAACCGGTGGGCCTGGATACCTTGCGGCTCTACGCGGCACTTTATCCCGAGGCGCCCGACGTCGAACTCGACGCGGTTGCCGCCGACCTCGATGTCGATGTCAGGGGCCGCCATACCGCCCTGGGCGACGCTCTCGTCACGGCCGAAGTCTATCGCCGGCTTCTTCCCCTGCTCGGCGCGGCGGGTATTCGAACCTTGGGCGAGGCGCTGGCCTTCGCCGAACGTCCGCGCATGATCCGCCGACTCCAGCGCGCCTTGGGCTGGTGAGGCCATGGATCGCACGACGATCGAGCGCATCGACCCCTTCATCTACCGCCATCGCGTTGCTGAGGCGATGAACGCGCCGGCCATCATCGTCTCGCCGGATACTTCGTTGCAGGCGGCCGCGCAAATGATGCAGCAGCATCGGATCAGCGGCCTGATCGCCGTGGATGAGCGCGGCCGGCCCAATGGAATCGTAACGGAGCATGACGTCTTGGCCGCCGTGGCGATTGGAGCAGGTGCCGCGCTGGGCCGACCAATCGAAAGCCTGCTCAACCGGCCGGTCGCAACAGTAACGCCCGAGGATTTTCTTCACACGGCGATCACGCGCATGGAAAGTCGGGGCGTTCGCCACCTGGGCGTCGTCGAACGGGCAAGCGGGCGGACAGTCGGGATTCTCGTGGCGCGCGCGATGCTGCGCCAGCGCGCGGGTTCCGCCTTGGCCTTGGGCGACGACATCGCGGCGGCATGCGACGCCGAAGCCCTGGCTACCGCATATCGCCGCCTTCCCGTGGTGGCGCGGGGCCTGATGTCCGAGGGCATGACGCCGGCCGAGATCGCCGAGGTCACCAGCGATGGCCTGCGAAGCATATCGGCGCGTGCCGCCAGCCTGGCCGAACAGGCAATGCGCGACGAGGGCCAGGGCGCGGCTCCGGCCCGCTGGACCTTTCTCGTCCTTGGCTCGGCCGGGCGGGGGGAAAGCCTGCTCGCCGCCGATCAGGACAATGCGCTGGTTCATGCCGGGTCGGAATCGGACGATGCTTGGTATGCCGAGCTCGGCCGGCGCGCGGCCGACCTCATGAATGCGGCCGGGCTCGTCTATTGCAGCGGCGAAGTGATGGCCAAGAACAAGGCCTGCCGCCACAGCCTGGAGGGCTGGCGGGCCGAAATCGACCGCTGGGCAGGGAACGCGAGCCGATCGATCTCTTGAACGCCGACATATTTTACGATTTCCGGGATGTGCAGGGCGATACAGATCTCGCGGCGGAGTTGCGCGAATATGCCCTGGCGGCCGCCCGCTCGCCCGCCTTCCTGATGCGCCTTGCCCATATGCTCGAGGTGCGCAGCCCCGCGCTCTCGCCCGTCCTCGGGCGTTTTCGCACCCGCGCCGGGCGGGTCGATCTGAAGCGGGGTGGCCTTCGCTCTCTGGTCGCAGCGGCCTGCATCCTCGCCCTCAAGATCGGCGCCTCGGCCCTATCGACGGAGCAACGCCTGGTGGCGGTGACGCAGGCTGGTCTGTTGCAGGCGGACGACTTGGCGCTCTTTCGCGACGCCTATGGCCGTCTACTGCGCTTGATCCTTGAGCAGCAGCTCCGGGACATCGAGACCGGCCGGGCGCCGGGAACTTCCATCGAGATCCGCCGACTGCCGCGCCTCGAGCGCGACCGGCTAAAGGCCGCCCTGACGGCGATCGGACGTATCGACCTGGTGGTGCGCGAGGCGCTCGCGCCAAGGGCAGTCAGCGCCGCGTCGCCGCCATTGGCGACACGCACGTCATAGCGCGCTTCGTTCATCAGGAATTCAAGGGATAGCCCAGGCTCCACCGCTACCGGAGGAGGTGGACCGTCTGCGGGGTTCGGATGAATCGCTTCATCGCCGTTCGGCGCGACCAATGGCAGAATCTGCTGTGCATCCAGGAGGGGCGCACCGTCCGCAACGACAACACCGTCGCGGAGAACCGCCTGCGCCCACAAATCCACAGGGCCAACAACCACGGCAGCGGTCAATTGATGTGGTACCTGAGCCGGAAAGAACTCATGTGTTACGAAACCCGCATATAAGAAGCGTCACCGACACGCCACCTAGGCCCTGTTTTGCTCCGCCGTTGACAGGCGTATAATAAGAGAGCATTTGGGATCACAGCTCGACGTGCCCAGCGGCCGGAACGGGTGATTTCTGTCACCTTTGGTGTCGCGACCGCCCGGACCATCGGTTCAGGAGGCACGACCATGACGAATGAAGCGCCGACCGCCGATCCGGGCGCGTATGGGCCCGCTCAACCGATTGTCAACAAGATCGGCATGGCGGACCTCAGAGACGCTTTGGCCAAGGGTATCGCTGACTTCAATGCGATGCCAACCCACTTGGCTTTCCTTTGCTCGATATATCCCATTGTCGCTCTTGTTGCCGCCAGGACTGCCGCCGGACACGAGGTGTTGCCACTGGTCTTCCCACTCCTTGCCGGATACACCCTGATCGGCCCGTTGGTCGCGGTCGGCATGTACGAACTGAGCCGACGTCGCGAGAAGGGTCTCGATATCTCCCGGCGACATGCCTTCGATGTCCTCCGATTCCCGTCCATCGGCGCCATCGCGACGCTCGGCGTCCTGCTGATGGGGATCTACTTCGCGTGGTTATTCGCAGCGCAGGCCATCTACGATCAATATTTCGGCAGCGCGGTGCCGGCGTCGATTGCGGAATTCGCCCGCCAAGTCATCACCACGCCGTCCGGCTGGGCCCTCATAGTCGTCGGCTGCGGCGTCGGCTTCCTCTTCGCCGTCGTGGTATTCACCCTCAGCGTGGTGTCCTTTCCACTGCTTCTGGACCGCGACGTCGGCGTTATGACGGCAGTAATAACGTCAGCAAGAGCGGTTATCGCGAATCCGATAACGATGGCGGCGTGGGCTTTCATCGTCGCCGGCGCGCTGATGATCGGCTCTTTGCCCTTTTTCGTCGGCCTCGCAGTCGTGCTGCCGGTGCTCGGACATTCGACCTGGCATCTGTATCGCAAGGTCGTGAAGAGAGCCGAACGCTAGCATTTCGATGCCAACGGGTGAGTTCTACTCGTTGCCTGAATCGAACCACCGGTTATTCAGTGGTCTGATTCACCCAACGCTTGAGTAGTAAGCGTTGGGATCTGACCACTAGGATCCCGCCCGGAAGAATATTCCCCGTGTCAAGAAGGTGTAGTCCGCTTCGAACGTCATGAGTGCCACGAACACCAACACCAGCAACGGCGGAACCAGAATGGCAAACATCAAGGCGAGCCGCTCCCAGCGCATGTGCATGAAGACGGCGACGATCAACCCTGCCTTCAACACCATGAATAGGAGGATCAGGGACCACCTGAGGTAGCCGTGGATATGGAAGTAGTCGACGAGATAAGAAAAGGTGCTGAGAACAAAGAGCAATCCCCAGATCGCGAGATAAACACGAATCGGATGTTGTTGGCCCTCTGCGTGCGCCATGATTCCCTCACCAGAGATAGAAGACTGCGAAGATGAACACCCACACCAGATCGACGAAGTGCCAATACAGGCCCATGATTTCGACAGCCTCGTAGTTCCCCTTCCTGCTGGTGAAAAAACCGCGCCTATTGTGGTCGAAATCTCCCCGCCAAACCTTCCGAGCGATGATGATCAGGAAGATCACGCCGATCGACACATGCGTGCCATGGAAACCCGTGATCATGAAAAAGCTGGAGCCGAACTGGGCCGCGCCAAACGGATTGCCCCACGGGCGCACCCCTTCGTCCACGATCAGGTGGGTCCATTCATAGGCCTGCATTCCAACGAAAGTGGCGCCAAATGCCGCGGTTACCAACATCAAGGCGGCGGACTTAATGCGATCGTGTCGATAACCGAAGTTGACGGCCATGGCCATCGTTCCACTGCTGCTGATCAAGATGAAAGTCATGATGGCGATCAGGATGAGGGGGATTTTTTCGCCCCCGATCGTCAAAGCGAAGATCTCACTGGGGTTGGGCCACGGCACCGTCGTGGACATTCGCACCGTCATGTACGAGAGCAGAAAACAGCTGAAGATGAAGGTGTCGCTGAGGAGGAAGATCCACATCATCGCCTTGCCCCAGGGGACATTCTTGAACGCCCGCTGGTCGGAGGACCAATCGGCGACAATGCCTTCCCAGCCTTCGGGTCGCGTGAGGGGGTCTGCCGTATTTCTCGCCGCAGGCTGTGCCATGAGCTTTGATCCCGGTTACCTGATCCCACAAATGGCTAACAAAATGCCCAGATTATCGTTGCCTGAAAACAGCAGGCCGAAAAGGACCAGCCAAACCAGGAGCAGGAAGTGCCAGTAAACGGTACACAACTCCACGCTCAGGCGTACGTGGGAGGCGTCAAAACCGCGCCACACTTTGGCGGTGGTCCTGCCCCAAGCCACCAGGCCGCCCAACAGGTGCAGCCCGTGCAGCGCGGTGATCATGTAAAAGAAAGCGATCGCCGGGTTCGTGACGTCGAAACCCACCATCATGTTCAGTTGCCGCCAGGCCAACATCTGCCCGCCAAGAAATGCAAAGGCGAAAACGCCCCCGGCAATCAGGCCGATCGTCACACCGTCAATTTCGCCGCGACGTGCTGCGATCCGCGCCCATTGCATCGCGACGCTGCTCAAGACCAGCATGGCCGTGTTCAGCCACAAGAGCCTCACCGGAGGCTCGGGGCGCCATTCCTCGAACTCCATCCGGCTGCCGTAAGCCATGATCAAGAGCAAGAACAGGACCGTGACCACGGCAAGAAACACCCGCAGGCCGAGCCTCGCGGTGGGCACGGAAAACGCTCTTCCATCGTGCAAGTCTACGACGGTGCCCTGTGTCGGCGCCCATGGCTTTTCTATCAGCTGATGGAAGAAGCTCACGTCTCACTCACCTGGAAGCCCGACGCCTCGGCTCGTCTCGAAGCCATTCGGGAAACCGTTGCGGCCATCAATCGCCCCTATTCCGCCGGCCGAACCGCGACGCCGGGAACGTTCTCATGGCCTTCGTCGGCGGTTACCTGATCCGGCGGAAGGTTTTGCGGCAGGAAGTCCTGGTCGGCGCCCGGCACGCTATACGCGTAAGCCCAGCGATAGACCACCGGAAGCGTCGGCCCCCAGTTGCCATGACCCGGCGGGCTATCCGGAGTCTGCCATTCCAGCGTCGTGGCCCGCCAAGGGTTGTGGCCGGCAAGTTTGCCTCTGAAAGCGCTCCACACCAGGTTGAACAAGAACACCAGCTGGGTGAAGCCCACGATCAACGCCATGATGGTGACGAATTCATTCAACGTTGCAGCCGATGCGGGGATGAAACTGGTTTGTCCCATTTCGAAATATCGGCGCGGCACGCCCAGGAAGCCCAGGTAGTGGAGGGGGAGAAAAATCGAATAGGCGCCGAGGAAGGTGACCCAGAAGTGAAACTTGCCCAGCGGTTCGTTTAGCATTCGCCCGGTCATCAAGGGGTACCAATGGTATATCGCCCCCATGATAACGAGGATTGGCGCCACGCCCATCACCATATGAAAGTGAGCGACCACGAACATGGTGTTGGAAAGCGGAACATCCACGACGGCATTGCCGAGGAACAGCCCCGTGATCCCGCCGTTCACAAACGTGATGATAAACCCGATGGCAAACAGCATCGGAACCGTGAGGCGAATGTTGCCCCGCCACAGTGTCAGCGTCCAGTTGTAGACCTTGAGGGCAGTGGGGATGGCGATGATGAGCGTGGTGGTGGCGAAAAAGAAACCGAAATACGGGTTCATGCCGCTGACGTACATGTGGTGCGCCCACACCACGAAGCTAAGGCCGCCGATGACCACGATCGCCCAGACCATCATCCGATAGCCGAAGATGTGTCTCCTCGCATGGACACTGAGCAGGTCGGATACGATGCCGAACGCCGGCAGAGCAACGATGTAGACCTCGGGATGGCCGAAAAACCAAAACAGGTGCAGAAACAATATCGGGCTGCCGCCATTGTACTTAAGGTGTTCCCCCATCTCGACAATGGTCGGCATGAAGAAGCTGGTCCCCAGGATCCTGTCCAACGCCATCATCACCACGCCGACGAACAAGGCGGGGAAGGCCAACAGGGCCAGGATGGTGGCCACGAAAATTCCCCATACCGACAAGGGCAGGCGCATCAGCGTCATCCCCCGCGTGCGAGCCTGCAGCACCGTCACCACATAGTTCAAGCCGCCCATGGTGAATCCAATGATGAAGAGAGCCAAGGAGACGAGCATGCAAATAATACCCCCACCCGCCCCCCCCGGAGTGCCGGAGAGGATGGCCTGGGGCGGGTACAGGGTCCAGCCGGCGCCGGTGGGTCCGCCGGGCATGAAGAAGCCCGCTACCAGCACTAGCACGGCGAGCAGATAGACCCAGTAACTCAGCATGTTCACATAGGGGAAAACCATATCCCGGGCGCCGACCATCAGCGGAATGAGGTAGTTGCCAAAGCCCCCCAAGAAAAGCGCGGTCAGCAGGTAGATGACCATGATCATCCCGTGCATCGTGATGAACTGGTAGTAGTGGTTTGCATCGATAAAGGAGAAAGTGTCCGGGAACCCCAGTTGTAGCCGCATCAACCACGACAACACCAAAGCCACCAACCCTATCGAGATCGCCGTGAAGGCGTACTGGATGGCGATGACTTTGGCATCTTGAGAAAAGACATACTTCGTCACCCAGCTTTTCGGATGGTAAAGCTCCACCTCTGCAACTTCGGCCGGTGGGATATGTTCGGCTGCGGTAGGTATGAAGTAGGCCATCACAACACCCTCTTCGCTTGTCTTGCAGGAGGCTCAATTCGTTTGAGCCCCACTCGTGCAAAGCCTCGCTCCGCGGAGTCCGCCTTCCCCTCGCTCAAGACCGGATTTAACTGCTCCCCTGTGTCGTTCCCGGCTCGAGCCAACGACTGCGCGAACGTCGGCTGCTTTTCCAACCACGCCTCATAGGCGCCCTCTTCCTGCACCACGACCTTGGCACGCATAGCATAGTGCCCAACGCCGCATAGTTGAAAGCAAAGTACATCGAATGTCCCCGTCCTGGTGGGGGTGAACCAATAGTAGGTGACCATGCCTGGCACCATATCCATCTTGGCCCGGAACTCGGGCACATAAAAGTTGTGTGTGACGTCGATGGAGCGGAGCAACACCTTGACCGGTTTGTTGAGCAGCAGGTGTACCTCATCGCTTTCGATCAGGACGTCGTCTTGCCCCTTGGGATCGTTCGGATTCAGACCAAACGGATTTTGAGAGCTGATTTTCCGGGAATCGGAGGTGCCCAACACGCCGTCCTTTCCGGGCAACCGGAAGGTGAACTGCCACTGCTGGCCCAAAACCTCGAATTCTGCCGCCGCCTTCGGGACTGTGACGAATTGATGCCATACGAACAAACCGGGAGTCAGCATCCCCGCGACGCCCACAGTGGTCAGTCCGGTGAGCCACCACTCCAACTTCTTGTTCTCCGGCTCGTACGCCGCCCGTCTTCCCTCCTGGTGACGATAGCGGAACACGCAATAGGCCATAAAAACAATGATGGCGATGAAAACGACCCCGGTGATCCAGAATGTGATGATGATCGTGTCATCGACGTAACCCCAATTTGAGGCAATGGGCGTCCACCACCACGGGCTCAGAAAGTGAAATGCGACAGTGCCGACGGCGACCAAAACAATTGCGAGTGCTACAACATTCCTAGGCGTCCTTGCCCCTATGTCCGGCCTGCTGCCCAACCGCTCAAGGGCGGGCGCTTCGGCCGATTCGTGCTCGTGCTTCTCGGCTTCGTCGAAGGTCAGCTTCACGACGTAGAAGACGATCAGCACATTGATCACGAAGAAAATGAGGCCGCCGTAATAGCCGACGGGACCGCGGACGCCGCTGTGGGCGGCGACGAACAGGCCGAGGAGGCCGAGAATGGCAGCGAGGCCGCCGAGGACCCAGTTGCGAGCGCCTGGGACGTCGCGGCCGACTAGGTAGAGGCCGGCGCCCATAGCCAGCAGGAGCGGGACGATACCGAGTATCTTGATCGTCATGATGTGGTCCCCCGTCGTCGACCGAATGGGCCACAAGATTCGGCAGGGAGGGGTCCTGGGCCACATGCGGGATAACGCCCAGTGTCGCGGATCGGCCACAACAGGTGCTTCGCCGGAACCGGGCTCTTAAGATCCACGTAGCCGAAGGGGCTACTGCCTGACTGGTCCTGACCTCGCATCCGCTCCCCCGGTTCGTTGACCGAAGGACTCACCTCACGCCATCAGACGTGAGGAGCTTTTCAGCAGCCTGCTAAACCGATCTTTCCCCGGACAGCATCAACAATCAGCGCCATAATGCCCGGTTCTGTGAACACATCACGATATCATTAAGAGCATCGCTCTTGGGTTGAGACACTTTGTCGCAGCCTGTTTCGGCCATATTCTATCGATATTCGCCGCGCCGAGATGCACCTCTTCTCAAGGCCTTCCCACCGCGCTCAGTCCGAAGTCAGGCTGGCGAGGCAGATGGCATGGCAGACGGGAGGAGCCTGTCCGAATGAAGAGTGAATTGGTCGGATGGCCTCCCAAACTCGGTCAACCTGCCAATATCAGGCCATAGGATGCTGTAGGAAAAATACAGTTATCTCTGGTTGAGCCAGTATTGGTATAGTCCCGACAATGTCGGTTGAGACCACCGGCGCAGCCCAGGGCATCGCTCAATCCCCCGGCTCGCGGGTGAAAGATTGCGTGGCTTTGCTCAGGCGGCGGGCGATGTCGCTCGTCGTGCTTACAGGCTTCGCCGGCCTGGTCGTGGCGCCCGACGGCCTACATCCGTTGCGGGGTGCAGTGGCTGTGCTGTGCACTGCAGACGGCGCGGTGGCGGCCGGGGCGATCAACATGAGGTACGACTGCGACATCGACGCGTTGGTGGCGCGGATTCGCAAACGGCCAATCCCGGCTGGAAGGGTGGCTCCCGACAAGGCGCTCGCCTTCGGCGTCACGCTCGCCCTGTTCTCGGTCATGCTCATGGGCGCGGCGGTCAACTGGACCGCCGCTGCGCTGCTCGCGCTTGGCATCCGCTTTCATGTCTTCGTCTACACCGTCCGGTCACGCTGGGTCGGCAGATCGCAGTGAAGCCGTTATCGGCTGTCATGAACCGCGTCTGCCATAGGTCCGTCGAAAGGGTGGAAAGTTAGGCATCACCAGCCGCTTTCGCGACCTTGCCTGCGAAAGCCCCGCGGCACGCAACTGGCGCTTACAACCCAGCCACGTTTGCGATAGACTGGTCGCCACCGAAACGATGCGCATGAGGGCCGCCGACCTCGAAAGGGGCGCCCATGGTCGATACCAAGATTCGCGAAGCCGTCGGTGTGTTTCATGACGAAAGGTCACTGCAATCCGCGGTCGATGCGCTGCTGATCGCCGGATTCGATCGGTCCTACGTCAGTCTTCTTGCCGGTCAGCACACCATCGAATCGAAATTGGGACACCTCTTCACGAGGGTGGTGGATCTCGAAGACGATCCGGCGGTACCGACACGGGCCTATGTCGGCACTGATTCGCGGACCGAGGCGAAGGCCGCCATCGTCGGCGGCCTCTTTTATGTGGGCGCGGTCGCCGCAGCCGGCATGATCGTCGCATCAGGCGGGACGGCGGCAGCGGCCTTGATTGCAGGAGCCGTGGCCGGCGGCGGCGGGGGTCTCATCGGCGGCGCCCTAGCGCAGTTTCTCGAGCATCGGCACGCCAACCAACTGCAGGTACAGCTCGATCGTGGCGGACTGCTCTTGTGGGTGCATACGCCGGCGCCCGAAGACGAGCAGCGCGCCATGGACACCCTCCGCGCCCACGGCGCCGACGACGTGCATGTCCATGATCTGCCTGCGCAACATTATGAGTACACCGGCGGCGTTTCCTACGACCTGAGCTTCATGAAGCGCCTCGGCTTGTAGCCCACCGCCCGAGCCGGCTGATGTTTTGCAGGCTCGGAAGGACTGTGCGGCGAGCCGGGCGTCTGTGCGCCAGGGATTGCGAGGCCATATGTAACAGGCCAGCCAGTTCCACATCGGTGCGGCTGGCAAGTTCAGGGTCGCTGGACCTTTCTCGGTCTTGGCTCGGCCGGGCGGGGGGAAAGCCTGCTCGCCGCCGATCAGGACAATGCGCTGGTCCATGCCGGGTGGAGTCGGACGATGCCTGGTATGCCGAGCTCGGCCGGCGCGCGGCCGACCTCATGAATGCGGCCGGGCTCGTCTATTGCAGCGGCGAAGTGATGGCCAAGAACAAGGCCTGCCGCCACAGCCTGGAGGGCTGGCGGGCCGAAATCGACCGCTGGG
>WNFS01018419.1_pt1 | contig 12874 bp, 7 predicted proteins | sample 5400141 | NCBI WGS metagenome assembly WNFS01 (sample SAMN13153358, study PRJNA577476) | soil metagenome | isolation source: 60 cm saprolite under Madrone tree | place: USA:California | collected 2016-06-14
CTCACGATCGTTTGGATTTCCTTCGGAGAGATCGAATTCGGAGACTTCACCGCCAGCAAGTTTCGCCAGGCCGAAATCGAGAATTTTCGCTTGGCCGTCTCTCGTAATGAAAATATTCGCCGGCTTGATGTCGCGGTGAATGATGCCGTGGCGATGGGCGGTATCTAATCCGTCGACAATCTGAATAGCGAGGTCGAGCAGATTGGTGAATTCGAAGGGAGGAGTTCCCGATTCCGCCGCACCGATGCGTTCGCGGAGAGTCTGGCCCTCCAGTAACTGCATCGCAAGGAACGGCTGGCCTTCGTGCTCGCCGAATTCGTAGATCGGGCAGATGTTGGGATGTTCGAGAGCGGACGCGGAGCGAGCTTCCCGTTCGAAACGGCCGAGAGATGCGGGGTTTTTGACGGATTCTTCGGGAAGAAATTTGAGAGCAACCTGGCGGCCGAGCCTGATGTCTTCGGCACGATAGACCAAGCCCATGCCGCCACCACTCAGCCCTTCCAGAATGCGGTAGTGAGAGATCGTTTCGCCGGTTAAGGGAAAGCCGACGGAATCCAGTTCGGAGTCGACGGCCGCCAAGACGGAATCGGCCGCGCCGCGATCAGAGGAAAGCAGGGCTTCGACTTCGCGCCGCAGTTCGAGATCGCCGGCACAGGCCACATCGAGTAAAGCGGTGCAGGCCGCCGCGTCACACGCCGCCGCGCGATGGAACAATTCTTCGATTTGCGCCCAGCGTTCGGGAGTCAGGGAACACCTACGTTGCTTGCATTTCCTTATGAAGCCAGGCTTCCGCCATTCTCAAGTCGCGCCGGACGGTAATGGCAGAGATTTCCAACGTCTGTGCGATCTCCTCCATGGAGAGTCCGCCGAAGTAGCGAAGTTCGACCGCTTTGCATTTCCGCGCGTCTATTTTCTCCAGTGTGGTTAGACCAGCGTCGAGGGCGATCAGGTCTGGGCTTCGATATTGAACGAAATTGGCCGCTTGTTCCAAAGGAACTTTAAGACCTGCGCGCTTGCGGGCGTGACGGCGACGCGCGTCGTCCACGAGAATCTGGCGCATGAGCCGCGCAGCCACGCCATAGAAATGGGAACGGTTTTCCCAGTTCGGTTTACTCTGATCGACGAGGCGCATATAAGCCTCATGGACGAGAGCCGTCGGCTGGAGCGTACGGTCCTGGCGCTCTCTGCGCAAATAGGCCGCCGCGAGCTGGCGCAGTTCGGCATAAACAATGGGGGTAAGGTCGTCGAGCGCTTGCTGGTTACCCTTTGCCCATTCTCCGAGGAGTCTGGTAACGGCATGAGATTGCGATGTCATTGACCTGATGAGGAGCTGTCAAACCTGTCTTAACCGGATTATACACTGCTACGTTTGACGAACTGCATCAGGCTTCGAATTTATGAAATTCAATGATCGATTTCGCCCTTTGGCTGCGCAGGAGTAAGTAGAGAGCAAATCAAGCATTCCGGCTGTCCCTGAGGGGTCCCGTAGCTGGGTGTGCCCTTAGAAAGACTGTCTTTTGCAAACGGAGAAATTGCCATGCGATACCCGAGATTGGTCGTATCTGCGGTCTGCTTTTCGGTGCTCATGATTGCGTTCCCGGCAACCAGCCGGGGGACAGACTTTGCTGCGCCAAAGAGCTATCCCGTGGGAACGGCACCAGCGTTCATCGTGACCGGCGATTTCAACGGGGACGGCAAGATGGATATTGCTGTGGGTAACGCCGGCAGCAACGACGTAAGCGTACTTCTGGGCAACGGAGACGGGACTTTCAAAGCGGCAGTGAACTCGCCGGCAGGCCTCTCGCCGCAGCAGATGGCGGCGGGCGATTTCAACGGCGACGGAAAACTCGACCTAGTAATCACCGTGCTTGGCGTCGTCAATATCTTGCTCGGGAAGGGAGACGGGACATTTCAGGCGCCCGTAACGATTGCGGTGGATAAGTACCCAGTAAATCTGGCGGTAGCGGACTTCAATGAAGACAAGAATCTCGATCTAGTGGTCGGCGACTCAAGGGATGGGGGAGTTACGTTGTTGCTTGGGAAGGGCGACGGAACCTTTCAGGCGGGCAAAGTGATTTTTGCGAGTGCCAGTGGAGTATCCGCTATGACGGTGGGGGATTTCAACGGCGACAAACACATGGATCTTGTCGTAGGCACTCGCGACCCCAGGTTACAGTCGGTTCTCCTGGATTTGGGCTTGCTCATGGGTAAAGGCGATGGCACGTTTCAGTCATCGCCGATAACGGTGATAGGTCAATCCGCACCAAATATTGTTACAACTGTGTCCTCACCGCATTTCGTCGCGGACGATTTTAATGGTGATGGCAAGCTCGACCTGGCGATGCAGTTCGGAATACACAGTGTAGTAGGGCCGCCCTGCGGCATACTGATCAACCCTTGCAATACCAATATTTCCGACAACATAGTTCTTTTCGCGGGCAACGGAGACGGAACATTTAGCGGCGGGGCGCAAGTGGCGAGACATGGCGATGGAACGTTTCTGTTTCTGAACCAGGTAAATTCCTGGACCCTGCTGGGGTCGTTCGTGGTGGCGGCGGAGCTCAGAGGGGCCGCTCCTTCCGATTTACTCGTAACCGACCCTACAAATAATGCAGTCGCTGTGATTCTGAATCATAGTCAGACTTCGGGGACCGACCTTTCGCTAGTGCTAAGCTCAGCTCCTCCCGCAACGCCGATCGAGGGAATAGATTTTTCGTATCAAGCGGTAGTCGTCAACGAGGGACCGCAGGACGGGACGGGAGTGGCGGTGAAAGAAACGCTCCCGAGCGGGCTGAAGCTGGTTTCTGCGACTCCAAGCCAGGGGTCGTGCGTTGGGACGACGACAATCACATGCGACCTGGGCGCGATGGGAGATGTATCGGCGGCATCGATAGACTTCGCGGTCACGCCCATCGCGGCAGGGACTTTTACCGATGCGCTGCAGGTCGCCGGTTCGCAGGCGGACCTGAATTCGAAGAATGACACAGCATCGTTTACCGTGACGGTTGTAGTACCGGCCGATATCAGTGTGACCGGGAGCTCCTCCGTCACCACGGCGGCGACGGGAGACAAGGTGACTTATGCGATTCAGGTCGCCAACGCAGGGCCGGGCCCCGCGGCAAATGTTGTACTGACTGACTCGATCAGCGACGGGAGCCTGGCGGTATCTGGGCTGACTATCAGCCAGGGTAGCTGCACGGCAACGCCGGGGAGCATTAGTTGTGCGATCGGCACGATGAACAGCGGAGCGAAGGTCAATCTGAGCTTCGCGCTGACGATGGGGCCAAGCGAAGCGGTGTTCAACTCCTTCACTCTTTCTTCGGATACGCCGGATCTCAACACTGCGGACAACAACCTTGGTGTGAACGTGAATGTGAATCCCGCGAATCTTGCGGTGAGCGAGGGCGCTTCAGCTAACGCGGTAAATGTCGGTACACAAGTGACGTATACGATCAGCGTGAAGAACAACGGCCCGGCGCAGGCGACCAACGTCATGTTGAGCGACACAGTGCCGGCGGGCGCAACGATTGGAAGCGCACAAGCAAGCCAGGGAACATGTTCCGCGCCGGCAAATGGCGTGATGAGCTGCGCGCTTGGGACGTTGGCGGCATCCGCAAGCGCGACAGTAAGCTTCGGAGCGACGGCGACTTCGGGCGGCACGCTGACCAACACAGCGAGCGTAAGCTCAGATCAGTTTGATCCGGCCCCCTCGGATAACAGCACAAGCCTCGACGTTGGCGTGCAGGATTTTTCCATCACGCCACAATCGGGAAGCTTGACGTTGAGTCGCGGCGGTTCGGTGAGCGAAGTGCTGACCTTCGGAGCGCAAGGCGGATTGAGCGGCAACCTTGACCTGAAGTGTGCGGTGAGCGGCCCGGCGCCGATGCCGACTTGCGGACTTTCGCCATCCACCGTTGCGCCGGGAAGTACGGCCACGCTGACGATTAGCGCAGCGTCGATCACGGCCAGCCTTGCTCCGGACTCTCAACCACAAACATTTGCAGCGGGAATATTTGCGTTCGGCTTACCCTTTGCGGCCTTAGGCCTTGTTGCAGCACGGAGGATACCGAAGAACCGCCGTGGATTGTGGCTGCTCTGCATACTCGCCATCGCCATTGTGACCATGTCCGCAGCGTGCGGCGGAAGCACCGGCCATCCGCCACCCCAAGCGTATGCCGTGACGGTAACGGCCACTACCATTCCAAACGGAATTCAGCATACGACAAGCATTCAAGTCACGCTGCAGTGAGGTGCGCGGCGGTTTGCGGCTAGTTGAGATTCCGCGACTGCCCATAAGCGACGATTTGGTTCACCTGCGAGACTCTGAAAATCAAGATTCCCCACGAGGGACAACATCGAAGCGTCCTGGGCGGTTTCTTACGGCTGGGACGCTTTAGTTTTTTTGCGCACTGTACAGTGTTTGCCCGACTCTAATGTGATGACGAAAGCGCGCTGCCGTTCGTCAAATACAAGCGTACTTGCGGCACGGGCGGTGAGGTAGACTGAGGGCTGTCGCGGGTGCCCTGGCGACGGTGCGCTACGCAACCATTTTGCCGGGGCTGAACTCCAACCGCCCGAGGGCCGTGGACAAGCGAGTCCTCGTAAGGTAGCCACGAAGTTATGGGCCAAATTCCTCCAGACACGGACAAGTCCAGAACGCGTGCACTCCGCTGGTCTCCCCTTTTGTTGATTGCGATTGTGCCGTTTGCGTATGTGCATTTGCGCAGCGGAAAGACGGAAAACAAGGGCGGAGAATTCGAAGCGAAAGTTGAGAAGAAAGAGTTCCGGCAATTATTGCGTTTGAACGGGACGACGCAGGCGTCGAGGTCGTTTGTGGTGCTGGCGCCGAGACTGGAAGGCGCGCAAGTGGGATCGATGGTGATTACGAAGCTTGCGCCGGCTGGCGTGCAGGTGAAGAAGGATGATGTGCTGGTGGAATTCGATCCGCAAGCGCAGATGAAAGACTACCTGGACAAGAAGAGCACCTACGAAAATCTGGCGAGCCAGGTGGCGCAGAAACAGGCCGACGAGGACATTGCGCGATCGAAAGACGATACGGCGCTGAAACAAGCGGAAGACGAATTGAAGCGCGCGCAACTGGAAGTACAGAAAAACGAAATTGTCTCGCGGATTGATGCGGAGAAAAATCAGGAAGCGGTGGATGAAGCGGACGCGACGCTGAAGCAATTAAAGGAGACGTATGCGCTGAAGCGGACGGCGGGCACGGCGGCGGTGCACATCGTGGAGATTCAGCGGGACCGCGCCAAGGCGGCGATGGACTACGCGCAAGGGAACGCCGCGAAAATGGTGGTGCACTCGCCGATGCAGGGCGTGGTTGTTTACAACACGATTTGGCTTGGCGGGCGAATGGGAACGGTGCAGGAAGGCGATCAGGTGAGACCCGGCGTGCCGTTTTTGCAGGTTGTGGACCCGTCGCAGATGGAAGTGCGCGTGGAAGTGAACCAAGTGGACCTCCGCAACGTCCATCTAGGGCAGAAGGCAGAGATGCATCTGGATGCGTATCCCGGGCTGGCGCTGCCGGCGACGCTGGAACAGCTTTCGCCGCTGGGGCATCAGGGGCAATTCAGCGAACTCGTGCGGACGTTTGCGATGCAGTTTGCCGTGCAGGGGCAGGATCCGCGGTTGTTGCCGGATTTGTCTGCGGCGCTGGATTTGGATTTAGGAAGCACGAGTAAGGAATTGGTTGTGCCGCGGCAAAGCGTTGCGTGCGAAGAGAAAAAATGTTTTGCGTGGGTGAAAGGCGGGAGTTCGTTTGACAAGCGAGAAGTGAAAGTTGGGCGAACGAACGATTTGGAAGCGGTGATTGTGTCGGGGCTTTCGGAGGGAGACGTGGTGCGGCGCAGGCTTGATGATCCGAACACCGCGGCGGAGCAGCCGTGACTGTGGGCAATAAAAAATGGAGATGGAATACGCGGACAGCAATCATCGCGACCGCGTCGGTGATTGGTGTACTTGTGTTCGGCGGATTCCGGTTGGCGAGTTCCAAGACGAGCGTACCAACGGGAGAAGCAAAACGGAAAGAGTTTGTGGAGTATCTGGAAATAAAAGGTGAAATAAAGGCGGAGCGGTCGGTGATTGTTACGGCGCCGTTCGGCGCGGGCGACTTGCAGATACTGAACATTGTTGCGAATTCGACGAAGGTGAAAAAGGGCGATGTACTCGTGGAATTTGACGGGACGACCGTCAAATCGAAATTGGCGCAGGATAAATCGGCGCTGACATCGGCGGAAGCGGAAATTCATCAGGCGCGAGCGACGGCGAAATTGAAAGAAGAGCAGGATCTGACGGACGTGATGAAAGCGAAGTTCGATACCGAAAAAGCGAAGCTGGATGCCAGCAAGCAGGAAATTCTTTCGGTGATTGAAGGTGAGCAAGCGAAGTTGAAGCTGGCGGATACGGAACAGAAGCAAAAAGAGGCGGAAGCAAAGTTGAAGGCGGATCGTGCTTCGGCTGGGTCCGATATGGTCAGCAAGAAGCAGAAGTACGATCAAGCCGCGTATCAAGTGCAATTGGATGAGAAGAGTCTGGCGCAGTTGACGTTGCGTGCGCCGCTGGACGGCGTGGTGGCGCTGCAGAATCACTGGGAGCCACAAGGCGGGCCAACGCCTTTCAAGTCCGGAGACCGCGCGTGGCCGGGTGCGGGATTGCTGGAGCTGCCGGACGCCACAGCGCTGAAGATTTCCGCGCGGATCGAAGAAGCAGAGCGGGGCCAATTGAGCGTGGGACAAACAGCCAAGCTGCTGTTTGACGCCTTGCCGGATCGAAGTTTTGAAGGGAAAGTAAAGACAATTAGTCCGACGGCGAGTCTGGACTTCACCGCGGGATGGCCGATTCCGAGAAACTTTTCCGTGGAGCTCAGCTTGTCCGAGCTGGACCCGCGAATGACGCCGGGAATGGGCGCTCAGGTGCGCGTTGCGGTGGCGCGGGTGCCAGACGGAGTTGTGATTCCGGCGCGTGCGCTGTTTCGAAAAGCGGGGCGCACCGTTGTGTACGCAAAGCAGGGTTCGAAATACCGGGAAATGGACGTGGAAGTAAGCCGAAAAAGCGGCGACGAAGTTTTGATTGCGAAGGGAATACGGCCAGGGGCGACGCTGGCGCTCAAAGATCCAACGGTGGAGCCATAAGGGTTGATGTTCAAAAAAAGACATTCGCGCACGATCGTATTGCTCGCAGCCCTGGGCGCCATGGGGAGTAGCGCCGGCTGTCGCCAAGCCACGGTGCTGGCTACGGATTCCGCGGTTCCGACGGCCACGGTGAAAGAGACGGATCTACAGCTTGTGGTGCGAACGACCGGAGCACTGAAAACAGAACAATCGAGAGGAATCAGCGCGCCCCCGATTGCGGGTGGCACGCTGCCGAGAGGAATCAGCGCGCCCCCGATTGCGGGTGGCACGCTGCAAATCATTGAACTGGCGAAACCGGGAACGGTGGTACGTGCCGGAGATGTGGTGCTGGAATTCGACCCGAGCCAGCAGAAATACAATCTCGAGCAGAACCGAAGCGATTTGCAGCAAGCGGAACAAGAGATTGCGAAAGCAAGAGCGGACGCCGCAGTGCAGGCCGCGGAAGACAAGACTGCGCTTTTGAAAGCGAAATACGCGGTGCGCAGGGCGGAACTTGAAGTGAGTAAGAATGAGATCGTGAGCCCGATTGACGCGCAAAAGAATTTGTTGGGGCTCGACGAAGCGAAACGCGCGCTGGCCCAACTGGAACAAGACATCGGTTCGCACAGTGCTTCGAATAAAGCGGCGCTGGCGATCAGCGAGGAAAAACGACACAAGGCGCAACTGGCGATGGACCAGGCGGAATTGAACATCAAGAACATGCGCATCACGTCGCCGATCGACGGGATTGTGGTGATTCACGGGAACCGCGATTCGACCGGCGGATTCTTTTTTGGAGGAATGACGCTGCCCGATTATCACGTGGGAGATCAGGTGAATCCTGGAAGCTCGATCGCGGAAGTGATTGATTTAGCGAAGCTGGAACTTTCGGCGCAGGTCGAGGAAATCGACCGCATGAACATGAAGATGGGGCAGACGGTGGAAATCACGCTCGATGCGTTGCCGGGAGAAAAATTCACGGGCAAAGTGCGAACGATCGGCGGGGCAACATCGCGCATGTTTTGGGACGACAACGCGAAACACAAGTTCGATGTGATGGTGGCGCTGGACCGGCTGGATGAACGGCTGCGACCGGGCTTCGCGGCACGGCTGAGTATTCTAGGCGACCAGATTTCGCATGCCGTCTCGATTCCGGCGGAAGCGGTGTTCGAACGTGACGAAAAAAAGATTGTTTACTGCCAGCGCGGCGGCGGATTCGAACCGAAGGAAGTGAAGGTGCGGGCGCTAAGCGAAGGCCGGGCGATTCTCGAAGGCGTGCCGGCTGGAACGGTGGTGGCGCTGGTGAATCCCGAAAAGAAATCGGGTGAAAATTCCAAGGCAACCGCCGGCGGCGCTCCCGCGATCGGTGGAGCCGCGAAGTGAAGCTCACCACAGTGCGATGAAATCCAACTCTTTGACAGCACCAAAATCGTTGACGCAATGGCTGCCCGATCTTTTATTCGGACTGGAAAACTTAACCACCCACAAGCTGCGGTCGCTGCTTACCATGCTGGGAATGATTTTCGGCGTGGCGGCCGTGGTGGCGATGCTTTCGATCGGAGCCGGCGCGCAGCAGAAGGTCATGGCCTTCATCGAACAACTTGGGGTGCGCAACCTGATCGTGGAGGCAAAGGAAGCGCAGAACGAGCAAGACCTGCAAAAGGTTAGAAAAATTTCGAATGGGCTGCGCCTCAGCGACTATCAGATCATTAGAAAAAACGTGCCGAGTATTCAGATGGGCACGCCGAGAAAACGTTTCACGCCAACAAAAGTGCTGCCAAAGCCGCAAGTCGAAGTACCGACGGTGTATGGCGTGGAACCCAGCTACCTGGAAATAGGACACCTGCGTGTGATGGAAGGGCGCTTCTTCGACGCGAATGACAACGCGGCGTCGGCACCAGTGTGCGTGCTTGGGGCGGCCGCGAAGGACAGTCTGTTCGGCGCGGCGCAGGCGGTGGGGGAGTACGTCAAGCTGAACGAACTCTGGTGCCACGTGATTGGAATTGCGGGCCCGCAACTTGCCCCACAGAGCGACGTTTCGGGCGTTCGAACAGAGGACACGAACAATCTGATTTACGCGCCGCTGAATTCCGTGCTGTACAGGCTGGAGGATTCGCAGAGCTGGCTGAAGGATGAAGTGGACGGGCTATACCTGCAATTGGCTTCGACGGACACCAGCGCGACCGACGCGGAGGTTGTGCGCGGGATTTTGAACGCCTCACATCACAATGCGGGAGATTTCAGCGTCATCGTTCCGGCGGAGCTGCTGGCACAGCAAAAACGGACGGAGCAATTGTTCAATACGGTGATGGTCGCGATCGCTTCGATTTCGCTGCTCGTAGGCGGAATCGGAATCATGAACATCATGCTTGCTGCGATATTGGAACGGACGCGGGAGATCGGTGTTCGCCGGGCCGTGGGCGCGACGAGGTGGGACATCATCCGGCAATTTGTGATCGAAGCGGTGCTGATTTCGTTTGCCGGCGGATTGGTGGGAGTCGGAGTGGGATTTGCGATTTCGCAATTGATTGCCTGGCTCGCGGGATGGTCGACGATTGTAACGGTTAGCTCAATTCTGCTGGCGTTTCTGGTTTCAATATCGGTCGGATTGATTTTTGGGACTTATCCGGCCATGAAGGCAGCGCGGCTGGATCCTGTGGAAGCAATTCGTTACGAATAACTCGAAAGAAGTTCGATTTTCCTGGGGGTGGGCAATGAGAACGGCGAGACTGGCCTTTTCGGCGATCGCGTTTCTGGCGTTGTGTTGCTCGGAAACTCGAGCGCAGAGCAGCGTGACGCTCGAACGATTTTTCGGTATCGGCGGAAAGCAGAAGCCGGCAACACCACTCCTTGCGCCACAAGGGCTTGCCGACCACGTGGTGGACGGAAAGCTGGCGCTGACGCTTGGCGACAGCATCCGGCTCGCGCTTTCAAACAATACGGACATCCGGCTGGACCATTCGCAGATTGAATTTGCGCAGGACAATCTGCGGCGCGTGCGCGGGCCATTCGATCCGGTGGCGACGTCAAGCTTCGCCGACAACCGCGCGAAATCACCCACGATCACACAGATTCAAGGCGCCCCGGTCCTGGAAACCCTAACCCAGACGACGACGTTCGGCTATTCGCAGCTATTCCAGACGGGAACAAATGTTCAGGCTTCCTTTTCGGCGAACAAGTTGTCCACGAACGACTCGCTGAGTTTGCTGAATCCTTCGCTAGCCAGCAATTTGCAATTTACGGTGACGCAACCGCTGCTGAAGAATTTTGGCTTGTTTCCGAATCGTGCGCCGATTTTGATCGCGCAAAGGAACTTCAAACAGGCACGCGCAAATTTTCTGGGTGAAGTGAACGACGTTGTGTTGCAGATCGTGGGGAACTACTGGGGGGTTGTGCTGGCGCGGGAAAATCTGACGGTGCAGAAAAAATCGCTGGAAGAAGCCGAGAAGAGTTACGAGCGGGACAAGAAAGCGCTGAGTCTCGGTGCATTGCCACCGCTGGATATTTACCGTTCGCAATCGCAGGTGGCGACGCGGCGGGTTGGCGTGATTCAAGCGGAGTATTCGCTGAAGCAAGCGGAGGATCAGTTTCGGCGCGGCGTGGGAGCCGATCTCGACCCGGCGATTCGCGTGCTGGATCTGGATTTGACGGACCGGCCAGAGCCGGCAAGCGAACTACCTGGCACGGATATTGCGACGGCACTGGCGCGGGCGCTAGCGAACCGGCCCGAGTTGGAGCGCGTTCACGAGCAACTCGCGAACGATGAGTTGAGCGTGCGGCTCGCGCACAATAATTTGAAGCCTGATCTCGAACTTTCCGGGTTCTATTCAGGAAATGGAGTTGCCGGAAACAGCCCAACCAATGGCAATACCGGGCTGAACAATAGTTTGAACCAGGTCTTTCACTTTACCTATCCCGCTTATGGCGCTTCGCTTTCTCTAACGCTGCCGATTCGAAATCACAGCGGTCAGGCGAATCTTGCCGATGCGCTGGTCAGCCGGACGCGCGACCAATATCAGGAGCGGCAAACGAATCAGAGCATCACCCTGGAGGTGACTCAGGCGGTCCATTCGCTGGAAGAGGCGAAGTTGACGATGGAAGCCGCGAAGGTTGCGGTGGACCTTGCGCGCGATACGTTGAAAGCGGACGAACGGAAATATGAGCTGGGCGCGGAGGCGGTGTTTTTTGTGTTGGACGCGCAAACCCAGCTGGCACAAGCGGAGCTGAACTTGATTCAGGCGCAAATTAGCTATCAGTTGGCGGTGGCGCAACTAGACCACGCGACGGGGGACTTGCTGGAACATCATCAAGTGCAAATCGTAGAACCGAAGATGTGAACCAGCGCGGAGTTGCCTCCAGGAAGCGCTTTTTGACAGGGCGTGTTTGCGCCAACTTGAAAATGTCGGGTGCGTGCCTCAGAATAGACATATTCCCCGATAGCTCAACGGTAGAGCATTCGGCTGTTAATTTTCACACAAACGTTGATTCTGCACCGCTTAACCCCGGAATTGGCCTCCGAAAGCGGGCAAGTTGGACCCCAGTTTGGACCCCAAATTTTGACATCGGTTCTGCGCAGCTCTCGTGAAGGACAGACGTCAAGGCGGCGGTTTGCTAATTCTTCCTGCCCTGTTCGTACACACCACGTTTCATTTGTTCTGAATAACTTAGAACACTGTCATTTGCATCGGATGCTCTCATTTGCAGGCTAGAGTGCACCAAGAGTGCACCAAGAGTGCACCAAAAAATGGCTGGGATGCGCCGGAGTTGGTTGGGGTGTTGCGCCTAAGAGGTTTCGAGGAAACTTCAAACCAGGATCTTCGTCCGTTCCGTCGGTCACGCAGGGTTGAGCAACTTCTCTCGACCCTCCCCCACCTGTTGCCGCCACATCGCGCTATAGAGACCTTTGCTCGCGAGTAGATCTTCGTGACGGCCGCTCTCTACAATTCGTCCCCGTTCCAACACGTAAATGCAATCCGCGTGCAGGATGGTAGAGAGCCGGTGGGCGATCAATATCGTGATGGCGTCTCGGCTCACGGCAACATCCCGAATGGTCTCGCTGATTTCTTCCTCCGTCAAAGAATCAAGCGACGACGTCGCTTCGTCGAACACCAGCAATTGCGGCCGGCGCAGAAGAGCGCGCGCGATCGAGAGCCGCTGCTTTTCTCCTCCCGAAACCTTCACCCCGCCTTCGCCAACCTTCGAGTCGAGCCCGTGGTTGGCTCTCAGGAGCAGACCTTCGACAGCGGCCTGGCGTAAGACTTCCAGGCATTCTTCGTCCGTGGCATCGGGGCGCACGAATTGCAGGTTCTCGCGAATCGATCCGGAAAACAGCTGCGTGTCCTGAGTCACGAATCCAATTCGTTCACGCAAATCTTCAATTGCCACCTGATCTTCCGGCGTTCCGTTATAAAAGATATGGCCACTCTTTGGGCGGTAGAGGCCGACCAGCAATTTCACCAAAGACGTCTTGCCCGCACCCGACGGGCCTACAAACGCGATGGTCTCGCCGCGCGCCACGCGGAACGAGATTTCGCTCAAGGCTGGTGAAGATGCCGACTGATGCTGGAAGCTAACTCGGTCGAACTCGAGTGTTTCGAGTGAAGGCAGTGCAACCGGATGCTCGGGCTTTTGCTCCGTCGGCATTTTCAAAATCTCTTCGAAATTGTCGAGCGATGCCTCCGTCTCGCGATACGCGTTGACGACATTGCCCAGTTCCTGCAGCGGGCCGAAAATGAAAAATGAATAGATGA
>WNFS01002941.1_pt1 | contig 12869 bp, 9 predicted proteins | sample 5400141 | NCBI WGS metagenome assembly WNFS01 (sample SAMN13153358, study PRJNA577476) | soil metagenome | isolation source: 60 cm saprolite under Madrone tree | place: USA:California | collected 2016-06-14
AGGACTTCGCCATTGTGAAGAACCGCCAAGTTGATGGTTTCATTGAAGCGCACATGCAGTTGGCGCATGAAAGGCTGGGCAATGCGTTTTAGATCGCGCCGGAACTTGGTTGCATGCTCAAACAATTTAAGGCCCAGCTTGTAACGCTGGCCGTCCATCGTTCGCTCTACGTAACCGCGTTCCGACAGCGTATAGAGCAGGCGGAAAGCTCTGCTCTTGTTTAGGCCGGCCCTTTTGCTGATGTCCCTTAGGCTGACCTCCTCGGAGTCCCTGAATCCCTCAAGCACATCGAGCGCCCTAGCAACTGCGTCCACTACATATTTGTTGGCGGTCGTTCGCTTGGCTTTCATCGCCCACAGCTTTCCTCAAGTCTGAGAACTAACGCATTGCCTGCTCGCCTCAGCCACCGCGCGGGTCCGTGCACAGAACGGAACCGGCTTACACTGTCCGATTCCGGGCGCAGACCCTCGCGCGAGAGTCCTGCGAATCTTGTTGCCTAAAAAGTTAGCTTCACTCCGAGTTCCATGGTTCGGTTCCCGTCCGCCCCGCCGATGGTGCCGGTGATGTGGCCGAAAGTAGAGCCATTACTGGCGTTTCCGTTTGGCTGATCGAAGTGTGGAGTATTGGTCACGCTGAATGCTTCCGCGCGAAACTCCAGGCCAATTCGTTCTGTTACCGGGAACCTCTTGAACATTGCGGCATCCAGGTTGAAATAGCGCGGACCGGCGAACTTATATCGGCTCATGTTTCCGACCGTCTGCGCTGTGGTTACCGGGACAAACGCCGAAGGATCGAACCACAGCTGAGCGGTGGGAGATCCCGGAACGCTCGGTCCGATGCCGCCAAGGACATGGAAGGGTCCCACTTGGTTGGGTGTCTGCCGCGTGCCGGGCGCATTGAGCGAAGTTCCGCTGGCGCTGAAATCCAGCGGCCTGCCGCTCATGATGGTCATAACCGTACTCACCTGCCAGCCACCGGCAACCCAGCTCGCCCAGCCTGAATGCAGCAGGGGTTTGCCCTTGCCAAACGGCAAGTCATAGACGACGCTTTGCACGAAAGTGTGCGTCCGGTTGTTGCTGACCACCATGTAGTTGCGACGGAAGCCCAGATAGAAGGACGGACTGCCGCCGTCGTTCCCGCCTCCGTCTCCCACGTCCGATCTGTACGCCAAGGCCTTTGCGAACGTGTAGGAGGTGGTTAGCAGCAGTCCGCCGCCCGTCCTATGATTAAACCTTGTCTGCAAGGCGTGGTAATTCGAGCTGGTTGGCTTGAATAGAAAATCCGTGGTGCCCGTTCTGCCAAACAAGGCGCATAGGGGCCTTTGCGGGCAAGTGGCACCAGCGGACGGAGCAACCGCGGCATTCAAATCAAAGTCCATGGGAATGTCCACGCCGTGATTGCCCACATAGGCGACATCCAGCACGAAATTCTTGGGCAGCGCGCGTTCGACGGCGAGGTTCCACGATTCCACGTACGGCTGCTGAAAGTTCTTGTCAATCACGTTGTATTGGGAATTTAGCCCGATGCACGCGACACCCGGAACGGGTGGAACTTGGCATACACCCGATATGATCCCGTTACTCGGCAGCGCGGCTGGTGCAGGCGCGGGAAATCCAAAACTCATGGAAGCAATTTGGCCGCTAGGCCACGTGGGCAGCGCGCCAGCGGTCAGTGCGTTAGTGCCATTGGCCTGGCGTACCGGGTAATTCCAAGCATACTGGTTGTTGGGGAAAGGCTCGTAGCTGATGCCGAAACCCCCGCGCAAGACAAATCTGTCTGTGAAGCGATAGGCTAGGCCGAAGCGCGGAGCAAAGTAATGGTAAAAGGTCTCACGGCCAAGGTTCAGGGGGTTGCCCCCAATTCCTGCCAGCACCAAGGTGTTGGTTGTGGGGTCGTAATTGGAATAGCCACCGGAATGTTGCGGCGTCGGCGGGAAGTAGAGTTCCCACCTCAGCCCCACATCCAGGGTTAGCTTGGAGGTCGGTTGCCATTTATCCTGTCCGTAGCTGAAGAATTCCGTCTCTCGCCACGATCCGGATACCACGGAGACATCGCGACCGACCTCCGTGGGCGCGTCGAGGAGAAACGCGGCGAAATAGTTGCTGGGAGATGGCGCCGACGTCGCGGTTGTAGTCACGAGTGCAGTCGTGCTGGTGCCGAATCGGAAGACTCCGCGTGGGCCGAACGTCTGGGCTTGCACCAAATCGTCACGTAGCCGCCGGACATCGACTCCCCACTTGAAAGCGTGGTTCCTATGGATTTTCGTCCAATTGGTCACCGCGTTGATGTTGGTCTCGCCGCGGTCCCACGGGAGAGACGCCGAGTAACCAATCATCGGGCTCGAGAATCCGCTCTGGCTCTGGAGCATGTCAATGGAGGTCAGGCCGCTGGTAAAGGCATCCAGATTGACGCCGGTGATGCCCAGGGCGTCTGACGCCTTGGAGCCATAGTCCGAGTTACGGGCAACATTTCGGTAGTGGCTCACACCGACACGCGTCTCCGCAATCAAGCTGGGGGAGAACACATGCGTATGATTGAGCGCTCCACTTTGCACATGTTGCGTACCGGTCCCTTGGAAGCCGCCTCCTTTGGGACCTCCGGCCAGGCCAAAGATCGGCTGATCGTTGAGGTTCTGCACGGCCCGGCTGAACCTGAAAGCGAAACGGTCGTTATCCTTGCGGTTAAAGTCAAACTTGGTGTCGAAGGCCGTGGTGTTTTTCAGGAAGCGCGTGTTTTGTTGATAGTTGTTGCTGAGGCCTGGGTTGGCCACATTGGTGTGCGGGACGAGCGCCAGAATTTTCAGCGCCAGGGGCGACAATCTTATCGAAGTTGGGTCAGTTGGGCACGCGAAGTTAGGAATTACATTGTTAGGGAACGGCGCGCGATTTGCGGGGGCTGCTGGTATAGGTTGTCCACTGGCGTCTTTCATAAGGCAGGCATGCGCCGCATCAGAGGTCTGATACGGATCATAGATCGTGCTTCCGCCTGCGTTGAGGCTTCCACCACGGAAATCATCCCGGGGCACTGTCAGAATGTCAAACTTGCCGCGTGAATCGTCAATCCGCAGGATATCGCCGAAGAAGAAAAGCTTATTTCGGATGATTGGCCCTCCCACATTACCACCGTAGTAGTTGTAAGTGCTCGGCGCTTTGGCTAGGGTCTGGAAGAAAGGCTTGGCTGCCAGGGCGCTGATCCGGTTGAACTCGTAGGCCGCGCCATGGAAGGCGTTTGTGCCCGACTTCAAGATGACGTTGGTGACGGCGCCGCCGGCGCGTCCGAACTCGGCGGTGTAGTTGCTGGTGCTCACGTCAACCGTCTGAATGGCCTCTGCGGGCGGGATGTAGATTTGCAGCAAGCCCGTACGCTCATTGTCATCCACGCCCTCGATCTGCAGGTTGTTGAATAGGCGAGCTTGGCCATTCACTTCCGTCGACAAGCTGTCTTGCGCATTGAAGAATTCAGAATGCACTCGATGCGCGCGTGTCGCCCCCGGCACCAGATTCAACAAATTCTGGAAATTGCGGTTGTTTCCGAGGGGGAGATCGACCACCTGCCTGTTGTCTATCTTGTCGCCCACGTCGGCTCGGTCCGTTTGAAGTATCGGAGTTTCGGCGGTTACTACTACGCTTTCGTTGATGGTCCCCGGCTCAAGCGTCAGGTTCACTCGAGTGTCGGTGTTCACCACCACATCCACTCCAGATCGCACGGCTTTCTTGAACCCCTGTTTCTCGACCGCCACTGCGTATTGGCCTGGGGGGAGATCGGCGAATTCGTAGTTTCCGCTGTCGTTGGTGGTGATACTGCGGACGACTCCCGTTTTCATCTCCGTGGTCGTAACTCTTGCCCCCGCCACGACTGCTCCGCTGGCATCCGTGACCGTTCCGAGAAGAGTTGCATTCACTGCTTGTCCCAGCGCGCTCGAAGAACTGAAGAGCAGCACGCACAACGCTGCCAGACATCCCCGTAGCCCACTCCACCCTGATTTCATAAGACCTCCTCGCGGCGTTTCGGACAGTAAAACACCGTTGCATTTCTTGCTTTGCGTTGAGGGATAGTCTGATTGACATTCATTGTCAAGATATTTTTTCGATTGGCTCAATTCATGAAAGCGATTTTTCGCTTACCGGCTTCCAAGGCAGGCCGCTCCCAAGTCCTTGTGTTTATCTGGAACTTGGCAAAGCCCTTTGAAGCGTACGCTCTACGGAAGACCGAAATCCGAGGCGCGCCGTGAGTACAGCGAGTGAGAACTGGTCGAAATCGCCTGGAATTTCTTGCTTTCGGCAACGAATCAAAGAGAAGTCGACGAACCCCGCAGCCACCTTTGTACCTCCGACATCGACACCAATCACCAATCTCTTAGTGCTGACGGCGTTCGCATTATCGGAGAGTTCCTATTGCCCGGGAGTTTTACTGCGCTTCTATGCCAGGGCCGACCGGGTGCGAACCGCGGATTGCATAATAGAAAATATAGGCATAGCACAAAACGGGGAGGATAAACGCATGGTGAATTCCGATTCGGTCGGCAAGTGCACCCTGCATCACGGGAATGATTGCGCCTCCCACTATGGCCATGATCAGCATCCCCGAGCCATCCCCTGTCAGCGGCCCCAGCTTGGCAATTCCCAGCGTGAAGATACTCGGGAACATTATGGAATTGAAGAATCCCACGAAAATTATGCTCCACATCGCCAGGTGACCTGTCGTAAGCATCGACGTGCACACCAGCAGGCCGGCAGCAGCAGCGGCCACGCCCAGCACGACTCCGGTCTTTACCTTCTGCAGGATCGCTGATCCGATAAACCTGCCCACCATCGCGCCGCCCCAGTAATACGCCACGAACCCCGCCGCCGCCACTTCCGTGATATTCCCGATGTTCTTCTGCGTGAAATAATTGATCAGAAAGCTTCCGATGGAAACTTCCCCGCCCACGTAAACGAAGATGGCCACTGTGCCAAGCACGAGATGCCGGTATTTCCAAAGGCTGGTCTTTGGCCCCGATTGGCCGTGCCGCTCCGCATGGGGCATGGCGGGAAGCTTCACCAACCCGATGACGATCCCCAGTAAAATGAGAGCAATCCCGATGACTAGATATGGTAGTTTCACCGAAGATGCTTCCTGAACGCGGTAAGCCTGCAGCGCCGCCTCAGGCATCTGGCGGAGCTGGTCCAGCCCCGTTGGATTTGCGCTCAAGATGAGTAGACCGCCAAGGTAAGGCCCGATTGTCGTGCCGAGCGAATTGAAAGCTTGCGTCAGGTTGAGCCGGCTCGACGCTGTTTTTTCCGGCCCAAGCACCGCCACGTATGGATTCGCCGCTACCTGCAGCGCCGTGATCCCCGCCGCCAGCACCATCAGTGCGCCCAAAAACAGCACGTACGACGCCGCGGTTGCTGCCGGAAGAAACAGCAGCGCGCCAACTCCCATGGTCATCAGACCAATTACCATTGTCCGTTTGTAGCCGACCCAATCGATCAATTTTGCGGATGGAATCGAGAAAATGAAATACGCCGAGAAGAACGCGAATTGGATCAGCATCACTTTGGTGTAGCTCAAGTCGAAAATAGCCTTCAAGTGCGGAACGAGGATATCGTTGAGGACAGTGACAAAGCCCCACATAAAGAACAGGCTCGTCACGATCGCCAGCGCACCGGTGTAGGTGGTCGAGGTCTCACTTGCTGTGGTGGGACTCTTAACCGTTACATTTGCCATCGCTTGTCACGTCCATTCTTCTGCAAAATATGCACTTGTCCCCCTTCTCGCTTGGCAGGCAACGTGGAAGAGCACGAGAGCCGCCGGTCTCGGACTGCGCAGGATAATGACACAATTGGCCGGGATACAAAACCTTTTCCGAGGATTCTGGGCTCGTGCGGAAATCGCGCGAATTTATCGACGCTCCCATTGCCGTTGGAGGAATGCGGCATTTTTTGTGATGCATTTGTAATCTACCGCCCGGGAATATCCCCTTGCTTTTCCTGGCGCTAGCACGGACTGCTTTACCTAAATTGCGGCTGGCAATATTCGCGCAATTGTATTTTTATGAGAACCATTGACACACCGCGAGCCTCACCGTAGCATCGCCTTCACCGGCCGCAATTTTCGCAAACGCGCGCCGGAAGAGGGGCCTCTCATGAGCCTTCGCGATTTCCTAGCCAAACAATTCATCGACGTCATCGAGTGGGTCGAGCCGGAAGACGGCATTCTTGCCTACCGCTACCCCATGCAGGACCGCGAAATTCAGAACGGCGGCAAGCTGACCGTTCGTCAATCGCAATTCGGCGTCTTCGTGAATGAAGGGCGCGTTGCGGACGCGTTCGGTCCCGGCCTGTACACCCTGACGACGCAAACGCTGCCCATCCTGACGTACATCATGAACTGGGACAAAGCGTTCAAGTCGCCCTTCAAGTCCGATGTCTATTTCTTCTCCGCTCGAATTCAGACCGATCAGCACTGGGGAACGCAGAATCCCATATCGATTCGCGACAAGGAATTCGGGGCGATTCGTCTCCGTGGCTTCGGCATTTATTCCTATCACTTGAGCGATGCGAAAACCTTCTACAGCAAGATCAGCGGCACGCGCGACCTCTATCGCGTTGCCGACCTCGAAGGCCAATTGCGCAATACCATCATCGCAAAAATGACCGATACCTTTGCCGCAAGCCAGGTGCCTTTCCTGGATATGGCGGCGAATCAAGGCGCCCTCGCCGAAAAGATCGGCGAACAGATGAAGCCCGCTTTCGCTGAATACGGACTCACTTTGGACAGCTTCGTGGTGGAAAATCTGTCGCTTCCCGAGGAGCTGCAAAAAGTGCTGGACCAGCGCATCAGCATGACCATGCTCGGAGACATGGGCCGCTATACGCAATACCAGGTGGCCCAGTCCATTCCAGTCGCGGCCGCGAACGAAGGCGGCGGCGCCGTGGGCATGGGCGCGGGGCTCGGCGCTGGCGTGGCCATGGGCCAAGCCATGATGGACGCGGTGAAGAAGGCAACTTCCACGCCGGCCGGTGGCGCGGCCCCCGCAGCGGCAGGCACTCCAGGCGCTGAAACGAAGTTCTGTGGCGAATGTGGCAAGCCCATCCCGCGCAGCGCGAAATTCTGTCCGGAATGCGGCAAGCCGCAGGCGTAGTATTACTGCGTGCCATGAGCGGAATCGAGTGGGTTGTCGAAGCCTATGGTTGCTCGACGCAGTCGCTGCGCGATCCCGCTGTCTTGCAGGATCTGTTCAGCAGAATCATCCGGGAGATGAAGCTTCGCCCCGTGGGGAAGACCCAGTGGCACCAGTTTCCCGGTACCGGCGGAATCACTGGCCTCTGCCCGCTCGCCGAATCGCATCTCGCATGCCACACCTTTCCGGAACACGGATCGCTCTGTCTCAATCTTTTCTGTTGCGTTCCTCGCGCCGAATGGGATTTCGAATCGGTTCTGCGAGATTTCTTCGCTGCGGATGCAGTTTCGGTCCGCCGGTTGCAGCGGCCTTATGAGTCGAAGTTGAAGCAAGCTGCCGGTCACTGACATGAAAAATCCCCCAACATCGCCTGTGAACAATTCGCGATGACGCAGCCCGCTTCCAATTGCCCGAACTGTGGCGCGAAGATCATCTTTCGCTGGTCCAGCAGCGTGCAGACCGTCTGCGAATACTGCAAAAGCATTCTCGTGCGCACGGATCTCGACCTGAAGAAAGTCGGCCAGGTCGCCGATCTCCCGCCAGACAGTTCACCCATTCAGATCAACACGGAAGGCATCTACCGCAACAAAGCGTTCGTCGTCGTCGGCCGGATCCTCTATGAATACGATCAGGGTGGCTGGAACGAGTGGCACGTGATGATGAACGACGGCACGAACGCCTGGCTTTCCGACGCACAAAATGAATACGCGGTGTCCTCCTCGGCGAAGGCGCAGAATCTGCCCTCCGCCGCGCAAGTGCAGGTCGGCCAGCAATTCACGTGGAGCAATCAGTGCTACGCTGTGAGCGTCATCACCCACGCGCACTATCGCGGTGTCGAAGGCGAGTTGCCGTTTCAATACTGGGACAAAACCGATGTCACTTTCGTTGACCTGCGCACCGAGACCGGAAAATTCGCTACGCTCGATTACAGCGACGCCGAACCCTCTTTGTATCTCGGCGAATTTGTCGAATTCGACGATCTTAAATTGAAAAATCTGCGCAGCTTCGAGGGTTGGTGATGAGCATGGGAACTCCGCCGCTCCCAAGGCCGCCCAAGCCCCAAGCGAGGGCGCTCAATTGCCCGAAGTGCGGCGCGGCCATCATGCTCCGCTCGTTCGGGCAAGCCGAGACGGTTGTATGTGGGAGCTGTCATTCGATTCTCGATGCCAAAGACCCAAATCTAGCGATCCTTCAGCAATTCGAAGCTGCCACCCATGCGGCCACGCCGCTTATCCCGCTTGGCACGCGCGGCAACCTGCGCGGCATGGACTACGAGGTTATCGGGTTCCAGCGGCGCGACATCAAGGTCGAAGAAATCACCTACTACTGGCACGAATATCTGCTCTTCAATCCGTATAAGGGTTTTCGCTACCTCAGCGAATACGATGGCCACTGGAACGACATCAGCATCTGCAGGCAACTCCCGACTGTCGAGAGAGGTTTTTCCTCCGGCCCGGGCAGCGCGGCGAATTACCTTGGCGAGAGCTACAAGCATTTTCAGACTGCTGAGGCCAACAGCGATTTCGTTCTCGGCGAATTTCCCTGGCAGGTTCGCGTCGGAGAAAAAGCTGTCGTTACGGATTATGTTCATCCGCCGCGCGTCCTTTCCAGCGAAACGCTCAACAAGGAAGTCACCTGGTCTATCGGCGAATACATGTACGGCCGGGAAGTCTGGGACGCATTCAAGCTGCCCGGCGGCCCGCCGGAAGCTACGGGCGTCTACGAGAACCAGCCCTCGCCTGTCCGCATAAATCTCACCAGCATTTGGGTCGCGTTTGCTGCATTTGCCGTGTTCCTCCTGGCTCTCATGGCCGCTTTTGACATACTCGCGAAAAAAGAACCGGTCTTGCATGAGACCTATCAATTGAATCGCGCTGACGCGAGAGGTGAGTCTTCTTTCGTCACCGACGTTTTCGAACTGACCGGCCGCACGTCGAATATCGAAGTAAAAACCTACGCTCCCATCAGCAACCACTGGATTTATCTGAACTATGCGCTCATCAATCAGGACACCGGTCAGGCCTGGGACTTCGGCCGTGAGGTCAGCTACTACCACGGCTACGACAGCGACGGTTCCTGGTCCGAAGGAAAACAGAATGATACGGTTGTCGTTCCGAGTGTCCCCGCCGGCCATTACTACTTGCGAATCGAACCCGAGGCCGATCCTTTGCTTCCGGGCGTTCCGTACACGGTCGACGTGGCCCGCGATGTGCCGGTCTTCGGGATCTATGGCATCGCCTTTCTCGCTTTGCTCCTCCCCGTAGTTTTGGTTTCCTGGCGCGCTTACACTTTCGAGCGCGCGCGCTGGTCTGAGAGTGATCACCCACCCGCGCAACTTTCCAATTTCACAAGCAGTTCGGAGGACGACAGCTGATGTTCCGAAGATTCTATCTTCTCTATGGATTCCTGGTTCTTGGCACCGCCGCTTTCGGCCAATATCGCGGCTGGAGTCTCGACACCATCAATCAACTCAAAAACGTTCCCAAATCGATCCGCGATAATCCGGGTTCCTATCGCTCGGTTTATAGCGGCTATCATCATTACACCGGAGGCAAATAAGATGAATCTCGTTCCGCTTGGCAATATCGTCGCCGCACTGGTCTTTGCCTTTATCGGGATTCTTGTTTTCATCGTGGCGTTCATGGTTATGGACAAGCTGACTCCGTACCATCTCTGGAAAGAGATCGTCCAGGAGCACAACATGGCTCTCGCGATCCTTGTGGGCGCGATGTCCATCGGCATCTGCATCATCATTGCCGCCGCGATTCATTAGCTCATGGGAATCCTGCTGTTCATCTCCGTGCTGCTGGTCGCGGCGTGCGGCCTCATCTACGAGCTCGTCGCCGGCACGCTCGCCAGCTATCTCGTCGGCGACAGCGTCTTTCAATTCTCCACCATCATCGGCACGTATCTCTTCGCCATGGGGATCGGCAGCGCGCTTTCCCGCTACATCAACCGTGGCCTCGTTCATCGCTTCGTGTGGATCGAGCTTCTCCTCGGCGTCATCGGCGGCTTTTCTTCCGCCCTCCTGATGCTTGCGTTTGCCTTCACGCAGGGCTTCGAATTGATTCTGTACGCCCTCGTCATCGTGATGGGCGTTCTGGTCGGGCTAGAGATTCCCCTGCTCATGCGCATCGTCCGCGATCGTTACCGGTTCCGCGACGTCATCGCGCACGTTCTAACCTTCGATTATCTCGGGGCGCTCGGTGCTTCACTGCTCTTTCCGATCTTGTTCGTGCCGCGCCTCGGCCTCGTCCGCTCCGCGATGCTGTTTGGCTTGATCAACGCCGGCGTCGCGCTTTGGAGTACTTTCCTTTTTGCGAATCAACTTTCCGAGGCGCGCGGATTGCGCATCGCGTGTTTTGTGGTGCTCTGCGGATTGGGAGCGGGGATGGCCGGGGCCAAGCAGATCACCGCCACCGCTGAAGACAACATCTACGCCGACGAGATCATCTTCGCTCGCGACACCCATTACCAGCATTTAGTCCTAACGCGCTTCAAGGACGACCTTCGTCTTTTTCTCAACAGCCACCTGCAATTCAGCTCCCGCGACGAATACCGCTACCACGAGGCGCTTGTGCATCCCGGCCTCGCGGCTGTTTCGGCTCCTCGCCGCGTGCTCATCCTCGGCGGCGGCGACGGTCTTGCTCTCCGCGAAATTCTGAAATACGCGCAAGTCCAGAGCATTACCCTCGTCGATCTCGATCCCGAAATGACCAGGCTCTTCTCCTCTCATCCCATGCTGACCAAGCTCAATGACAAATCCTTGCTTTCCCCGCGCGTGCATGTCATCAACGCCGATGCGTTTCCCTGGGTGGATTCGAACGCTGACAGTTTCGATTTCATTGTGATTGATTTTCCCGACCCCACGAATTATTCGCTCGGAAAACTCTACACCACGGCGTTTTACCGGGCTGTCGCGCGCCACCTCAGCGTGCAGGGCCTGATGGTCGTTCAAAGCACCTCGCCGATGTTCGCGCGCGATTCGTTCTGGTGCATCGTGCAAACTCTGAAGCAAGCGGGGCTGCAAACTTATCCATACCACGTCTACGTCCCATCGTTCGGCGAGTGGGGCTTCGTTCTCGCCGCTGCGCATGGGTACACTCCTCCTACATCGCTTCCCTCAGGATTGCGTTTCCTTAACATCGACGGCCTCCCCACACTCTTTCAATTCCCGCCCGACATGGCGCCGCTCCCTATGCCGCCAAACCAGCTCAACAACCAGGTGCTCGTCCGCACTTATGAGAACGACTGGAAGGACATCACTCATTGAAGCTCGGCCGGCGCAAGTTTCTTGGTCTCGGCAGCGCTGCGCTCGTTGGTCTTTCCCTCAAAAGTGAACGCAAGATCGAAGGCTCGTTCGTCAACGATTCTTTTCAGACGGGCCATCTCTTACGTGATCGCACTTCATTCCCCGCGGCGAAGCGCACTGAAAAATTCCCTGTAGTCATTGTCGGTGGCGGAATCGCCGGACTCAGCGCCGCTTGGCGTCTTCGCAAGCGCGGCTTCAGCGATTTTGTTCTTCTGGAAATGAACGCCCAGCCCGGCGGCAACGCCCGCTGGGGCGAAAACGAAATTACGGTGTATCCGTGGGCCGCTCACTACGTTCCTGTCCCCGGCCCGAAGGCCGAATACGTCCGCGAACTCTTCGCGGATCTCGGCGTCCTCAAAAACGGCCAGTGGGAAGAACGCTATCTCGCTTTTTCGCCACAAGAGCGCCTGTTTCTCTACGGCCGCTGGCAGGAAGGCATCGAGCCTGCGGTAGGCCTTAGACAAACAGACCGCGATCAATTTCAGCGCGTTGAAAATGTTTTCAATAATTTTCGGAAGAGCGGATCCTTTACCGTCCCTCTTGAGCTCGGGCTCTCTCCGAAGTTTCAGGACCTCGACCGCCTCTCTTTTTCCGATTGGCTCCGCCGGCAAGGCTTTGATTCGCGTCTCCTGTATTGGTACATGAACTACGCATGCCGCGACGATTACGGTGCGCTAGCGAGCGACACTTCCGCTTGGGCCGGAATCCATTATTTCTCTTCCCGCGAGCCCGAGGAAAAAGGCCCGCTCACATGGCCCGAAGGCAACGGCTGGATCACCCGCCGCCTCCTTGAGCGCGTCGGCCAAAACATTCGCGCTGGTCAGATGGTGCACATGATCGCAGAGACCCGCCGCGGTGTCAGCGTCTTAGCCGGCGAAACTGAGTTTCAGGCCGAATTTGTCATTTTCGCGGCCCCCACGTTTCTCGCGCCTTACCTCCTAGAAAATTTCCCGCGCTTGCGCGATTTTGTTTATTCTCCCTGGCTGACCGCCAACCTTACGCTTGACCGCTATCCCGATTCCCGTGGCGCCGAGCCCTCCTGGGACACTGTGTTCTTCGATTCACCCGCGCTCGGCTACGTCGACGCCATGCATCAGAGTCTGCGCACTCACGTGGACAGAACTGTCTGGACTTTTTACTGGGCGCTTGCCGAAGGCGCGCCATCACAGAACCGCCAGCTTCTCCTCGAAAAAGAATGGATCTACTGGAAAGAGGCCATCCTCCACGACCTCGAGCGCGTTCACTCCGACATCCGTCAGTGCGTCTCGCGCATCGAGGTTATGCGCATGGGCCACGCCATGGTCCGCCCCGCCGTCGGCTCCATTTTCTCCGAAGAGCGCCACCGCTTGACACGCCTCAATGACCGCATATTCTTTGCCAACTCCGACCTCAGCG
>WNFS01002942.1_pt1 | contig 12869 bp, 8 predicted proteins | sample 5400141 | NCBI WGS metagenome assembly WNFS01 (sample SAMN13153358, study PRJNA577476) | soil metagenome | isolation source: 60 cm saprolite under Madrone tree | place: USA:California | collected 2016-06-14
TCCTTCTGCGGCCAGGTGCTCTGCCAGCGCATGGAGATCGGCCCCTGCGCCTTCGCGATCATCGGGAAGCCGAGCGTCGCCGCTCCTGCCGCAGCGACGGCGCCGCCCTTGAGCACGGCGCGTCGGGTAGCGACCTGGGACTCTTCCTGCCGGTCTGCGTTTCGCTGCTTCATATGTCCTCCGTCGAACGGGAGCTGTAGGCAGAAGATGGGACTTTCGTCTGCCCACCTCGCCCGTCTCGGCTTCGTTAGTCAAGCCGGAGGCCGTCCAAGCAGGCGCTGCAGCTACAATTCCTAACGGAGTCCGCCGCTTTCCCCCCACTTCGATAAGTGTCGGCATGGTGCTCGATATCGCGGCGCTTGTGCAAGCCGATCTGCCAGATCCATTCGCCTACGCGCTCTAGTTCGACCAGTTCGTGGGCGAGCGCGCTGCTCACAAAGATCTTCGCTTTCCGCCACCGGATGCATCCATTGCGATCGACGTCGCACGCGTCGCGCCAGCTCGGCGGTTCGGGTTTGCGCAGCTTACGCGGATACCGACCGGGCGACCGCCGATAGACGAGGGCGGGCTGCACATCTCCGCCCCGCGCCCGTTGACGCAAAGGGAGGCCCGTTGTCGCTGGTCGGGTCGAGCATCGGCTCGGCGCGCAGCAGATAGCGGGTGTCGGCGTCGAGTCGTTCGACGCCTCCGTCGCGGCAAACGGCTGCGTCTGCGGCCGCAGGTGCCGACGTCATCTTGAGGCGACATAGCCCCGACGCTGCACGATGTTTCCGATCAAGCTCGTGCTCGGGAGCTTGCGCGCCTGGACCACCAGGTCTTCGACCATCGCCGAAATCGCTTGCGGGTTGGTAAGCGGCCGCCGCGAAACCCGTCGGCCGACTCACACCGCACTTGCGGCAGAGTTCGCCCATGCCCACCTTGCCGCCCTTCGTCTCGTTCCAGCGGCGTTCCCATTCGAGCACGAAGTTCACCCGCTCCTTCATTGCGTCCGTGCACGCTGCTTTAGCGCCTCGCTGGTTTTGAGGTGAATGGACGATATGCCAGCCTGTGGATCGTCCAAGTAGCTCATGCAATCGATCCACGCGCCCCAGTTGTGATGATCGCTGCCGCGCAGATCTCCTCGGCGGAAGTGGCGTGCGCCCGAGATTCAAGGTTGGCTACTTTCCGTCCGCCGCCGGCCGCACCGGCGTCCGGGCCGCCTCCATGTCCGCCTCGATCGCCTTTTCGAGATCCTCCCCCTCCACTCCGTAGATCGCCTGCACCTTCCCCCCCGCGTCCACCAGGAACGTTCGCGGCAGCTGGCTGCGCTGCTCCCCCGCCAGCCCGTACGTCCTCGCGATCAGCTCGAGCTTGTCCAGGATGGACGGGCCATCGATCCCGGCCTTTGCCGCGAACTGCTGCGCCCTCGCCGGGTCGCCCTCCACGGCGATGTAGACCATCCGCAGCTCCGGGTGCTTCCGCGAGAACGCCTTGAGCCGCGGCAGCCCTTCGACGCACGGCTTGCACCACGAGGCGCCGAACGTGATCAGGAGAGGCTGCAGCATCGGAGTCCGGCGAAGCCCTTCCAGAGTCAGCACCCGCTCCCCCGTCAGGTCCCACCCGCCGAACGACGGCGCGGCGCTGCCCACCCTGGCGGAGCCGCTCTCTTGCAGCCGGACGGTCGCGCTGGGCATGGCGGCGAGAAGCAGTGCGACGAGCAGCATCAGCTCACTCTCCCGCGAGGATGGTGCCTTTGAGCGCGTCGCGCACCGCCGCCTCGACCGCTTGCGCGGTGACCTTGTCCCAGGCGGACCTTCGCGCTTTCTCCCGGTCACTCGGGTGCACGCCACGGACGGTGGCGATTGTACCCGCGCCGTGAAAGTTCCCCGCACAAGCCTGCGCGGTCAACCGCACGACCACCTCGCAGCGCTCCCCGAGGCTGCCCTCGCTGCAGCGCTCCTCGGAGGCGACCTCGAGTTGGGTCGCGTCGATCAGGTCCTTCTTCTCGCGTGCCGCGCAGCCCGCCGAATCGGGACGCAGGCCGAGTCGCCGGACCGCGCTGGCGGCGAAATCGGCCAGTTGCCCCGCGCCGGCGTTCCTCAGCACCACTCCGACGACGCGCCGTCCCCGCGCTTCCTCGATGGTCGCGAGCAGCTGGTTGCGCGCGGACACGTACGCGGGTTCCTCGGCCGCGGGCTGCCCCGTGATCGCCCGGCGGACGATGAAGGCGGAATCGATGCGCGCGCGGACGCGGATTGCCCCCGTGGCCGCGGTTTCGAAAGCGCCGTTGTCCTGCCCGACGCGGGCCTTCCCCGCGCTTTCCGCCGCGGCGCGGAACGTGGTCAGATCGGCGATCATCGCCGCCGCGAGCTCGCGATCCGCCGCTGCGCGATCGAGGACCGCGTAGGCGTAGAACGTCCCGCCCTGGCTCGCGCGGTCGACCAGACGGATCAAGTCCGCGCGCTCGAAGCTGCTCCGGACCGAGACACGGCTGGTCGCCGTCTCGGCGGCGAGGTTCCTGGTCGTGTACAGCTGGAAGGAGCTGGTCTCGCTCTCCAGGCGCGTGCTGATTCGCAGCAGCACGTTCTCCTTCGCGCGCTCGCCGGCGTCCTCGGCGCTGACGGACGAGATCCCCGTCCCGGCGATGAAGCGCGCCTGCGGATACCGCGGATGCTCGGAATCGACCGCCGTGTAATACGCGGGAAAGGACAGCGGCGCCGATGCGCATGCGGCCAGCACGCAACCCAGGACGACCGCTCGCAGGGTCATCTCAGATCTTCGCCTTCAGCGTGACGAGCAGGGCGCGCTTTCCGTCTTCGTCCCTGAACTCCACCTTGCCGCCGCAGCGTTCCTGCGCGAACCCCCGCACCAGCCGGGACTGCGCGTCGGGCGGCTCGCGGTATCGCTCCTTCGCCTTGGCGTCGACGGGCGCCAGCGTGAAAGTGACGGTGAGCCCGTCGGTGTTCACGTTGACCGCCGCCGGCCCGCCGTCCTCCGGTGAGAGCAGCCGGGCCTCGCGCAGCAGCGCGAAGCAGAAGAGCACCGCTTCTTCCTTGCTCGCGTCCACCGCCGGCAGCACCGCCTCGATCTTCACCGGCACCTCGGCGTTCGGGTCGGTGGCGTGGAAGAGTCCCTGCGCCTTGGCGAGGACCGCCTCCACTTCCACGACCGCGTCCTCCTTCTTGAACGCGTCCGAGTAGTCGAGGATCAGCTTCTTCGCCTTGACGATGCTCTCGGCGTTCTCCTCGCCGATGCCCTGCATGTTCTTGACGATCACGTCCGGCTGCGTCTGATCGACCAGCTCGACCAGCATCTGCTGCTGCTCGCGCGCAAGCCGCGTGTAGTCGACTTTCCGCACCGCGTTCGCCAGGAGCCCGCAATCCTCCACGTAGCCCTTGAGCAGCTCCGAGTTGCGCCTCAGGAGCGAGACGGAGTTGTTCACGCCTTCCAGCATCTGCCCCACCAGCGACTCGTGCAGCTCGGCGCGCGCGCCCACCAGCCGGAGCAGGCCCTCGTCCACCGTTGCCCGGCCGCCGCCCGAACGGACGGCCGAGTCCTTCGCCTGCTGCACCTCCACCCGCAAGCGCGAGAGCTGCTTCTTGAGATCGTTCAGCTCCTCGGCGGCGCTCTTGTAGCGCGCTTCCCAGTCCCCCTGGAGCTGGCTCCCGGTCGCGGCCACGCGCGCCTCGGACTGCAGCCCTTCGACCCTGGCCTTCAGCTCGTCCCGCTCGTGGACGATGTCGTCGTAGGTGCCGCGGATCTTCGCCAGCTGCTGCTCGGCCGCATCGCGTGCGTCGGCCGCTGCCTTCCCCTCCGCGGCGCGGGCGTCGCGGTCCGCCTTGAGCATCGCGAGCTGCTTCTCGTGCTGGTCCCGATCGCCCGACCTGCGCAGGAACTCGGAGAGCTGGCCTTCCACCTTCAGCCGGGCGTCCAGCGCATCCGTCATCTGCGCTTCCGCCTCCTCGAGCTGCTTGCGCCGGTCCCGCGCCGTCGCCTCGGCGGTGTCGAGCTTGCCGCCGATCACGCTGGCCGCGTCGCGCGCCTTCGCCACCTCCCCCTCGAGCTGGCCCAGCCGATCCTGCATCGCTTGCGTCGCCCGGTGCTGCTCCTCGACCGCGGCCGCGGCCTCCTCCGCCCCTCCCAGCTTGGCGATGATCTGGCGCGCCTTGGCCAGCTCCTGCACCAGCTCGCCGCGCTCCTTGCCCAGCTGCGCGAGCTGGGTGTTCTTCTGCTTGAGCTTGTCGGTCAGCTCCTTTTCCTTGCCGGAGGCCGTGTTGAGCTGCTCCCGCGCTGCGCCCAGCTCCTCCTGCGCCCTGACAGCCTTCTCCTCGCGAGACTTGATCTCCTTCTGCAGCTCGTCCTCTCGCTCGGAGAGCATCTGGATCAGGTCGTCCTTCTCCTTCAGCTGCCGGCCGACGGTATCGCTCTCCGCGCCGCGGATGGCGACGCGGTGCTCCAGCTCCTTGATCTGGCGCTGCAGCGTCTCGGTATCCCGGCGGCGCTCGGCCTCGATGGCCGCTTCCATCCGCTTCCGCTCGCGCTCCAGCTCCGCCGGCGAGTAGTAGGTCTCCTTCTCGTCCAGCTCCTTTTGCAGCTTCTTCAGCTCCTCCTCGCGCTGCTTGAGGAGAGTGCGGATCTTCTCCGCGTCTGCCCGGGCCGAGGCCGCCGCGTCGTGCGCGGCCTGCTCTTGCACCTGCTTGACCTGCAGCTTGAGCTTGCGGTTCTCCTCCTCGAAGAAGGCGACCTTTCCCCGCAAGGTGGCGATCTCCAGCTCGTCCTGCGTCTTCACCTCGGCGCGGAGCGACGGAGAAGCGTTCCTGCGCGGCTCGTCGGTGACGATTCCTTCGGGGGCCGCCAGCGCGGCCACCGCCGCCGCGCGCGCGGGATTGCGGGCCGGCGCCGCCGCCACCCGCTGCTGGGGCCGGTTCGGGCTCGCGCGCGGCTTCGGCTTCTCGCCCACGAACGACGCCTTGGTCATGCCGAACATGATCACGTCGCCGTCGTTGAGCTGCTCGCGGTCGACGTCCCGGTCATTGACGAAGGTGCCGTTGGTGGACCCCAGGTCCATGAGGAAGTACTGCCCTTCCTCGCACCAGATCTTCGCGTGCTTGGAGGAGACGCCGGCATCGGCGATCCGGATGTTGCACGCCGAGGCGCGCCCGACGGTCATCGGGTCGGGGCTCAGCTCGATCTCCTGGTTTTCCAGGGACCCGTTGAGAATGCGCAGCAACGCCATGGGAGCCGGTTCCTGTTGGGAAGAGGCGTCGAACCCATGGACGTTAACCGCCGCTCGCGGCTCTCGTCAACGCAGGCACCCTGGATCCTTGACCCCTGTCCGGAGCGCACGTTACGCTCGCGCGACTCTACCGACCGACCAGGATTTCCTTCATGCCCGAAGTGGCCGCATCCAGCGACGTCGGAACCTACTTCGGCAAGTATTTCCTGATGAAGAAGCTCGCCGCCGGCGGCATGGGCGAGGTCTTCATCGCCAAACAGCAGGGGCCGGCCGGATTCCAGAAGGTGCTGGTGGTCAAGAAGATCCTCGGTCACCTGACCGAAAGCAAGGAATTCACGGAGGCATTTCTCGGCGAGGCCCGGCTCGCCGCCCAGATGAACCACCGCAACATCGTGCAGGTGTTCGAGCTCGGACAGCAGGACGGCGCCTATTTCATCGCCATGGAATATGTGCAGGGAAAATCCCTGCGCGACGTGATCGATGCGGCCATGCGCCGGAAGGAGAAGGTTCCCGCCGAGCTGTGCCGGATGCTGGCGGAACAGATCTGCGACGGGGCCTCATACGCGCACAACCTCACGGACATGGCGGGACGCTCGCTCAACCTCGTCCACCGCGACCTGAACCCGCAGAACGTGCTGATCGCCTACACCGGCGACGTGAAGATCATCGACTTCGGCATCGCCAAGTCCGAGCTGAGCACCGTCAAGACCGAAGCCGGCATGATCAAGGGGAAGTTCGTCTACATGAGCCCGGAGCAGTCGCTGGCGAAGAAGCTCGACAAGCGCTCCGACATCTTCGCCATCGGAATCTCGCTCTACGAGATGCTCACCGGAATCAATCCCTTTCACAAGAACAACATCGTGCTCACGCTCGAGGCGGTGCAGCGGTACGAGCCGCCGCCGCCTTCCGAGTACGACCCGAGCTACGCCCCGTTCGATCCCATCATCTCCAAGGCGCTCGCCAAGGACCGGGACCGGCGATACTCCGACGCGGCGGAGATGCAGGACGATCTGCGCCGCGTGGTCCTGCCACGCCCGGCGGAACGCCTCGGTCAGTTCATGAGCCGCCTGTTCCGCGCCCAGTTCGAGGAAGAGCAGAAGCTGCTGATGGACAGCGATCGGGCCAGGCTCGCCAGTCCCGGATCCGGCCGGCCGCCGCCGGGAGCGGCACACACTCCGCCGCGCTCCTCGGCGTCCACCGTTCCCATCGCCACCATGCCCGATCTTCCGGCGGTGGGCGGCGGGACGCAGCTGTTGCCGAACGCGCTCGCACGAGGCAGAGGTTCCGTCTCCCCCCCCGTCCCGCCGCGTCCTTCCCCGCCCCCCCGCAGGGGCGACGGTGCGGGCGACACGCTCGTCGACACGGATCTCGAGGCCCCGGCGCCGAGCAGGGACGAGGTCCCAGGCGGCACGGCCATGCTCAAGCCGGGCCAGGCGCTTCCGCCGCCCCCATCGCGCAGGGCCATGCCGGCCGCCCATCCGGCGCAAGAAGTCGCGGATGAGTCCGCTCCCGGCGGGACCGCCATCCTGGGCGTGGCTGCACAGCCCGTTGCGGCGAGGAAGGCGCCGGCGCCTTCCCGGAAACCGGCTTCCACGAACATCATGACCCCGGAGGAGTCGGAGGCCGCGCAGCGGCAGGCTCAGGCCAAGCTGGAGGAAGCGAAGAAGGGCTTGGTCCGGACGCGGACCCGCGGCGACAAGCGCGCCGAGCTGACCCAGGCGCGAAGCAGCCGCGGCATGTGGATCGCGCTGGGAGTGGGAACGCTCGCGGCGGTGGCGCTGATCGTCGGGTTGCTCTTCCTCTTCTTCGCGGAGGAGTCGGCCAGCTCGGCGGGCCCGCGCCCGCGCCGTCCGGCGAACCTGCCCGAGGCGCAGGCGACGACCGCCGCGGAGCCCGCGCCGGAGGAGAGGGTTTCCAACCGGGCGGAGCCGGCGCGACGCCAGATCGGATCCGGCAAGGCGCTTGGAATGCTGACGCTCAACCCCGGTCCCAACGTCCCGGTGGTCTACGGGGGAATGACCCTGCCGCGGCAGGTCGGCGCTTTCGTCCTGCCGGTGACGGCGCAGAGCGGCACCATCGAGGTCGGCGACGATTCGACGCCTTACCGCGTCACGCTGGATTATGCCGTCTCGGGAGCGGGCTTGACCGTGAGGCTCCATCCCGCCTCCCGAGCCGTGGCTACGGTCAACGGGAAGGCCGCCGCAGAAGCGCGAATCGACAAGACAATGAGCGTGCTGGAGCTCAAGCGGCCCGGCGCGGAAAGCGGCATGACCGTGCGACTTCTTTATAAAGCCAATTAGCCCGACCCGTCGCAAGGCGGCTCAGGCCCGGCCACCGAAGGTGCGCTCAGGGCCTGCGCATGAGCAGTGACACTCGCGACCCGGGCTTGATCGAAGCCCCGTCCGCGCGGTATGGGTCGGCCTCCCGAGAGCGTGTTCACTGAACCTTCAGCCTCGAGCTGAGACGCTCCGGTGCGTCGAATGAGGGGGCTTTGGCGGACATGGACGAGCACGCCGAAGAGCGCTTGGCCGCACTCGAATCGGTCTGGTACGAGATCATCGAGGCCGTCAACGCCGGCCGCACCGCGGGGCTGATCTGCCCCGAGTGCAACGCGCCCGACGGGCTGCAAGTCGAAGAGCAGCAGGGCCATGCGCTGGTGAGCTGCCCCAACTGCAAGCGGGTGGTGGAAGTGGGGATCGCGACCGCGTAGCGGGCCGGAGACCCGGAACCCAATGACCAACTTCCTCGGCGTCGGCTTCAAGTTCCCCTTCTCGGTCGGACCGAACGGCGCCGTCCAGCTCAGCCGGTACGAGACCAACATCGAGGAGTCGGTGCGCATCATCATCGGCACCGCCCTGGGCGAGCGGCAGATGCGCCCGGAGTGGGGCTGCCGCATCCACGACTTCGTCTTCGCGCCGAACAACACCGCCACCCAGACGCTGGTGGCGCACCACGTGGAGGAGGCGCTGGCGAAGCACGAGTACCGCATCCGCAGCATCCAGGTCGAAGCCATGCCCGATCCGGACAGCGCGGAGCGGATCCTGGTGGACGTCCGTTACGAGATCCGGGCCACCAACAGCATCCACAACCTGGTGTTCCCGTTCTACCTGACGGGCAGCTGAGTCACGCTTCTTCGGAGTTTCATCATGTCCTTGCCGGTTCCGAATCTCGACGACCGCTCGTGGAAGCAGATCGTGGACGAGGCCGTGCGCCTCATCCCGCGCTACTGCCCGGAGTGGACCAATCACAACCAGTCGGATCCGGGCGTCACCCTGCTCGAGCTCTATGCGTGGATGACGGAGATGGTCATCTACCGCCTCAACAAGGTGCCGGAGAAGAACTTCCTCACCTTCCTCGACCTGATCGGCGTCCGTCTCAAGCCGCCGGAGCCGGCCCGGGTGGTGCTGGAGCTCACGCCCAGCGAAGGCGCGGAGGGCGAGCTGCTGGTGAAGAAGGGGACGCAGGTCGCCACCCTGCAGGCGGGAGGGGCGGACCCGGTCACCTTCGAAACGCTGCGCGACATCACGCTGCTTCCGGTGCGCGTGGCGCGGGCGGCCAGCAGCCACCGCGCCACCGTGGCGGACCATACGGAAGCGCTCGCCTCGGGGGAGGCGCACGAGCCGCTCTTCGCCGGCGTGCAGGAGGTGGAGCGCTTCCTCTATCTCGGCGACGACCGGCTGAACGCCTTCAACGAGGAGGCCGCCGTGGACCTCTTCTTCGAGGCGATGCCCGGATCGTCGGGACCGCGAGTGCCGACCATCACCGAGTGGCAGTACTTCGACGGCAAGCGCTGGCGCGACATGACGGTGAACCGCGTCGAAAGCGACGCGCGCCGCCTGAGCTTCGGCGGCCATCCCGGGATCGAGAAGCAGCTGGTGAACGGCGTCGAGACGTTCTGGATTCGCGGCAAGCTCGCCGAGCCCCTCAAGGATCCCGCGGCGGTGCAGCTGGACAGCGTCTCCTTGCGGGTCGAGATCCTCGGCGAGGGCATGGCCCCGGAGAGCGCGTTCGCCAACATCGGCAACTACATCTTCCTGCCCGTCGACCAGGGCAAGAGCTTCCATCCCTTCGGCGAGGAGCCCAAGTTCGACTGCGCGCTCTACCTCGGCCACAAGGAGCTGTTCTCGGCCCCCGAGGCGCGCATCCGCATCGAGGCGCAGCTGGTGGAACCCTCCGTGGTCCCCAGCCCGGAAGGCAGCCCGGATCTGCTGGTGCAATGGGAATACTGGAACGGCCGCAAGTGGGCGGAGCTCGGCAAGACCTCTCCGATGGGCGTCTCGGGCGTCCAGGGCCAGTTCGGCTTCCTCGACACCAGCGGCGCGTTCACTCGCGACGGCGCCGTCAGCTTCGATCGGCCCGCCGACATGATCGAGACGGAAGTCGGCGGTCAGAAGAACTACTGGGTCCGCGCTCGCATCAACGCCGGAAACTACGGCGCGCCCGGCAGCTACGAGCTGGTCGGACAGAACTGGGTGTTCAAGGAGGACCGGCCCCTGCGGCCGCCCTGTTTGAAGAACCTCGTCTTCAAGTACGTGCGAGAGCCCAAGCCCGTCGCGCACTGCGTGAGCTTCAACGACTTCCAGTACCGCGACCACACCGACGACCTGAACACGCCCTACGTCTACTTCCAGCCCTTCCTCCCCGATCAGGACGAGACGCCCGCCTTCTACCTTGGCTTCGACCAGAAATTTCCCCAGCGCACCATCAACCTGTACTTCGAGCTGGATGATTCGTCGGCGGCCGGCGGCGGCGAGCAGCTGGGCGGGCCGCCTCCGGGGGCGGCGGAAGACGATCTGGCGCAGAAAGGTCCCCGCGTCGTCTGGGAATCGTGGGACGGAGGGCGCTGGGTAGATCTCATCCCCCAGGACGGGACCTACGGGTTCACCCGCTCCGGCTACCTTTCTTTTGCTGCTCCGCGCAATCCGGAGAAGCGCAGCGTCTTCGACACCGAGGCCTTCTGGCTGCGCGCCCGTCTGGAATCGGGCAGCTACGACCTGCCTCCGGTGCTCAAGGCGCTCCTGGTGAACGCGGTGGACGCGCTGAACGGCATCACCGTCGAGGAGATCATCGGCTCCAGCGACGCCTCGATCGACCAGAGCTTCAAGGTCGCCAGCGCTCCCATCCTGGCCGGTCCTCGCCTCTGGGTCCTCGAACCCGACGCTCCCACCCCCGCTCAGCGCAAGGTCATCGAGCAAGAGGAGGGGGCGGAGGCGATCCAGGCGGACGAGGACGGCGGCGGTACCTGGGTGCGCTGGCATGAAGTCGAGAACTTCTTCGACAGCCAGCCCGGCTCGCGCCACTACCTCTGCGATCCCATCCAGGGCGAGGTTACCTTTGGCGACGGCCGCAAGGGATGGGTGCCGCCCACCGGACGGGACTCGATCAAGTGCGAGTACCGGGTGGGCGGCGGCGCCGCCGGGAACGTGGGCGCGAACTCGCTCACCGTGCTCAAGCAGAGCATCGCCTTCGTCCAGGGAGTGACCAATCCCTTCGCGGCGCAAGGCGGCGCGGATCCGGAGAGCATCGAGGAAGCGAAGCGGCGCGGCACCTACGCGATCAAGAACCGCGACCGCGCCATCACCGCCGAGGATTACGAGTCCCTGGCGCTCGCCGCCTCCCGGCGGGTGGCGCGCGCCAAGTGCGTGCAGTCTTCCGACGGCAGCATCTCCCTGCTGCTGGTGCCCAAGGCGGAGCGCGAGAACGGCGATGCGCGCGCGGTCCCGTCGCGCGACCTGATCGATCGGGTGGCCGGCTACATCGACAAGCGGCGCCTGATCACCGCCCGCGTCAACGTAGGGAAGCCCAGGCTGGTGCCGGTCTCGCTGGAGCTGACCGTCTCCTTGAAGGCCGGCGCCACCGCGGACCGGGTGAAGGCCGACGTGAAGGAGAAGATCCGCAAGCTCCTGAACCCGCTGCAGGGCGGCCCCAGGGGCGACGGCTGGCCCTTCGGCAGGGCAGTGGGGAAGGCTGATCTGTATCCGGTGGTCGAGGGAGTGGACGGCGTGGATCGGATCACGGATCTGGTCATCATCGACGAGAGCCGCCGGCTGCGGGTCGAGATGGTCAAGCTCGGCGAGGACGAGCTGCCCCAACTGATCGGCGTCGAAATCCAGGACCGCGGGTAAGCGTCCATGGCAGAGCTGCCCATCGACATGCCGGCCTTGACGCCTCCGCTGGTCGGGCTCCCGCTGGGCCAGGCCCGGCGGCTCGCGCGCAAGCGCGCGCAGGCCACGGTGGAGTTCAAGCTCGTCGACTCCGAGGAGAAGGCGCTGACGGTGGTGCGCCAGTACCCGGAGCCCGGGGACGAGCTCCCGGAATCCCGGGTGATCAAGGTCGAGATCGCCACCCGGCCGTGGATCAGCTACCTCCCCGGCATCTACCAGGACGCGGACGAGGAGAACGCCGACTTCCTCCAGCGCTTCCTGCTCGTCTCCGCGCACCTCACCAGCTCCGTCGAGGAGAACCTCGAGTTCGTCCACGAGCTGTTCGATCCGCGCATCACCCAGGCGAAATGGCTGCCTTGGCTCGCCTCCTGGCTGGCCATGCCGCTGCTCGAAGGTTGGGACGAGGAGAAGCGGCGCGAGATCGTGCAGCGCGTTCCCGAGCTGTACCGCAAGCGCGGCACCGCCGAGGGCCTCAAGCTGGCGCTGAGGCTCTTCGCCGACGTGAAGGCCGAGATCCACGAGGGCGAATGGCCCTACCCGGGCCTGGTGATCGGCAAGTCGAGCACCATCGGCAAGGACACCGTGCTTTCTCCTCCGGTGTTCGTGAGCGAGTGCTTCACCGTGGAGTTGCCCGACCGCAAGGCGGAGATCTCCCGCGAGCGGCTGCGGACGGTGCAGGCCCTGGTGGAGACCGAGAAGCCCGCCCACGCCCATTACGCCCTCGTCTTCGAAGAGACCGCGCCGTCCTACGAGGCAGTGCCCTTCTTGCACGTGGGCAAGACCGGGCGCATCGGCGTGGACGCGCGCATCGGTGGCCTGGAGGACGTTCCGGCCACCCAGGACGAGGAACTGCGGAAGCTCGGGCTGGGCAAGAAGCAGCAATGACATCGACGGGGACACCATCCAATGGTGTCCCCAAGCATGGGTTTGACATCACCTGCCCTTCGGTCGTTTTCTGGAAGGGCCGCACGGTTCGGAGGATGCAATGGCGGAGCAGGCCAACTTCAAACGGATCAACTTCTTCGAGGGCTTCTTCACCACCGACGAAGACTGGAACGCGGCGGAAGCCTATCATCTGGAGAAGCGGCGCCTGCACAACCGCGTCCTGCACACGCCCGGCGTGGTCCCCATCGCCGGCGGCGGGCTCAAGGTCCAGGCCCGCGGGCGCGGAGATCTCTCCTTCGAGGTGGCTCCCGGCTACGGGATCGACGGGCGCGGCAACGAGCTGGTGCTGCGCGATCCGGCCGTGAAGGTGATCGAGGCGGACAAGCTCAAGCTGCCGCAGACCGTCTACGTCGCCATGAAATATTTCGAGGAGCCCACCGACTTCATCGCCTACAAGGAGAACCCCCGCTTCAAGGGACACCGGCGCATCGAGGAGAAGGTGAAGATCGAGGTGATGGCCCGCGAGCCCGACGGCGTCGAGGCCATCGAGCTGGGGCGCGTGCGCCTGGAGGAGGGCGTGCGGGAGATCCGCGACGCGCTCGATC
>WNFS01003304.1_pt1 | contig 12869 bp, 7 predicted proteins | sample 5400141 | NCBI WGS metagenome assembly WNFS01 (sample SAMN13153358, study PRJNA577476) | soil metagenome | isolation source: 60 cm saprolite under Madrone tree | place: USA:California | collected 2016-06-14
CGCGTTTCTCGACATCGGCGTTCTCGTTTTTCGAGAGGGATTGGAATGCATTCTCGTCTTGGCTGCTATCACCGCCAGCATGACCGGCACGAAACGCGTGCATCGCCAACCGGTCGCGCTCGGTGCGGGCCTGGCCTTTCTCGCCAGCTTGATTACTTGGGTTATAGCAGTGCGCATCGTCGGCTCGCTCAGCGATAACGTGTCCGCACTCGATTTGCAGGCTGCCACCGGGCTTCTCGCCGTCGTTGTTTTGCTGGTGATTATGAACTGGTTCTTCCACAAGATTTACTGGGGCGGATGGATTCGCGCGCATAATCGCCGCCGCAAAACGTTACTCGAAAATGCGCGTGGCGCCGAAATATCGCAGTGGCGCCTGTGGTGTGGATTGATCCTGCTCGGATTCACCTCTCTCTATCGGGAAGGATTCGAAGTCGTCCTCTTTCTACAGAGCTATCATCTGAGGTTGGGCGGCGGAGTGGTGCTGAAAGGGGCGCTGCTGGGAATGATGCTGACGGGAATGGTGGCCGTGCTGACCTTTGTTCTCCAACAGCGTCTGCCGTACCGCAAAATGTTAATCGCGACCGGCATTCTTCTCGGGGTCGTCTTGCTGGTTATGGTAGGCGAGCAGGCGCAGGAAATGCAGTTGGCACATTGGATTTCCACTACTCCAATCGATTCTCTGAAAAATTATTTGCCACCATGGATGGGTCTCTGGTTTGCGGTGTTCCCAACAGTCGAAACGCTCGTTGCCCAGCTTATTGCAGCGGTCTTGGTGATTGGTTCCTATTACGCTGCAAGGCACTTTGGCGGCGGCTCAAGATGGCTGCGATTAACGCTTAGGCAGATATATGTCTAGCGCCGAAGGCGCGGTCTGATATTCGCCTGGGGCGTCGCCCCAGGAAGTCGAATGTCGGATAAATCAAGCGCTGAAAGCGCGCCTTCACTCCCGCGATGAGTCCTCAGTCCCGAATGTACTGCCCATCGAAATCGATCTGGTGCTAACGATCGAAACGAAACCAGGGCAGAAGAATCGCGCTTTCAGCGCTGGCGTATTTTCGGCGACATGACCCCCTAGGGCGCTGCCCCAGGCTCGTCGCGAACGCTGCGCCTTTGGTGCTAAACATATTCGAGTCGAGCGCGCCGACCTACCAGCATTTCGCGCAATTCCAGTTGAACCAAATCGCAAGCTTTTCACCTTAGGCGGATGATTACGCCGAATTACCGTTCTCTTAACCTTGTTCGAATCGTTTTCGCTATTTCTGTATTTCTTTTCCCAGCTTCTCTTCAAACCGCTCCATCCCCCACCCCGCTGCCGACCGGAGCAATCGATGAAAAGCTGTTCAATGGAATGCGCTGGAGACAGATCGGTCCGTTCCGCGGAGGCCGCGCGCTCGCGATCGAAGGTGTCGTCGGCGAGCCGGACACATATTATTTCGGAGCGGTCGCGGGTGGAGTCTGGAAGACGACAGACGGAGGCGCAAACTGGATTCCGCTTTTCGATAAACAACCCATTTCTTCGATTGGCGCGATCGCGGTGGCGACATCGGATCATAATGTGATTTACGCCGGGACGGGCGAAGCGGCGATCCGCGGTAATACCACTTACGGGACTGGAGTCTTCAAATCGATCGATGGCGGCAAAACATGGGAGAACGTCGGGTTGAAAGATACGCGGCAGATCGGCGCGCTCATTGTCGATCCCAGAAATGAGAACGTCGTTCTCGTGGCGGCATTAGGGCATGCGTTTGGCCCAAATCAGGAGCGCGGAATTTTTCGCACAACTGACGGCGGCAAAACGTGGACGAAAGTTCTGTCCAAAGATGAAAACACCGGCGGCATCGATATTGTTTTCGATCCGCACAATCCGAACATCGTCTTCGCATCCCTCTGGCAGGCGCGTCGGCAGCCTTGGTTCTTCTCCAGTGGCGGAGCGGGCAGCGGACTTTATCGGTCGGAAGACAACGGCGTCACGTGGAAGCGTCTGGAAGGAAACGGACTTCCTGGCGGCATCCTGGGTAAGATCGGCATCGCGGTTTCCGGAGCCGATTCCAATCGCATCTACGCAATTATCGAGGCTAAGGAAGGCGGCCTGTTCCGCTCCGATGACGCCGGGCAGCATTGGACCCGCGTTAATGAGGACGGCCGATTTCGTCAACGCGCCTGGTACTTCAGCAAAGTTTATGCCGACCCGAAATCTGCGGACACGGTTTACCTGCTAAACACGGGACTCTTTAAATCAGTCGATGGTGGAAAGACATTCAATCTCATGCCCGCGCGTCATGGAGATCACCATGGGCTTTGGATTGATCCGACGAATCCAAATCGGATCGCGAATGCGAATGACGGCGGTGTCAGTATTTCGACCGACGGCGGCAAAAACTGGACCACTCAAAACAACCAGCCGACCGCGCAGTTTTATCACGTGGCGGTGGACAACGCGTTCCCCTACCACGTTTATGGCGCGCAACAGGACAATTCCAATGTCGGTATCGCCAGCCGCAGCGATTCCGGCGTGATTGGACGCGAAAATTGGTTCGTGGCCGGTGGCGGAGAATGCGGCTTTGTCGTGCCTGACCTACGTGATTGGCACATCATCTATTCAAACAGCGAAGGCTTCATCAATCGCTACGACAAAAACAAAGAGGACGTGCAGGACGTTAGTCCGGTGCCTCTCGATAATTCCGGGCACGGCGCTGTCGATCTTGGTCATCGTTTTCAATGGGTGTCGCCACTGATGCTCTCACCGCACAATCCCGATGTGCTCTACACTGCCGCGGAATGCGTTTTCAAATCAACCGATCACGGACAAAGCTGGGCACAAATTAGCGGCGACCTCACGCGTAACGATAAATCGAAACAGCAGCCAAGCGGCGGTCCACTGACAAATGACATCACGTCGGTCGAATATTACGACACCGTGTTTGCGCTGGCGGAATCGCCGGTAAAACAAGGCACCATCTGGGCAGGAACAGACGACGGGCTCGTCCAAGTCACCACTGACGACGGCCAACATTGGTCAAACGTCACACCGAAGATGCCCGAGTGGAGCACTGTTGATCTAATCGAAGCCTCGCCGCACGACGCTAACACCGCTTATGTGGCGGTCGATCGACATAGACTCGACGACTTCAAGCCATATATTTTCAAAACAACCGATCTCGGCAAAAGCTGGAACCCGATCGTGCACGGAATTCCAGATGGCGCGTATGTCCGCGCCGTACGCGAAGATCCCAAGCGGAAAGGTTTGCTTTACGCTGGAACCGAGCTCGGCGTCTTCGTTTCATTCGACAACGGCGCACACTGGCAACCCCTGCAATTGAATCTGCCGGTAACCCCGATTCACGATCTCGTGGTCAAAGATGACGATCTGGTAGTAGCGACGCACGGGCGCTCTTTCTGGGTGCTCGACGATTTGACGCCGCTTCGTCAGGTGAACACGCCATCCGCCGCGGCGGACGTCGTTCTCTATCAACCGCAGACGGCGTTGCGCTTGCATTACCCGGAGGAATTCGACAAACGCCAGCCCGTGGGCGACAACCCGCCGCCCGGAGCAATCATCGATTATTATTTCAAGACCGCGCCAACGGAAGAGGTCTCGCTCGATATTCTCGACAGTTCCGGCAAAGTCGTCAGGCATCTTTCCAGCAAGGAAAAGAAAGAAGGTGAGCAACCACCCGAGTGGCCCGACCGCGTCGAGCGCGTGAAAACGATTCCAGCCAACGAAGGCATGAACCGGTTCGCATGGGATCTGCGTTACGATGATCCGATTCTAATCCCCGGCGCGTTTTATTCGAGCACTGGACCGAAAGGCCCGCTAGCGTTGCCCGGCGGTTATCAGGTGAAACTGACTGTCGGCGGCAAATCGCAGACGGCACCGCTTCACTTAGTGATCGATCCGAGAACAAAAGGAGATGAAGCCGGATTGCAAAAACAATTCGCGTTAGCAATACAGGTGAACGACCGCATTTCGCAACTACATCAGACGGTTAACGAGATTCGCGATCTGCGATCGCAGATTCAAACGCTGCACAAACGTTTCGGAGACGATCAACGTTTAAAGCCGGCGCTCGCGGCAGCCGACGATCTCGATCACAAAATGTCCGATATCGAACAGAATCTCATCCAGGTGAACATGAAAGGCTCGGAAGCGAACCTCGCTTTCCCAAACATGTTAAACGAGCGGTTTGATACCTTTAGCCACGCCATTGAGTCGGGTGATGGCGAACCCACGAAGCCGCAACTCGATGTGTTCCAAATGCTGAGGGGACAGCTTGACGAGCAGCTAAAAAAATGGGCGCAGCTTAAGAACGAAGATTTGCCGAAGGTGAGCGAATTGATCAAGCAAGCTAATTTGCCAGCGCTCATCATCACTGAGCCGAAGAAAACCTAATCGTGATCAGTGATTCTGGGGAGCACAGGCTGCCAGTCCGCCGCGGGATGGATTCGACGTGGCGAACCTATAGGTCGCGGCAGCTTGCCGCGAACATTTCCTGTCATTCCGACCGGAGTGGAGGAATCTCTTACTGTTTCTGCCTTCCGCCGCTAACGATGCTCAGAAATGCCTAGAGATGTCTCGGCTTCACTCGACATGACAACAAAGATCGACAAGGCTGTCGTGCTCGCAGCCGGGCGCGGCACGCGCATGCGTGAACTCACGGCCGAAGTTCCTAAACCGATGATCGTAGTGCGCGGCAAACCAGTTTTGCGGCACATCATCGAAGGATTGCGTGACGCGGGGATACGGGAGTTTCTTACGATAGTTGGCTACCGGGCTGATGCGGTGCAGAGATTTTTTGATAACGGCTCGCGCGACAATGTCAGCATTCAGTATGCGACGCAGACAGTGCAGGATGGGACCGGTCGCGTCGTCGATCTTGCCCGCGGTTTCGTCGGAGGTTGCCCGTTTATCTTGAGCTACGGTGATATCTTGGTCGATCCGGCGAACTACAAGCGCGTTGTTGATCTTCCCGAGGATGTTGAAGCCATTGTCACGGTCACGCGTGGCGAAGATGTGAGTAAGGGCGGTGCGGTTTTTGTGAATGACCAGATGGAGCTTCTCGACCTCCGCGAGAAATCACGCGCGGGCGAGGCGACGAGTCCGTGGTACAACGCCGGGCTCTACGCGTTTCGGCCGAGTATTTTTGATTTCACTGCTAAATTGAATCCTTCGCCGCGCGGCGAATACGAACTCACAGATGCAATTCGTGAACTTGCACAATCAGGCCAAAAGGTGAAGGCGGTGGAACTAACTGGCGAATGGGCAGACGTGCGTGATCCGGAAATTCTAGCGCGCTTAAATCAGACTTAATTACCACCAACCGGACGTTACCTGTAGACAGTTTCCGGCTCGGGTTCGGAAAGGAGTTTTTGAAACTCGGGATTGTTTCGGATTGGGTCCCAGACGGGGTCGATCTTCAGACGGGTAAGGGAAACGTATTCTCCGGCAGGGATCGTGAGCAGTTGGCGAAGTATTTTTACCGCCTCTTCAGGCCGGCCAATGTGCGCGTCGATTTGGGCTAGTCCGACAAGAAAGTTCGCGCCGAAAAGCGCATCTTTTTCTATTGGCAATGACTCTGTGGCTTCTCGAGCGATACGAAGGGCATTGGCGCTACGCCCAAGACAAACGTAAATCCACGCCGCCTCCGTCAACGATGTGCGGTCTTCTGGCGCCCGTTCGGCTAGCTGGGCTTCGAGTAAAGCGCGTGCTTCCTCGGCCTCGGATCTAGCTGCCGTTTTTTGGCCGGCAAGAATTTGAATCCCAACTCGCGCCTTTAGCTTGTTAAGCCGTTCTTCGGCCGTGTTGGTAGGCAGGACGTCCCACGCTTTGAGAGCATCAGCGAAACGTCTCTCCAGCACATCGAGATACACCTTCTCGTTAATCATCTGGGAAATCACGATCCCATACGGGCTAACTTGACCTTTCGGTTGCTCCGGTGCTGTCTCCTCCGCCTCCCTGGCACGTCGGATATTCCCGGTGCCGTTGGTGTAGGTAACGCTGAGGTGGAAGGCGGCGTTAATATTATGGGGGTCGAGAGCTAAAGCGCGGTTAAACATACGTTCAGCCTCACTCCAATGGCGAAGCGAACCGTACGAACCGCCAAGCTCGGTCAAACTCGAGGGATCGCGCGGGTTGAGTTCCAATGCTCGCTCGAACTCAGCAAGCGCTCGGCGCCATTCGCCGCGGCGGCGGTAAATCGCACCGCGGTACGTCCGACTATCGGGGTTACTGGGCTGGAGTTCAATGGCCCGATCAAGTGCTCTCAGTGCGGAATCATAATCACGATGGCCCCAGTAATGAAACACACCCAGCGCCAGATGCGCCTCTGGCAATTCCGGAGCAATCGCTAATGCGCGCTCGATGTCAGACTTTACCTCCTTTAATTGTGCCGAATTCAGGCGATTGATAAACCAATGCCGATTTAGATGGCTATAAGCGAGCCGCGCATACGCGAGCGCGAAATTCGGATCTCGTGCCAGTGCTTGCCGATAGAAGGCTTCGGCGCGATCGAATAATTCCACGTTTTCCGCGCCCTCAGCCTGGCGTTCCTGGTATTCACCCTTCAAAAACAGATCATAAGCTTCCGGGTCGCGCGTAGGCGCTACGGCCAAGGCGGTCGATTCGCTTGGCGACAGCTTCACCTGAAGCTGGCCGGCAATTGCCTTGGCAACACCAGTTTGGATTGCAAACACGTCATCAAGTTGCCGATCGTAACTCTGAGCCCACAAATGCGTATCCGTTCTTGCATCGATTAACTGGGCGCTGACACGGACACGATTTCCGGCACGCTGTACACTTCCCTCGACCACATGCGCAACGCCGAGTTCATTCGCAATCTGACGCAGGTTTCGTTTCCCGCCGCTCTTGTATTGCGTTACGGACATCCGGCTGATCACCTTCAAATCCGCGATCTTGGCTAGGTTATTCAGAATTTCGTCCTGTACACCGTCAGCGAAAAACGCGTTCTCAGGATCGGCGCTTAAATTTTCAAACGGAAGCACCGCGATACCTTTTTCCGGAATCGGTTTCCCTTCCTCGGCTAATTGCTGAAAACGGGAATCATTGCGGATTTGATCCCACACCGGATCGAGTCGCAGTAGCGCAGGAGTAACCGCGCCGGCATATGTTGTCCGCAATAGCCGCTGAAGAATGGGAATCGCGTGATCAGCATCCCCCAGCAAAGCGTAGATATTCGCCATCTTTTCCTCTCTTACCGGGCCATCTACCGGGTTTTTGGAAGTGGGATCGACGGTCATCGCTTTTTGTCCCTCGGCGATAGCAGCGGCTGCTTCGCCCAAGCCTGCATAAGCCCGACCTAAACACGTACGCAGCCACGCCTCGTGCCAGGAACCAGGCACGACCTTATCAAGATCGTGCTGAAAATCCTGCACCGCTTTTTGGTAAGTGGCACGCGCCGCTGCGACATCGCCGGCCCGTTGCTGACTCAAACCTAGAAAAAGTTCCTTCTCGCTTGTAGATGGGCTCGGCGTCAAGTTCAAAGGCGGCGGCGCTGAAAATATCTCTATAGCTGCGGCATAACGCCGCTGGAATAAAGCCTGCACACCACGGTCGTACGGATCAAAACCGGGATTTGTTACCAGCGGTTCTACTGCCTGCAGATCTCCCATTGCCCAGAAGGCAGCCGCTTTCCTCCCGAGGGCGATAGGATCATTCGGCTCCCACGCAAGTAACTGGTCAACTGTAGCCAGAGTGTCAGGAAAACGCCGCAACCACCGATACGTGCCTGCGAGATTCTCATAGGCATCATGGTATCGAGGATCGAGCTCGATGGTGCGGCGCAATCCCGTAATCGCTTCTTCCCAATGCCCAAGCCGGCGCTGGACAAGGGCGATCGCTTCGATGACTTCAGCGTTATTCGGGAGACCCTGTTCAGCTTGCTGAAATTCAGCGAGCGCCCCAGTATAGTCGTGCTGCCCGTAGCGGTAATAACCAACAGCAAGATGAGTTTCCGGTAAGTCTGGGGCAAGCGCGCGCGCATGATCGGCTGCATCCTTAACTGATGCCAGCCGCGCCGGGCTTGGATCCCATGGATCGTGTCCTACGGCAATGGAGAGACGTGCCCAAGCCAGCGCAAAACTGGGATCCAATGTCACTGCTTCTTGGTAAGACTGAATCGCATTGTCCTCATAGGACTTCTGGTACGAACGAGCTGCAAATGCGCGGCCACGCAGATAAGCATCGTAGGCAGCGGTATTCTTCGTCGGCTTGGCTTGCACAAGCGCCTTCTCTTGCGGACTCAGTGTGCCACCCAAAGCCGCAGCGATCTCCGTGGCCAAGTCGCCCTGCAAAGCAAGCGAATCGGCCAATGTCCGATCATAGTTCTGCGCCCAAAGGTGGCGGTTAGTTTTTGCGTCGATTAGTTGCACCGAAACGCGAACATGGTTCCCCGACCGGCGGACACTTCCCTCCACCACATTGCTGACCCCTATCTGCTGCGCGATGTCTTTGAGATTGCGCGTAATGCCGCTCTTGTACTGCATTACCGATGTCCGGCTGATTACTTTTAGGTCCCTGATCTTGGAGAGATTCGTCAGCAACTCATCCTGGATGCCGTCGGCAAAATAGGCGTTCTCCTTTTCCTCGCTCAGATTTTGCAGCGGCAGCACGGCAATCCCAGCGGGCAGAGGGGACACCGGATGCGGTGATTCGCTGTCCCAAGACGTCACACCTACTATCGCAGCAGCGAGAGCGACTAATGCGCCTAGCAGCACTGTAGTTGTTGGATTCCGTCGCACCCATTTTCGTCCCCGAGTAAAAACTCCACTGCGTCGCGCGCGAATTGGCTCGTGGCGCAGCCAATGCTCAAGATCATCCGCTAGCGCTCCTGCCGATTGGTAGCGCGCGTTAGGATCGCTCTCCAGACAGCGAGCAACAACTGTCTCCAGATCGCGGTCCAGCGACGGCACGAGTGAACGCAAACGTGGTGCCGGTGTCGCAGCGGCTTGATGAATGACGAAAAGAACATTCGGGCCCACGAATGGCGGCCGCCCGGTGAGGAGATAAAACAAGATTGCGCCCAGACTGTAAATGTCGGCGGCACTGGTAAGATCGCCTGCTCGGCTCTCGGCCTGCTCGGGCGCGATGTAACCCGGTGTTCCAAGTGTCTCCAGTGTTCTTGTTAGGTCGCTAGTTTGATCGAGCCATTTTGCGAGGCCAAAGTCGCTCACCATCGGTTCACCGTTTTCATCGAGAAGAATATTTCCCGGCTGAAGATCGCGATGCAGGATTCCTTTGCCATGGGCGTATGCGATGGCACGCGCCACCTTGGCCATCATGTGCACGCACTCGCGAGGCTTGGCGCGAAGCGCTGGCGCTGCGGCGCGCAGGCTTCCACCCTCCGCATATTTCATGCTGAAAAACGGTAGGCCCTCCTCACTTTCGCTGACCTCGTATATGGGAAGAATGTTTGGGTGATCGAGACTGGCGACCGCTTCGGCTTCGCGCCGAAAGCGAGTGAGTGTCTCGTGTGAATTCACATCGTGAGCGAAGATGCGTTTCACCGCGACGATTCGACGAGAGTGCTGTTGCCGCGCGCGATAAATTACTCCCATCCCGCCGCGACCGATCTCTTCCAGAATTTCGTAATGACCAAGGCGCCACTGTGTGTCGGTCACGTTTGCTTCTACGAGGATGCTTTCGAAGGCTTCGCGGGATGACTCGCCTTTTGCTTCAAGTCCCTCGCGCATGAGACAGTTGATGCAGGTTCCGTGATCGAGTTGGGTTGTGGCGCCGCACTGTGGGCACTTCTTCGGATTCTCGACTACGTCCGCGAGGGAATCAGATGGCGCGGTTGCCTTGTTCATCAGGCTGCGGCCGCCAGTGCCGCGCACAAGTGTCGGATCTCGTCATCCACGTCAGCCGGGTTCTCAACCGTGTGCGCAACTTCCTCGCGCAGGAGCCACCGATAACGTTGACGCAAATTATGTAATTGTTTTTTTACGACCGTCTCTGCAACGCCCAATGCGACAGCGAGGTTGGCATACGAGATATCGGCGTGCTCTGCCGCGAGATAATCGCGCAATCCCTCAAAAAGCCGAAGGCGTCCTTTACCTTCACACTCCTCTCGCAAACGCCGGAGCGCCTGCTCCACAAGTGTCGCAGCCCAGCGAAGATCGAAAAACCGCTCGGGCGTGAGCGCGTCGAGCGCGCGAGCCGAAATCGATAATTGCGAGGGCGCTTCTGCCATCCAGGCATCCCAGGAAACGAATTGAACGCTGCCGCCTCGCTTAAGGGTTTGATTCTTGTCGGCCACGTTGTGAAGAAAATTCTGGAGCGACTTGAGCAAAAGCGAACGAAAGCGACCCCGGCTTTGGTCGGCCTGCCGCAGCCAGTTAGTTTCCAGAATCATCAGGAAAAAATCCTGCGTGAGGTCCTGCGCGTCCTCAGTCAAATAGCCGCGGCGGCAAACGTAGGAAAAAATGGGACGCCAGTAAGTCCGGCAAAGCTCCGCCAGCGCTTCAGCAGCTTTCTGCTGGTCGCCGTCCGAGTTCGCTCCTGCAAGGACGAGACTCCAGCGCGTGGTGGTGAACACCCGCGGCTCAGCTTCCACATTCAACAGCCAAATAGCGTGTTTGTTTTTGCGTTCTTCTACAAGCCTAAAAAAGCGGCTGGCCGAACGCCATTAATCGCAAAAAGCGGAGGGTCCGGCGCAAAGTTTCAAAAAAATCCGGAACTTTGGTTTTCAGTTCCTTTAGAGCTTTGTATGAAAACTTATAATTGGTTAAAACGAAATCGTCTCTTATCACATCTGCGCAGAAGTTTTTGTGCGCTCGCAATTGCTGGCGCGTCATTAACGTTGCCGGGCGCTGAAGCTGGCGGACCACCGCTCCCTGCAAACGGAGGATTTTTTCCCTGCTTCATACAAACTAGTGCGCGCCAAGTCGGTGAAAACTTGATTGTCACCTTCAACGTCAGTGGACCGGCTACTGGCACCTTCAGCGGATCTAGCGCAGGCACTGAAATGGATGTAGTTCATCCCGATGGTTCCATCACGCTCCATGGCACTATCCTCTTCACTGGTTCCGTGAATGGAAGGTCGGGCACTATGCTCTTAACTTATGAAGGCATCGGCAATGCTGTGACCGGCCACGAAAACCTGCGTTTTGTGGGCAGACAGGGGACTGGCGATCTCGCGGGCGTATATGCAAACATAACGGCTGAGGGTGACGTGGTTCCACCAGATCCCAACTCTGGATGTGACCTTCAAGGGGCGGGCACTTATAGCGGCCAGATTCTATTCGCCCCCTAAGTCGATCAAGTAAAACGCGCAATTCGCACAAAGCCGTCACGCTTCACCGCGTGAGGGCTTTGCTTTTTGGGAAGAGTCACAATAACAAAAAACATGACGGTCCTGCCTATCGTTAGCTGCGGCTATCTGTTTCAGGTTTATCATTTGTCTTACCCGGCAAGGGCAATCTCCATCATCGGCTCGAGTAAGCATTAGAGATCGCACGCCTGATTTACAGATCGGTCTTAGCGTGTTTGTTCGGCCGGTTCCGCAGACGGTTCTTCGCCGATTTCTTCTTCGATTTCGCGTCGCCATTCGCGCGAGAGCCAGGGCCGGAGCACTCCGTAGAGCAAATAGGAAAGAAACAATACCGCTGGCATCCACTCGTAATTCATCACGGTGAAAATGAGAATAAGAATAATGGCTAGAAACCGCGGGATGGATTTCTTCGTCTTCCAATTGACCGCCTTGAAGCTCGGATATTGAAACCGGCTGAACATCATGAAGGAAAGAAAGAGCAGCAACGGCGGCAAAGCGAAGCGCCAGCTGCCGAGGTGATGTTCACCTTCGGCAAGCCAAAGAAGAAACAATGTGATCGACGCAATCAGACCGGCGGCGGCCGGAATGGGAAAACCGGTAAAGGTGTTCTGGTGATTGGGTCCGTTATGCGTCGCCGCCGCTGAATTGAAACGGGCCAACCGTAGCGCGCCGCACGCAAGGTAAATGAACGCGATGATCCAGCACGCGCGAGGGAACTCCTGCAACACCACCCGATAAACCATCAACGCCGGGGCAAGCCCAAACGAGACAATATCCGCAAGCGAATCGAACTCGCGTCCAAATGGACTCTCGTGGCCACCGAGACGTGCAATGCGTCCGTCCAGAAAATCAAAAACGAACGCGCCCAGAACAAACCAGATAGCTTCGTGAAAGCGATCAGCTGCAAGATCGGCATTAGTGGTTTGCAAAAGAGCGCCTTCCAGGATTTTGAGCGTGGCGGTAAATCCGCAAAACAGATTTCCCGCCGTCATTAGATTCGGCAGCAGATAAATCTTCGCAGGTTGTTCGTTCATTAACTGGAAAGCCGCGCGATGATTGTCGATCCTCCGGAAACGTGGTCGCCGGTTTTCACAAGAACTTCAGCGTCGAGCGGCAAATATAATTCCGTTCGTGAACCGAAGCGAATCATTCCGAACCGGTCACCTTTCTTCAATTCGTCTCCGACTTGCGCCCAGGCCACGATGCGTCTCGCAATAACTCCCGTGATCTGGCGCACGACAATCGTGACGCACCGATTCTCAAAAGCCCATGTCACCGATTCGTTTTTCTCAGAACAATCCGAACGGCGCGCATCGAGACAAAGTCCTTTTTGGTGCTGGCGGTAAATGACCCTCCCGTCGATCGGAGCGCGATTCGTATGGACGTCGAAGATCGACAAGAAAATTCCGACACGCTGCGTTTTCCTTTTGAGAACCTGGTTTTCATCACATTCGATTATGTCCATCACTGTGCCATCGGCAGCGGCCACGATTAGATTCGGATCTGGCGGCACAGCGCGATCCGGATCGCGGAAAAAAGCAACGGTGCAAAAAATCAGCAATAAAAAGAAGAGCGATAACCACA
>WNFS01016061.1_pt1 | contig 12868 bp, 10 predicted proteins | sample 5400141 | NCBI WGS metagenome assembly WNFS01 (sample SAMN13153358, study PRJNA577476) | soil metagenome | isolation source: 60 cm saprolite under Madrone tree | place: USA:California | collected 2016-06-14
TCACAGCGATACGTCCGTTGCCACAACGGCATGTCTTTCTTACGCTTACAGACGTGGCACATCTTGGTCGTATCGCGTTCATCGATAAGATGCAGTTCTTTCCCAACGTGCAAACACTTGTACTCCAGCATCTGCACAAAGCTGTAGAGCCCCCAATCATTATACACCATGCGGTTGCGGATCTGCCGCTTCCGCCTGTCTTTGGGAGTCTCGTTCTCTTGTTTTTTCATGACCACCTGCCGTTGAGAAAGATCGCCAATCACCACAGCCCTTTCAGCTTTCTGGCCCGTTCTCTGCTTTAGAGTTCTGTCCCGATTCGCTATATTTCAGTGTGGTGAGATATGTTTTCCAAAACAGTTGGCAGGGGGCGAGGGATCCTGTTTTGTGGTGCTGCGTGTGGACGGCGTCCACACGCAGCACCACAAAACATGTGTCTTCCCCACAGGGGAAGTGAGCAGGCAAGTGGCTTCTTTCGAAAAGCCTTGGAGATTCAGGACTGCTGGTTTGCGCTCGTGAACAGAGCGATGCGGTTCCCAGCGGGGTCGGCGAAGATGGCAAACCAGCCAACTTGCGGAATCTCGGTTTTGGGTTGCAGGGTTTTGCCGCCGAGCGCTGCCACTTCGGCAAGTGTGGCGTTGATGTCATCGGTCGAGACGTAGATCAGTACTTCACCAGGCTTGTAGCCCATTTGGTCTCCTATCTTGACGAAGCCACCACCAGGACCGGGGTCCGCCTGGAACATGTGGTAGTCGAAGGAAGGATCGACTTGAATCTTCCAGCCGAAGAGGTCTGCGTAGAACTTACTCGCTGCAGCGGGGTCACTGGCCGGAATTTCGACGTGGACGATGGAATGGTTTGACATGGGATTTCCTCCTTTTTGTCTCAACAGTTGAATGAGTTGACGTGATGTGCGAAGTTCCGTCTAGAGTATAGAATATAAGTTCTAAGCTGTCAAGAGGAGTAGGAATAAAGGGTGAGCCTCGGGTTTCTTCTTTTCGAGACTCCTCACTGCCTGCGGCAGTTCGCAGGAGGTTGGTGGTGAATGCAGGTTTGGCCGCCTGCGGCGGCCAAACCTGCATTCACCATTAGAGTGGGCGACAGGCGGCCAAACCTGCATTCACCACCAGGGGCAAGGTCTGTTATTCACGTTCCTCATCTTCCTCCGTAATCGTATATGGAGGCACCTCAATCGGCACACGGTAGCCAGAAGCCGGATTATTGGGAGTGTCCTGGGCGGGGGTCATCAGGTCATTGGTAATGGAACGCACAAGACGCTCAATGCGATCCCAACGTGCAGGATAGCGATCAGCATAGAACTTCTCTCTCCCCTCGCCGTCGTAGACATAGAAGACGTAATCCTGGTTCTCAAAGCGGTAGTCGATCTTCGTGTATGGGATGCGCACCAGTTCTAGCACCTGCAATGTCGCACGTACGCTTGTCTGCGGAGCAACACCGGACTTGTCCTGACTCGCAATAGCAGTCTTCACCAACCCGACTGCCACCTGCCATACATCCAGCGGAACACCTTCGGGTGGAGCATCGGCATGCAACGTCTCGTTGACTTCGGCATTGTACACCAGCTCGCCACTTGCCTTCAGCAAGCGTTGTTCGGGAATGGGGCTGTTACCCACCGCCTGCGTCTGCACGCGCATATCGAAGCGGCGCAAAATCTCGCGATGGCGCACTACCCTACCTGTACCGCCACAGTTCGCACATAGAACGCTTTTCGCTCCCTGGCAACTTGTACAGACACGCTTACCATTGCCACAGGTGCAATCCATCTCCCCATTCACACAATCCGGGCAGGGAACCGTCTGCCCTTTGTTCGCCGGGTCCACATCGACCGGATTGGGGATCGGCACCCCCTGCTGGCGAATCCCCTCAAACACATCTGCGACCTTCTCATTTACCGAAGTTGCTATATGCTCAGCCTGTCTCTGGAAAAACGGCTTCTTCTCATGCTGCGCCCAATCTGCAATATAGCCACGTCCGCGACAGGTTGTGCAACGTTGCTTGGTACGCCCTTTGCAATCGGGGCAGACAATCCAGCCACGTCCCGTGCACGTTGTACACAGAGCATGTCCGCTGCCGTTACAGGTGGTGCAGGCCAATATCTCATTCAGCCCTTCCAGGCGCGTGCGGCTCGGCGGCGCTTTCAGTCCAGTCACGACAGGCAAATCATAATCCCACACCGGGAGCAACGGCTGCAGCTTCCCCAGAGGCCGACCGGTGTAGGGTTCGCTCACCGTCTCCATGCTGCGCGTCTCCCAGCGTGTCTGTAGCGTGGCTTCCCACACCTCATCGGTGCTCCAGGAGATCACATCCATGTAGGTGCCCAGATCACGCGCCACGCGCCAGTTCCCGACACTCCACATAGTCGCCAGTTGACGAATGCGCTGCTCCTCCACACTTGATGCTTTGCGCGGTACAGGCGTCGTCTGCGTCTGTTGCCAATACTCGCCTGCCTTATCCACCGCCCGCTTGAGGCGCTGCTGCGCCTCATTCGCTCCCTGTACGACTGTTCGCGTGAGGTCCTCTATGCGTTTTTCTATCTCATCTCGATTCGGTTGACTGTTTCCGGCCCCGGCGCCGGGGCCTTGTTCCCACTCATCAGCCATGGTTATTCCTCCCTGGTATAGTGTGACGACGTGTCTGTCTGCAATATATACGCTGAGGAACAAGTAGAGTTGTACTTGCCACCCGTACGCTACAGCAACGCCACGACCTCTACTTGCGCAGGCACACCGGTTACCTCAACATCATGGTCCTGAATCAAGATATCCACTTCGCTACGCATGCCAAATTCCGGCAAATAGATGCCCGGCTCCATCGAGCAGCACGTATGCGTGAGCAAGACGCGATCATCCTGCGTCTCGAAATTATCGCAGTTTGCACCGTCTCCATGGACGACCCCGGTGATACTATGGCCTGTACGGTGGATAAAATACTGCCCATACCCCGCATCTACAATGACCGCTCGCACAGCATCATCCACCTGACGACCCTCAACGCGCCTACCCGCTGCGAGCTGCTCCCGCACAAAGGCAATACCCGTATCACGCGCACGCCGGACAATCTCAAATACCTCTCGCTGGCGTGCTGGAATCTCCTCGCGAGTGCCTGCGAAAGCCATCCAGGTATAGTCAGCGATGATCGAACGAGGCTCGGGCAGGCGTCCCCAGAAGTCGAACAGGATCAAGTCACCACGCTGAATGGGGGCATGGCTACTGCTCGTCACTTCATAGTGGGGGTTGGCAGCATTCGCATTGACCGCGATATGCGGTGGATCGGGTAGAATCATCCCTTGATGCTGCAACAAGGTGATGAAACGCTGCTGCACGCTGTATTCATCAAGCGCCATACCGGCACGCAAATCGTCACCCAGTGCAGCAAAGAGGGCATCTTTCGCTGCAATCAAGCGTCTGCCAGCTTCGCGATGACTCTCCATCTGTTCATCACTCAGCTGAGCCACAAAACGCTGGGCCAGATTTGCCGAACTGACCACTTCCACTCCATATGAACGCACCAATTCCAGGGTGCCGGCATCGACACGCGCGATATAGGGGATAGCAATTGCAACACCTGGTGAGCAATAGGATTGGACCTGCGAAAATCGTAAAAGAGCCACCCATCCAATCCCTCAGTACGCAGTGCCTGCTGGATTTGTTCAAGATTCATGAGATGCTCCTTCCTAAATAGGTAATCGTACCTTTTCAGGTCTCCTCTCTTCGAGACTCCTCACTGCACGTGCTCGATAAATCGGCACTCTACGGCAGTTCTCAGGGTGGTGGTGGTGAGTGCGGGCATTGCCGCCGCCGGCGGCAATGCCCGCACTCACCACCACCATATAGCAAGTCGCCGCAGGCGACGAGGAATCCTGAAGAGTTACAGGTAATCTATGGTTGTTATTGTACCATCTTCCAGTTCTCAAGAAACCAGGCTTTATCCACTTTATCCATGGTTCTCAAGATTTTTCTGGGCGAACCTGCTATACTATTCTCATAAGAATAGTTGCCAGGTGTTGTTTTGGTAGGGATTGAGAATGGATGATGAAGATACGATAAAACTACCCCAGATCAGGCAGGACTTATCTGCGCGCATTGCGGAGGGTCCGCCTTCGTCAGGCCCAACATCATCTCTCACGAAGACGCGCAAACGCAGGCCAACCTGGCGGCATATCGTGCTGATGAGCTGCCTGCTTCTCTTCTTGGGAGGAGGAACCACCGCCTATGGCTACTACTACTTCAATATACAAAAACCGCTAAGCAACATCATTCACCCGGTCAGTCGTGGCGAAGGCGAACCTGGTGTTGGCAACAACGCAACGCCCGACACCGGAGCCATCACGGGACGCACCTGGAACATCTTGCTGCTTGGGAGCGACGACGATGGCAAATACACCTTTCCCGGCGTACTCACGCAGGTCATGATGATTGTACATATTGACACTGTCAACAACAGTGTCTACCTGGTCTCCATCCCGCGTGACTCCTGGGTGTATGTGCCGGAGATTGGCGGCATGCATAAAATCGACCAGGCCTTTAAATTTGCCGCCAATCAGCATAATAGCTTCGATGATGGCGTGCGAACGGCACGCCTGACTATCGAGCAGGATTATGGTATCACGATTGATCGCTACGCCTGGATCGGATTGAGCGGGTTTGCCAAGGTCATAGACACGCTCGGTGGCATCGACATCGACGTAACCCACCCTGTCGTTGATGACACCTATCCCGATGACACGCAAGCTAATCCTAACGATCCCTACGCCTTTGAGCGCCTCTACCTTGAGCCGGGTCCACAGCACCTGGACGGATTGCAGGCCTTAGCATATGTGCGTTCCCGTCATGCTGACCTGATAGGCGATATTGGCCGTACACAGCGGCAGCAGCAGATATTGGAAGCCCTCAAAAAGAAACTGAACCTGGCGAGTGTGATCTCTCATCTCCCAGAACTCATCGCAGACTTGCAAAACCAGGTCTACACTGATGTGAGTGAACAGGAGATCATCGCCTTCGCCAACTATGCCCGCACGCTTTCCGGCTCCGCGATTCAGCGTATCACGCTAGGACCAGGGGTCGGTGAGCAGAATTTTGGAGCTTATGACACGGCTTATGATCCAGCGATAGGTTCCGAGGATGTGATTATCCCGAACTGCGCCACTATTCAACCTGTGATAAACAGTATCTTTGGATTGGGCGATGCGCAGAGTTGTAATGTTAGTGGGCCTGGTTAGCCTGAATAGTTCCTCCTGTATTAAGCATATGCTACAATAAAACTAAAAAAAACAAATGGTACAATAAAAAAGGAGCCCAAGTGATCAAGCAACGGCAGGACGAAACCTGCTATTTCCAATTCAACCATCTTTCCCAATTTCCAGAGCTCATCCAGGGCGTCTTCACGCGGCTGGGGGGCTATAGCCAGGCTCCTTATCAGAGCCTGAATGTCGCATTTAGCAGTGGCGACGACGCTGACAATGTGCTACGTAATCGCCTCCTTGCGCTGGAGGCCCTGGATGTACAGACATATCCCTGCGCCACACTCTGGCTCGTCCATGGCGCAGACGTTGCCACACTCGACAGCGTGCCATGGGAATGGCGCTTCGACCGGCCACAGCTCTCTTATAGTCCAGAACAACGAGCTGCATTCCTGGCAACTAAACCACGCTGGAAAGCTGATGCCATCATCACCAAAAAGCGCGGTGTGGCACTGGCACTGGCCTCCGCGGACTGCGTCCCTCTGATGTTCTACGACCCCGTACAAGGTGCGCTCGGCATGGCCCACGCGGGCTGGCGCGGTACAGCGCGAGGCATCGCTCTCGCCACCGTCGATGCCATGAGTGAACAATTTGGGTGCCTGCCCAGCAATATCTACGTCGGCCTCGGCCCATCCATCGGCTCCTGCTGCTACGAGGTCGACGAGCACGTACGAGACCTCTTCCAGGGTCGGGCACAGTTCGACGATATGCCTACCACCCAGAAATATCGCAACCTGGTACGCGAGTCAGTCGTATTCTCTATGCAGCAACAATCGCTACGGCTGGACCTCTGGTATACCAATCGTAACCAGTTGCTCATGGCAGGATTGTTACCGGAACATATCGAATTGCCAGGAATCTGCACGGCATGCGATACTAACCGCTTTTTTTCTCATCGTGGTGAGCATGGCAAGACGGGGCGCTTCCCAGGAATTCTGGCGTTACGCGACCCGTAGGAGCACGAATTGCCCGACCCGGAGGCATCGCAATGGACGAAACGCAGCTAGCTACCAATATTGCTCGTGTACGCTCTACCATCGCAGAAGCGGCGCAGCAGGCTGGGCGCAGACCGGAAGAGGTCACCCTCATCGCTGTTTCAAAAACAGTCCCGGTCGAATTTGTAAGGATGGCGTATAATTTGGGGGTAACCAACTTTGGTGAAAATCGGGTGCAGGAAGCACTTCCCAAAATTGCAGAGTTTCACCCCCAGGGAGTACACTGGCAGATGATCGGGCACCTGCAGAGCAATAAAGCCAGCAAGGTCGTTGGCTCTTTCGACTGCGTACAAAGCGTAGACAGCCTGCACATTGCACAGGCACTCAACAGGCATGCTGGCGAGCAGAGCAAACGCCTTCCCGTGCTACTGCAGGTCAATGTTTCAGGGGAAACGAGCAAGGAAGGCATGTCAAGTGGTGAGGCAGTACAGTTGGCGCGCCAAATAATCGCTTTGCCTCATCTCGAAGTACAGGGGCTCATGACCATCGCGCCACTAGTAGATGATCCAGAAACGGTGCGACCTGTTTTTCGCAACCTACGCGCATTGCGAGATCGGCTCCGTGTCGAGCTGCCAGGATGTTCATGGCAACATCTCTCAATGGGTATGACCGATGATTACCGCATAGCTATCGCAGAAGGAGCAACCATCGTCCGCATTGGACGGGCGATTTTTGGCGAGCGTGTTTACTAATTTCAGTACCCGTAGCTCCCCGATTTATCGCGGGAGTCGTGAAAGGATATTGCTCCTGCCACCCCGGGAGGAAAAGTATACACATCAAACCCTCAAAGGTCACCACCTGAGCGTCAGTGCCCGTTCTAATTCCAACGGCTTCATCATCTTTGGTGACGTCGATCTCGGCCAACTACGGCGTGCAGCAGACGAAGCCCTGCGGCGCTTGCAGGCTGGCGAAGCGGAACTCGCTATCCACCCCAACTGCGGCACCAACCTCGCTGTTGGCATCTCGCTCATGACCCTTGGCACGATGCTGGGCATGGCCTCCAGCCATACACGCACGCGCGTCGCCTCGGCTGCTGCTTCTTCCATCGCCGGATTGGTGGCCGCTCGTCCACTAGGCGAGTTCGTACAGAAACATTTCACGACGCTGCCCGACCTGCAGGGCGTGCGCATCACCGAGATCTTCCGTCGCAAACTGTTTGGCTTCACCGTCGTTGAAGTCCGTACTGTTCAGGAGTAATGCAATGTTTGGTTTCCCTTTACCTATCGTAACCTGGCTTGTCAGCTATGGCATCGGCTTTATTCTCCTGGCCATGTTTATACGTGCAATACTTTCCTGGTTCCGCCTTGATGAGCGTTTTGCCTTCGTACGCTTCCTGGCACGTATCACTGACCCGTTCATTAGTCCCATACGCCATTTTGTGAAACCCGTATGGATTATTGACCTGTCGTGGATCATTGCATTCTTCCTGCTGAGTACGATCAGAATACTCCTGCTGCAGGCTCTGCCTCCGGGCTGGTAAAACCCGTGCGTATCAGTGTACGTGTCACGCCGCGCAGCAGCAAGAATACTGTAGAGTGGACACCAGGCGGGCTCCAGGTGCGTCTAACCGCTCCACCCGTGGATGGAGGCGCTAACGAGGCGCTGATTGCGTTGCTGGCGGAGCGTCTGGGCGTAGCTAAACGCGATATTCGCGTTGTGCGTGGGGCGACGAGCAGGCAGAAGATGGTGGAGATTGTTGGGATGACGCTAGAAACTGTGGAGCAGAAAATAAGATAGATGACATGACGAGAAACGCTCCGCTTTCTCGTCATGTCATCTATCTTAACTGCATCTTCCCACCAGGACGCACCCCTGCAGCGACACCTCATGAATGCGCCCCAGGGCATCGACGGCTAAGACGACGAACGGCTTGTTGATGGGATCGCCATTGCTACCAAAGGCGATCGGCCCACTCACCCCTTGCAAGGTCTGCGCTCCGGTAATCTGCCTCAAGCTTTGCAGCACATCATTGGGCGTCAGACTGCTCTTGCCTGCGTTCAGAGCAATCTTACTGGCCGTCAATAGCGCCAATGTTGCGTCATACGAGAGCATCACATCACTGGAAGGGCGAGTGTAGCCATACTTCCCTCCGGGTTGCTGCCCACCGGGGTTGAACGCATTGCTGTAATCAGCAAAAAATGGCGGCTTTAGGGCTGCGAAACCAGCAACATCCCACTCATCTGGATAGGCAAACGCCGTGAAGCGCAAACGGGTGAAGTTCGCATGGGCACTGGTTGGGTAGCCATGCACTTCATAGAGGGCATCGCCACCCAACACTTGCAGATTGGCAAACGGACCCGATGTCGGCAGGTTGGTCAACAACACACTAATATCGCTGGCATACCCTGAGAAGTAGATCGCATCCGGGCTATGACTCAGTGCGTCTTGCAAGAGCGAGGGCAGCATGCCCTGTCCCTGTCCTCCCACCGTATAGTTCTCCGTCACCACGACCTGGTTGCCATCCGCTACAAACTGCTGCCTGAAATCACTGGCCAGGCTACTGCTGTAAGCATCTGCTGGATCAACAAACAGGGCTACGTTCCTGGCATGCAGGACTTGCTCGGCATAGTGAGCCCCTGCGATGGCTTGCCCCTTGTTCGAGGGAGCTACGCGGAAAAAGTAGGGGGATATGCCTGTCAGCGAGTCACTTGATGCCGTCTGTGAGACCATGGGGATGTGCGCCCTGGCCAGCACGCCAATGACACTGAGTGCACGCGAACTGAAGGGCCAGCCCATTACGCCCACGATCGTATGGTCTTGCTGTGCTGCCTGTACAGTCTGCTGCGCCACCGTCGTGGCATATGTCGCTTGATTGCCAGAACTGGCAATCAGCAGCCGCACCTGCACATTGTTAGGCAGTTTATGCCCATCATTAAACTCCTTTTGCGCCACATAGGCACCCTGCAAGTCATCCTGTCCCACACCCACATTATCGCCTGTCAGCATGGTACCCACCACCAGGGTGATGTAGGGGTTACCGGAAGCCAACACACGTTGATCCTCCAGGTAGATGAGCGCCTCGGCATCGTTGGTATCCTGCTGGAGACCCGATTGCCACAGCGACTCGGCCCCACTGACATCGCTCGCTTTGAGTTTCTCGGCGGCCTGCGTCTTGAAACGGCCATCGGGTCGGTTGGTATCAAAGGCGAAGGTCCCATCGCTGATGCCGATAGACTCTCCATCGGGCGCTTTGCTCACGCCTATCCCATTGGGCAACGCCGGCGTTGCCGTGGCAGTGCCACCCGAACTTCCCCCAGGAGGATGAATGAGGTTGCGAGCGGCATAGGCACCGATACCAGCAAGCAGCAGCAAGGCCAATAAAACAAGCAGCACCACACGCCCAACAACGCTCCTACGCCGCTGCCGCACTGGCTGCGGTTGCGGAAACGGCCCAAATGGTCCCGACTGCTGCTGCAACGGATAGGTTGGCAGAGGTGTTAGAGGTTGCTGGATTGGCGGTGGCGGCGCTGCCTGGTTTACTATCGTTGGCTGATTTGTGATGGTTGGTGGGTTAGCAAGTGTCGGGGCATTTGTTACACTGCCCGCTTCCGTCGTGCTGATTGTGCCTAGTGTATAGGTACCTGAGCTACTCAGCAAACCAAAGCGGTTCAGCAAGATATCATGGATATCCTGTTTCATCGCAGCGGCGCTCTGATAGCGTTGGTTGATGTCATTGGTCAGTGCACGAGTCAGCACCTGCTCGATCTCTGGCGAGAGCTGCGGATTGAGCGTGCGCACAGGCGGGTAGGCAAACGGTGGATAATCGCGCGGATCGCGGTTCGTCAACAGATGATGTAAGGTCGCTGCCAACGCGTACAAATCCGAGCGTGGATCAGCATTGCCCTGATATTGTTCAGGGGGTGCATAGCCAGGCGTGCCCAACGCAGTGGTCTGTTTGCGCTGTGCATTTTTCACGGTATCGACACGCGCAATGCCAAAATCGACGAGGTGAGCACGCCTATCTTTGGCACCAATGATGATATTGGCAGGCTTAATGTCTCGGTGCACGATGGGTGGTGTCTGCTGCGACAGGTAATCGAGGATATCCAACACCTCCCAGGCGTACCCCAGCGCATCGCGTTCCTTCATCGGCCGGTTAGTACGATCCAAACGCTCTTCCAGCGTCTCCCCATCCACGTATTCCTGCACCATGAAGTAGCGCGTCCCTTCCTGGAAATGATCGGTCACATTCGGCACCAACGGATGATCGATGTGCGCCAAGAGCGCTACTTCTCGCTTAAAGTTTCGTATGTCTTCCTGTAGCTTGGCCGGGTCGGTATTGTCAGAGATCAATTCTTTGATGACCACAGACTTGCCATCCAGGCGCAGATCAGTCGCCAGCAACGCTGCTCCCGTCCCACCCTGGCCGAGCACCTTTTTGATTACGTAGCGCCCACCCTCCAAACGCGAGCCAGGGGTAAGAGAAGATGAATTACCGAGGGTACTCATGATACAGCTCCTCCAAAGTTCCTTCCCCGACAGTTAACTACAAGGACCAACCAGCAAACACCCTTCCAGACGCTCTTCATGAATCCTCCCCAGGGAATCGACAGCCAAGACGACAAATGGCTTGTTGATGGGGTCGCCATTGCTGCCAAAGGAGATCGGCCCACTCACCCCTTGCAAGGTCTGCGCTCCGGTGATCTGCCTCAAGCCTTGCAACACATCATTGGGCGTCAGACTACTCTTCCCTGGATTCAGAGAGATCTTACTCGCTGTTAACAGCGCCAATGTCGCGTCATACGAGAGCATCACATCACTGGAAGGACGAGTATAGCCATACTTCCCTCCGGGTTGTTGCCCATTGGGATTGAACGCATCGCTATAGGCGTTGAAAAACGCGGGTTTCTGCGCTTTCAAACTCGGGTTATCCCACTGATCTGGATAGGCAAAGGAGGTGAAGTGCAAACGGGTGAAGTTCGCACGTGCACTGCTGGCATAGCCATGCACTTCGTAGAGGGCATCACCGCCCAACACTTGCAGATTGGCAAATGGACCCGAGGTCGGCAGATTGGTCAACAATACACTAATGTCACTGGCATAGCCCGAGAAGTAGATCAAATCAGGATGGTGATTCAGTGCATCTTGCAAGAGCGTGGGCAGCATGCCCTGGCCCTGGGTTCCCACCGTGTAGGTCTCTGTCACCACGACCTGGTTGCCATCCGCCACAAACTGCTGCTTGAAATCAGTAGCCAGGCTACTGCTGTAGGCATTAGCAGGATCAACAAACAGGGCTACGTTCCTGGCATGCAGGACTTGCTCGGCATAGTGAGCTCCTGCGATGGCTTGCCCTTTATTGGATGGAGCCACACGGAAAAAGTAGGAGGATATTCCCGTCAATTGGTCACTGGAGGCTGTTTGTGAAACCATGGGAATATGGGCCGTGGCTAGCACACCGACAGCATCTAACGCATTCGCACTGAAAGGCCAGCCCATCACTCCTACAATTGTGTGGTCGTGCTGGGCCGCCTGTACAATCTGCTGCGCCACCATCGTGGCATACTGCGACGAATTGCCGGAGCTGGCAATCAGCAGCCGCACTTGCACATTGTTAGGCAGTTTATGACCATCATTAAACTCCTTTTGCGCCACATAGGCCCCCTGCAGATCATCCTGTCCCACACCCACATTATCGCCTGTCAGCATGGTACCCACCACCAGCGTGATGTACGGAGCGCCAGAGGCCAGCACATGTTGATCCTCCAGATAGATGAGCGCTTCGGCATCATTGGTATCGGTTGCCAATCCCGACTGCCATAGTGACTCGGCCCCACTGACATCGCCCGCTTTGAGTTTATCGGCGGCCTGCGTTTTGAATCGGCCATCGGGTCGGTTAGTGTCAAAGGCGAAGGTCCCATCGCTAATGCCGATAGACTCTCCATCGGGCGCTTTGCTCACTCCAATCCCATTGGGCAATGCCGTGGGCGCCGCCGTGGTCGTGACACCCGGGCTGCTAGCGGGATTGCTGGCAGGAGTGCCAACACGATTGAAGGCATAAAAGACAAAGCCAAAAATCAGCGCAAGGGCCACTATAAACAGAATAAAAATGCGCCCAACATTGCTGCCACCTTGCGGACGCGGTGGCTGTTGTGTCTGTTGCCTACCCGCACCGACAGGCGCAAAAGGACTGTGCGGCGGAGGAAGAGGACTCATCGGCGGCGGCATAGGAGATGGTCGCTGTCCCGTCTGTCTGCTTGCTATCGTTGATATCCCCCCCAGCATAATTGGGCCAGAGGTTCCCATCGTGTAACTGCCTGTGTTCCCTGAGACTCCAAAGCGATCCAGCAAAATACCATCGATATCTTGCTTCATCTCAGCCGCGCTCTGGTAGCGTTGGTTGATATTGATATTCAATGCATGAATCAGCACCTGCTCAATCTCTGGCGACAGCCGAGGATTCAGCGTGCGTACGGGCGGATAGGCGAACGGCGGGTAGTTGCTCGGATCACGGTTCGTCAATAAGTAGTGCAGCGTCGCCGCCAGTGCATACAGGTCCGAGCGTGGATCGGCGTTCCCTTGATATTGCTCAGGGGGCGCATAGCCTTGCGTGCCTAATGCCGAGGTTTGCTTGCGCTGGACATTGCGAGCGATATCGGCACGAGCGATGCCAAAATCG
>WNFS01010117.1_pt1 | contig 12865 bp, 11 predicted proteins | sample 5400141 | NCBI WGS metagenome assembly WNFS01 (sample SAMN13153358, study PRJNA577476) | soil metagenome | isolation source: 60 cm saprolite under Madrone tree | place: USA:California | collected 2016-06-14
AAGCACCATCTGTACGATCGGGTTTGCCGGGAAAACCGCGGAACAGTTTTTCGCCCTGCTGAAGGATGCAGGCGTTCAAAAGCTCATTGATATTCGCGAGAATCGAATTGGGCAACTTTCTGGATTTGCGAAATACCCTGATCTCGCCTTCTTCCTGGATCGCGTAGCCGGTATAACTTACTCCTACGAACCGCGCCTCGCGCCCACCCCGGAAATTCGGACAGCTTATCGCAACACCGGGGACTGGGCGGCGTATGAAAGCATGTTTCGGCAGCTCATGCTCGACCGTGGTATTCCGGGAGGCCTCGACCTTGCCGATTTTGAGTGCACCGTGGCCTTTCTCTGCTCGGAAGCCGATCCGGAGAAATGTCATCGGAGGATCGTGGCAGACACGCTATCGCAATTTTTGGCCACTCATGGCTATAATGTACCTGTCGTTCACTTAATCTCGCAGTTGAACAAGAGTAAGAAACGGAAGGCGGCATCCCCCGGCCATGCCCCTCGCGACGGAATTGCTGATTAGCGAAATCACTATCATGGGCCCGGGATTCTGTGTAATTGGACTGGAGCGCGATAACGAAAGATTTCGCTCGCTGCGCCCGATTCCCCGCAGTTCCTTTTCATGGCCCTCGTTTGGGTACAAACGGGGCGACAGAGTCGCCTTCGAGTTGTCACGCATCTCTGCTGGACAACCGCACACCGAAGATCGACAAGCCGGAAATCATCAGGGTCTGGGTTCGCTGAGCGAACCCGAATTGCTGCAGCGCCTCAAGCAAGCGGAACAGGCTGCCTCCATAGGGGAGCTGTTCGGTTGCGCTGTGCATCCAAGCCCTCGCGGCGGCGATGCCGTCTATGTAAGTCCGAACGACGCGAAGCGCTCGATCTGCGGCTGCGTTATCACCGCTGTTACCTTCTCGTTTCGATTCTTTCCAAAGATCCGCGTGGCCTTGGCGCTTACTTCCGGGGAAACCCTCCAAAGTTTGCCTTTGGTCGACACGGAATGGACTAAGTTCGCACTCGAAATTGCCAGCGATACTAAGAGCGGCCCACATGATCATCGCCTCGAGTGAACTCCGGTTTGCAAGAATAGGCCTCAGTCGCCCGGACAAGGACGGTTTCTGCTGGCTGATGCTCGATTCATTATTCCCTCTGCCCAAAAAACATTGGTTGAGCGACCAACATGTCTAATGCAGCCGTCCGGCTATTCACATGACGGCCGCGGACGAGAATCGCGCTCGAATCCGAGGCACGGTCGAGCAGTGCCTGCGCGCTGCGCTGCCGCCGGGAATTCTGCTACCGGGCGATAATGACGACTGGATCGAAAGCGACTTGCTCGATTCAATGGCGCACATAGACTTGCTGCTCGCCGTCGAGAGTGCGCTTAATGTACCCAAGCTGTTTGGCCAACTTGGTGGCGCGCCGCCAACGACTCTGCGAGCAGCGGTCGAAACAATTTGCGGCGCCCTTTCGGCTTCTCCTGCAACCGAAGTACCGGAATCGCGGCCACAGACCTCGAGCGGACCAGCATCAACCACGGGATTCGTAGGCTGGGGCAGCGCACTGGGCTCCAACCGCGTTTCCATCGGTGACGTGGAGCAAGACTTCCAGCTTTCCGGCGGCGTACTCGCGAAAAACGCCGGAATTGATTCCATTCGCCGTGCGGCGGCCAGCGAGGACGAGGTCGTTCTTGGGAAACTTGCCGCTCAACGAGCTCTCCAGCAAGCAAGAGTCTCAGTCCAAGATCTTGATTGGATCATCGCCACCAGCGAGACTTTTCTCGGTTTTCCATCCTTTGCCGCCTCGCTGCACGCAACGCTCTTGGCTTCCGCCACCTGCCAGGTTCTCGATATCGGCGGCGCGTGTATTGGGTTGTTGAACGGGCTCGTCGTTGCGAACGCGCTGTGCGCCGATCCTCGTGTCCAATGCGTTTTGATTGCGTCATCGGACGTGCACAGTCAAATTCTTAGCCCCGCGAAGGTGCCCGGAAAATTCGGAGGACTTTTTGGCGACGGGGCAAGCGCATTCGTGATGCGGCACCACTCTCAAGACAACGCACAGCGCCCTTATGTGGTCCGCGCATCTTTAGGTGGTTGCGCCGGCGCCTTCTCTTCTTTATTGCGCATTCGACCTGGTAATGATGAGTCGATTTGCCTTGAATTCGACGGCAAAGGGTTGGCGCGTGCCGCTGTCGATCGGATGGAGAGAATCATCAGTGACGTCGAGAAAGCCTGTGGCGTGAACCGTGCGGCGTTTAGTTCATTTGCCCTGCATCAGCCCAACCCGCGGTTGCTGGATACGTTGATCGCCCGGACAAATTTGCCGGCTGATAAGGTCCCGCTCGTTGCAAAACACTGCGGCAACCTTGGATCGTCCACGTGCGGAGTTGCACTGAGCATGGCATTCGACAGTCACGCCAAAAACCTCCGTGACGCTCGAGGCCCCATCTTGGCCGCGTCCCTGGGGCCAGGAATGGTTTGGACGGGTCTCGTTTTGACCTGATTTTCGCAGTCCGGGAGCAGCAACGGCAACCGCGCATGGGACCGGGGAGTTGGCCTCTTGTTGGGTCCCAAGCACGACATCACTCCCAGTCTTCCATGCCTCCAAATTCGTAATTTTCAAATTGGCTGAAGTGTTTTACATCAAAAGCGCTCGACGCGCCGCAAAATCGCGTCTGCTATACTTGCGTTTCCGGCTTCGCACAGCCAACGTGAGCAAACTCCGCATCTCCGTCGTGCAGTACCTCAACACCGCCCCGCTCGTCCGCGGCTTCACCCACGGCCCGTTGCGCGGCAAATACGACCTCTCCTTCACCGTCCCCTCGCAATGCGCCGACGCCCTGCGCCTCACCATCCTCCCCGGCCTCGCCATCGCCTCCAAGGAGCGCGTGCGCAGCCTGCTGCTCATCAGCAAAGTGCCCATCCGCCAAGCCCGCCGCATCGCCCTCGACCGCAGCTCCCGCAGCACCCAAGCGCTCGTCAAGATCCTCGCCGCGCGCCGCTGGCAAATCGCCCCCGAATTTTTCGAAGCCGATCCGGACCCTGCCTCCATACTCGCCGACGCCGATGCCGCCCTCATCATCGGCGACACTGCCTTGCGTATCGCCATCGCCGCCGAAAACAAAGTTGAGCGCGGTCCCGACGGCGAATGGCTCTCCACCGGCGCCACCGCCGGTATTTCCGGCATCGGCGAACTCCACATCTACGACGTCGTCAAAGAGTGGTGGCACCTTACCGAAAAGCCCGCGGTCCTCGCCGTTTGGGCCGCCCGCACCGAAGTCGTTACACCTGACCTCGCCGCAGACTTCCTCGCCTCCCGCGATTTCGGCCTCCGCCAAATCCCCGAAATCTGCGCCGAAGCCGCCCTCCAAATGCATCTCCCCGAACCCGAACTCCGCCTTTATCTTGAAAAAAATATCGACTACGGGCTCGACGACGAAAACCTCCAAGGCCTCCTCCGCTTCTTCCACGAGAGCCACGCCGTTAACCTGATTGGCCCCCTCCAGTCCATAGCCATAGCCGCCGGCCCCAACTCCCACGCCCGCTTCATGGACTTCGTCTACGCCAGCAAGTCCGCCGTGTAGCGCCGTCCCTTCAGGGCGGCCTCTTCGCGTCGTAGCTACCTGGTGTGCTTGCTTAACCTCAGGTGATTAAGTCACGAATAATGCCTAAGATTAGAGTTGACAAACGTTAGTTAAGTCGCGTACGTTGGCTAAGTACCGATAGAGGCCGAACGGCAATCTAAGTCGACATCCGTTATCTGAAATTGCCTTCCAGACAGCCTGAACGTTAAGTGGAGGCTAAAAAATGAGAACTATGAATCGTTTGGAACAACCGTTCCGCGGGGCTACGACCCTGCAGGAACAGATCAATCGCATGTTTGGCGATGTGGTGGGACGTACCGGCGAGGAGTCGAACTTGACCCCTTGGGCCCCGGCCGTCGACATCTACGAAACCGAGAATGAACTGGTCGTCAAGGCCGACCTGCCGGACGTGAATCCCCAGGACCTGGACATCCGCGTGGAGAACAACATCCTCACCATTCGTGGCGAACGCAAGTTTGAGTCCAAGGTGCACGACGACAACTATCTGCGCGTCGAACGCGCCTATGGCTCCTTCAGCCGGAGCTTCTCGCTGGCCAACTCCGTCAACGCGGAAGCCATCAAGGCCGATTATCAGAATGGCGTGCTGACGCTGAGCATACCGAAGCGCGAAGAAGCGAAGCCCAAGCAGATCAAGGTGAATGTAGGAACACCCGCCTTGAGTCAAGGTGCACCGCAACAAAAGCCGATGGCGGCCGTGGCTGGCGCTCGCTAAGAGAGCCATACCGAAGACGAAGTAACGGCAAAGGGCTGGCGATATCCGCGCCAGCCCTTTCTCGTCAGAAGCAACAAGTAACGAACCTCCTGTCGCGATTGGAATTTAGTTGACCTGGAAAATACCGACTGCATCCGCGGGAATCTGCGTGAAGAAATGTTCAATCTCAGCGGAACGCTTACGTGAATGGAGGACCCCATGCTGACCGCAGACCGGCTAAAGATTTGCAAGGAGTTGGCGGGACTCTACAAAGCGCAGTTGCCATTGGTGGAACCAGCGGCCTTCAATACCGGCAGAGGCTGGACCATCGCTGATCTCCAACTTTATGACCAGCGGGCCGAGCGGATCGCCAAATTGCAAAGGCACCTTGTGGAATCGCATACCGTGAACGCCGTCAAGCTCAAGGCCAGCCAGATGAGACCGACCCTCGCTGACCACGGGTGGTCGGTCTGTGCCTCCAAATATCTCAAGCCGGGCACCCGTCCCCTCTTGCGATACCGTAGCGGCGAGTTCACCCCGTCATCTCGCCTTTCGCCCTGTGGCGGCCAACCACTTTCGCGTGCGATTTTTCGTCCTGAGCTGGAAGCCTCTGACCGTTCTGGAAGCCGGGGCTTTTTGCAGCCTCTTTTCCCAAAACACCCGGGGTGGGGGGTACCCCAACACTTCCGCGCCGAGCTTTGCTTCCGTCGTCATATACGCCATGAGGAGCCTCCATCGCCAGTCGTCTCAACAGGTTGCGCCTACTTCCTGTCACCACCACGGGGGTGTACGACCCCTTTACCCCGAGCGAAAGGCGAGGGGCCCGCTCGGTGTTCTCCGTGCCGTTGCCTGCCCCGACCCGGTGGCCAAAGCTTTCGGGACTTTCAGACATTCCGACCTCTTCGCTCGCCACTCGTCACTGGCCACTCGCCACTGCGTTTTCCGTTACAATGGGTGACCTAAGGAACCAATCGTGGGCCTAACCAAACAACAAGCCATGCCACTCGCCACTGCGTTTTCCGTTACAATGGGTGACCTAAGGAACCAATCGTGGGCCTAACCAAACAACAAGCCATCGAGATGCTCGAATCCGACGACCTCGTCGGCATCGGCATGGAAGCGCATCAGATGCGCCTGGCGAAGAACGACCCGCGCGTGGTCACTTACCAGATCGATCGCAACATCAATTACACCAACTTCTGCACCGAGTACTGCTCCTTCTGCGCCTTTTACCGGCCACTTGGCGCCAAAGACGGCTACATCCTCTCCTTTGAAACGATCTACGAAAAAATCGAAGAGATGCTGGAACTCGGCGGCACCGGCATTCTGCTGCAAGGCGGCCTGCATCCCGATTTGCAAATCGGCTACTACGAAAATCTGCTGCGTTCCTTGAAAGCGCGCTTCCCGCAGGTGCATCTGCACTGCTTCTCCGCGCCGGAAATTTTGTGCATCGCGGAGGTTTCCGAAATCAGCGTGCGCGAAACCATCCAGCGCCTGATGGACGCCGGCCTGCAATCCATCCCCGGCGGAGGCGCGGAAATTCTCGACGACGAAATCCGCTCCAAAATCGCGCGCCTGAAATGCACCAGCGACGATTGGGAAGAAGTCCATCGCATCGCGCATTCGCTGGGACTGCGCACCACCGCCACCATGATGTTCGGCTGCGGCGAAGAACTCCGCCACCGCGTCAACCACTTCGAGCGCTTGCGCCGCATCCAGGAAGATACCGGCGGCTTCACCGCCTTCATCCCCTGGATGTTTGCCGCGGAAAATACCGCGCTGGGCAAAAAAGTGCAGGAAACCACCGCCGTCGATTACCTGAAAACGCTCGCGGTCAGCCGCCTCTACCTCGACAACATCGATCACATCCAGTCCAGTTGGCTCACTCCCGGAATCAAAGTTTGCCAGGTGGGCTTGCAGTTTGGCGCCGACGACGTCGGCAGCATCCTGATCGAAGAAAACGTGGTCTTCGCCGCCGGCGTGAAGAATCGCACCAACGAGAGCGAACTCCGCCGCATCATTTCCGACGCTGGCTTCATCCCCGCGCAACGCGACACCCTCTACCGCTCCTACGCCCTGAAATAAAAATCAGGAGAATCTAAAGCGTCTATAAATTGCTCGTAACCAAAAGGAAAAAAGCGCGCTCGCCCCTGATACCAAAACGTTAAGTAGTATGAGATATTACGTTGCTGCATCCTTCCGCTTAACTGGGGCAAGCACTCGGATGGCTGAGCAAGTTCGTAACCCTCCCAACCAAAACGCGGACACACGTAGTCAGCGCACCGACTCGCGCGCGGACCGGGGAACAGACCGGCAGCGCAATCAATGGCGCGCCGGGTATCTGCTGCAGGATGTCCGCTTTGCGCTGCGCACCCTGCGCAAGAGTTGGGGCTTCGCCGTCACCGCTGTGCTCACCCTCGCGCTTGGCATCGGCGCCAACGCCGCCATCTTCCAACTCCTCGACGCCGTGCGCCTGCGCAACCTGCCGGTTGCCAAACCCGCGACGCTCGCGGCGGTGCGCATAAAAAGCGGGACGCGAGGCTTCGGAATCACTTCCGGCGGCGACTTCGACACGATGCTCAGCTATCCGATGTGGGAGCAGATACGCTTGCACCAGCAGTCCTTTTCCGGTGTCTTTGCCTGGGCCCAGAGCGGCTGGGTATCGCTCGGCGAGGGCGCGCAAGAAAGGCACGCGCAACTACTCTGGGTCAGCGGCCAGATGTTTTCCGTCTTAGGTGTGCCCCCGCTCAGGGGACGCATGTTCACAGAGAAGGATGATCAGCCAAATTGCGGGCTACCCGGGGTAGCGATCAGCTACGCATTGTGGCAGGGCGAATTCGGAGGGCAAGATTCAGCAATCGGAAGCAGGCTGATAATCGAGGGACACCCTACGGAAGTGATTGGTGTAACACCGCGCAGCTTTTTCGGCATGGAAGTCGGAAGAGGCTTTGACATTGCGGTGCCATTCTGTTCCTTGACCACCTACGCTCCGGCCGCGCTCACAACGACGCGCAGCGACTTTTTCTGGCTGCACGTCGTGGGCCGCCTGAAGCAGGGCTTGACGCTCGAGCAAGCTTCATCGCAACTCAGCGCCATGAGCCCGGGCTTCATAGAAGTCACGCTGCCCACCGGGTACAGCTCCACGTCGCTCAACATCTACAAGAACTTCAGGCTCGCCGCTTATCCCGGAGGAAACGGCATTAGTTGGCTGCGTCAAACTTACGATACTTCGCTCTGGCTGTTGCTCGGGACTACCGGATTGGTGCTACTGATCGCCTGCGCAAACCTCGCGAATCTCATGCTTGTCCGGGCGAGCACGCGCGCGCGTGAGATGGCCGTACGGTTGGCGCTCGGAGCTTCGCGCTGGAGGCTGATTCGGCAATTGTTGTCGGAAGGATTTGTGCTTGCTGGAGCCGGTACGGTTTTGGGTATTGCCCTGGCGGAAATATTCAGCAGGAGCTTGGTGCACTTTCTCAGCACGGGAAACAATCCCGTCCAGCTGGGCATCAGCCTGGAGTGGCGGGTGCTCCTCTTCACGGGTGCTCTGATGATTTCGACATGCGCCTTCGTCGCGCTTGTTCCTGCGCTTCGGTCTTCGCGTGTGGAACCTGGGCTGGCATTGAAGAGTGGAAGCCGCGGGACGACGGCAGGCCGCGAACGCTTCTCCTTTCAGCGCCTGCTGGTGGTTTCCCAAATTGCAGTTTCAGTGGTGCTGCTTGTCGGCGCGCTGCTGTTTGCAAGGAGCTTCTGGAACCTGGCGACGCTCGACCCAGGTTTTCGCGAAAAAGGAATTCTGGTTACCTACGTGGACTTAAAACGCCTGGCCTTGCCGCCCGAGCGATACGCGCCCTTCATCCGCGATTTGCTGGCGGCGGTGAAAACCGTGCCGCAGGTGGAGTCGTCCGCCACTTCGACGCACATTCCTTTGAACCCCAGCAGCACTTGGAGCCTTGGGGTGCGTGTGAATGGCGCTGAGGGTGGATCCAAATTCGCGTGGGTCAGCCCGGAATACTTCGAAACCATGCAAATTCCTCTTCTGACCGGACGCTGGTTCAACGACCGCGACACCCAAACATCTCCACACGTGGCCGTGGTCAACGAAGCCTTTACGCGCAGGTATCTGGCTGGAATAAGTGCTATCGGAAAAACCATCCGCACGAGCGCTGAAAGCGGTTATCCGGAGACGGAATATGAAATTGTCGGGGTTGTTAAAGATACAAAATACACCGACCTGCGCGAGCCGACCCCGCCGATGGTTTTTGCCCCTGCCGACCAGTTTCCCGACGTGCGCCCTTGGGCCGTCCTGCTCACACGATTCTCTTCGTCTCCGTCCGTGGCGATTACCGCAGTGAGGGAAAAAATTAGTCAGATAAGTCCGGCAATCAGGACGGAGTTTCACGTTTTCCAAACGGACATTGAGAACGGCCTGAACCGCGAGCGTCTGATGGCGGTGCTCTCCGGATTTTTCGGGGCCTTGGCGGCGCTGCTGGCGATGATCGGACTGTACGGAGTGATTTCTTACATTGTAGCCACGCGCAAGAATGAAATCGGCATCCGCATGGCTTTGGGGGCGAGCCCGGGCAGCGTGGTCCTCATGATCGTGCGGCAAACGCTGGCGCTGCTGGGCGTGGGGGTTGGGGCGGGCTTGGTGCTGGCTATAGCCGCGGCGAAAGGGGCCAACTCGCTGCTGTATGGTTTAGAGGCCAATGATCCGCTGACGCTGTTTAGCGCGGCGGGATTTTTGGCCGCGGTGGCCTTGGTGGCCAGCTACATTCCGGCGTATCGCGCTTCGCGCGCGGATCCTATGAACGCCCTCCGCTATGAGTAAATCGACTCGGCACGTTTGAGGAACTCAGACTGCTCTTCAGGGCTTCCTAGCCGGCCGCACCAGAATTTCCACTTCGGAGCCTTCGGGCAAGTCTAGAGGATGGATAGGGACTAGCGCGCCGTTGCGGAAACGGGCGCGGATTCTGCGGGGCTGGGGAGGCTGCGGCTTTGCTGCCGGCGTATCCGGCGTGATTCGTGCTGGCGCACCGGAGGTTTCGTCCAGGGCTTCGTTGGCAAGGGCGTCGGCTTCGGCGTTTTGGTCGCGGTACACGTGCTCGATTTTGAAGGATGCGAAGGTCTGGGCCATTTTGCGGGCGCGTTCGAACAGCGGGCGCAACTCCGCGCTTTTCACTTTGTACTGGCCGCGCATCTGGCGCACCAGGAGCTCGGAATCGCTTTCGACGCGCAGGGCGCGAATGCCGCGGGATTGAGCGTAATCGAGGGCGGCGATGAGGCCGTAGTATTCGGCGACGTTATTCGTCATGCGGCCGATATATTTTTTGAGCTTGGCGACGACTTCGCCGCGCGGATTGCGAATTACCACGCCGTAGGAGGCGGGACCGGGATTTCCGCGCGAGCCGCCGTCGATGTTGGCGCGATATGCGGCTGTCGGCGCATTTGAATCAGCGGCCGCATCGGCGAAGAGTCTGGCGCTGCGATTTGCTGAAGGGGGCTTGGACATCACGACGAACTGGATGCGGAGGAAGCGGTGCTGCCGGAACCGGTTTCCGGATTAGGGGCGGGAATGGGTTCGAGCGAATACAGAATCAGGCCGCAGCTTTCGCAGCGAAAGAGTTCATCGTTGGCGTCCTGGATGAGCTGCTGAAGGATGTGCGGCAGGACGCGCATGCCGCAGCCGCGGCACTGGCCGTCACGCGCTTCGGCTAGCGCTACGCCATGATGGCGCTTGGCGATACGCTCGTAGAGAACGCGCAAATCTTCGGGAATAGGTGCGATGGCGGGCTCGCGTTCTGCGAGGGCCGCGTCCAGATCTTTTTTCTTGGCGGCGTGCTGCGCGTGCAGTGCCTTACGTTCGGCGGCGATGGATTGCTCCGCTTGCTTGAGAGCGGTTTCCGCGGATTTCAAGCGGCGCTCGGCATCTTCTCCGCCCATCATGGTTTCGAGCTGGCGGTCTTCAGCTTTGGCGACTTCGGCTTCGGCGTTGGTGATTTCGTGCTGCAGCGCTTTGTAGGCTTCGTTGGTTTTAACCGCCCCGCTCTGTTCGCGGTATTTCTTGGCGCGCTCTTTCCACTGCTGGACGTCAAGCTCGAATTTCTTGCGCTCGGTAAGGCCGTGGGTATGGGCTTCGCGGGCGGCGGCGACGGCATTGCGCGCGCCGGTCAGTTTCAGGTCGGCCTCGCGAACGCGCTTGGGGAAAGCGTCCAGCTCCGCGCGCAACGCGGCAATGTGCTGGTCAATGGTTTGGAGTTCGAGAAGGCGCGGAATCGCGGGATGCATCTAGCTTAAGTTTAGCATAGCGCTGCGCTCGGAAGCGCCGAGTACAATTGGTCGGGATCGGTTTCCGGGGTGCGCCGTCATCCGTCCGCAATCGGCGACAACCGCCGACGGACCTTCCGATTTTTCACAAGTGATTTTGAACGAAGCCAACTTCACGGGACGCTTTCCGGGCATGTGGGCAAGTTGCGCAACTTGAGAGGATTCGGGCGGTTCGATAGATGGACCGCATTGATATAGAATCTGCCCTTCCTAGTTAGCCCAGCCATTCGCAACGCAGATGTCAAATGGATTTGAGCGAACACGCCACGATGATAGGAAAGCTGCTCGTGAGTTTTCAGTGTCTCGAGTACGCCTTGCGGGCCTTCCTTTATGAGCAACGCGATCCTCCGCACGAGCCGCTGGCTCCTGGAACTGACCTGGACACCATGACCTTTGGGGACGTGGTTCCTGAGAACGCGATTACGAGGTGGGATTCGTTAACGCATCTGATCAAGCGATATAACCGAGCGATCAGCGATGGGCAATTGGCGGTGGATCCGTCCCTCGTGGACCTGCGAGACGCCCTGGCGCACGGGCGAATGGCGGCATCCTTATCAGAGCGGAACTTTGCGCTCATCAAGTTTACCCGGCCCTACGCCGGAAGAGTTGAGGTTGGTTTTCGGGAGGAGTTAAGCAAAGATTGGATGGAGAATCAAATCAAGCGGGTTTTAGCCGAATGTGAGAAGGTCGGGAAAGCAGCCAGCTCTCGAAAGTGAATCCCCCTCCACGGGGCTGTGGCCACGCATGACGGGCAGATCGGGCCTTTTTCCGACTCCGGGGGTTGCCGGGTCACTGGCTCTTGCCGCCGAGAGGCCGCAGAGTGGCGTTTACCAGGTAAGGGTCGTCAAACTCGGTGGTGTCGCCCGCATTTTTTCCTGCGACGGGCAGCAGCCTGGCGGAGAGGGGCTTGTGCCATTTGACGGCGAGGCTGGCCATGTCTCCGATGACTAACTCGAGCTGCTGCTCGGTGATGTCGCCGGGGAGCGGCACGGTGTCGAGGCCAGTGCCGCAGACGGCGCTGTAGCTGAGGAGGGCGTCGAGGGAGATGCGGCCTTCGCTCCAGCGCTGGGCGAGGCGGGAATCTTCCAGGACCGGCAACATCAGGCCGGAGTAGCCGGTCTGTTTCACCTGAATGTCGCGGATGGCGGCGGTGATGGTGGCGGCGCCGGTCAGAGTTCCGGGAGAACCGATGGGCTGCCCCGTTAGAGTTTCGAGCGCGGCGGCGATCGAGACGTTTTTCAGGGGCGCGGGAGAAAGATCGATGCCCATGTAAGTCCAGCCGGTGTCCTGGTCGACGCGGCCGGCGAGTGCCTGGATGGCAAACGCCTCGCTGCCCAAACGATCCGTCAGCCGCTGGCGCGCAGTCGCCAAGTCGGGCGCGCCCTGGAAGGCAGCAGCTACGGTGTTGGCGGATTCGAGGGCGATGGCGAACTGGTGGCCGAAGCCGGTGTGGTAGGAGCCAGGGAAAAAAGGCGTCAGAGGCGGGACCAGCGCGATTGCGGAGAATTTGAAATTGGCTTGGCTGTGTTCGGTGGCGGAAAGCTTTTGCATGGCGCGAGCCGCGGCGCCGACGGAGGGCCAGCGCACGCCGTTTTCATCGGCGACGATCAAACTGGCATTGATGGAGTTGGTGTTTTTCAGGACGTCAACCAGGAGATCGGCTTGCGATTCGGGGTCGGAGGCATTAAACATGGCCGGACCGATGGAGGCGGCGAATTTTTCTTTGGTGGCGAGGGCGTCGTAATCCTTAAAAAACGCGAGAGCTTGCGCGAGGGTGAGTCCCTTGGTGTATTCCGCGAAGGACTGTGTGGAGATGCGGATGGTTTCGACTTCGTAGTCGCGGGATTCGAAGATGGTGCGGGCGCGCTTGAGCATGGTCATGGCGTCGGCGACTTGTTGTTGATATTGGCCGCGATCGAGATTGATGAAGGCGGTGATGGCACGGATTTTGGGGCGGGCGGGGTCGGCGGCGCGTCGGATTTCGAGAAATCGATGGTTTCGAGTCGCCTAAACAAAGGCGGCGATGCCGGTGATGCGCTCGCCGATTACGAGCTTGTGGATGTCGTTGGTCCCTTCGTAGGTGGAGACGCTTTCGAGATTGTTCATGTGGCGCATGATGGGGTAGTCGTCGACGATGCCGTTGGCGCCGAGAATGTCGCGGGCTTTGCGCGCGGTGTCGAGAGCGATGGCGACATTGTTCATCTTCAGCATGGAGATATGGGACGGATCGACCTTGTTTTTGTCTTTCA
>WNFS01011067.1_pt1 | contig 12865 bp, 10 predicted proteins | sample 5400141 | NCBI WGS metagenome assembly WNFS01 (sample SAMN13153358, study PRJNA577476) | soil metagenome | isolation source: 60 cm saprolite under Madrone tree | place: USA:California | collected 2016-06-14
GGTGCTGGCGTCTATTACGGCGCGGCGATGACGGAAGCGGCCACGTGCAAGGGCGAGGACGTCTACATTATCGGGGGTGCGAATTCGGCGGGGCAGGCCGCGATGTTCTTCTCGCAACACGCGCGGCGCGTGATTATGCTCGTGCGTGGAAAATCGCTCGAAGCCGGAATGTCGCAATATCTCGTGGACCAGATTCGCGAGACGGAAAATATCCACGTTGAGCTGAACAGCCAGGTCAATGAAGTTTTTGGCGACGAACGGCTGGAGGCGATTTCCATCCAGTGCGCGACGAGCGGAGAGACGCAAAAGGTTCCAACGAATCATCTCTTCGTCTTTATCGGCGCGGCACCGCGAACGGAATGGCTCGCCAGCGTTTTGTTGCGGGAGGAAAAAGGATTTATTCTGACCGGGCCAGACCTGATGCCGGACGGCAAACGGCCGGCGGGCTGGCCGCTTGATCGCGACCCGTGGCTGCTGGAAGCCTGCGTTCCGGGCGTGTTCATAGCGGGAGATGTTCGGTATCGTTCAGTGAAGCGAGTGGCGTCCGGGGTCGGCGAAGGCGCAAACGCGGTTCAGTTCGTGCATCAATATTTGAGCACGGTGTGAGATGACAGAAACCGACAAGAGCGCGCGGGTTCCGCACATCATTGAAGAGGTACGCAAATTTTCCGTCTTCGCGGATTTGCCCGAAGAGGATTTGCGCTGGCTCGCTGAACGTATGGATGAGTTTACCCTCGAGGCTGGCCAAATTTACGCGAGGCCGGGCGACTCAGTCGACTATCTGACGCTGATGATCGAGGGCGAGCTGCAAGTTTCAATGTTAACTTCAGCGGGATCGCCGATCTTTGTCGCGGTCGCAGGCGAGATTACCGGAAGACTGCCGTTTTCCCGCTTGAAACAGTTCAAAGGCTTGAGTCGCGCCGTGATGCATACGCGGATGATTCGTCTGCATCGGCAATATTTCCCGGAGTTGGTCCAGCGCATGCCGTTGCTCACCGAGCGGCTGGTCGGACTAATGTCCGACCGCATCCGAGAAGTGACGCGTACGGAAACGCAGCAGGAAAAATTGATGGCACTCGGCAAGCTGTCTGCCGGCCTCGCACACGAATTGAACAATCCTGCGGCAGCCGCCGTCCGCGCGGCACAAAGCTTGATGGGTTCGTTTCAAGATATTCGCGAAGTGAGCTTGCGCCTGCTGAAACACGCTTCAACCGAAGAGCAGCGAAACACCTTGTTTGAATTTGAGCTGAACGCTGGGAAAAAACTCGTTGCTCAATCGGAACCGGCTGCGGACGCCCTGGAATTGAGCGATCGCGAGGGGCGCGTAACCGACTGGCTCGAGAAACGCGGTATCGCGGAAGGCTGGAAGATTGCCGCCACGCTCGCGGAAGGTGGAATTGACGAACCACAACTTGAGAAATTCACAGGAAAGATTGGCTCGGAACTTCTTCCCGACGCGCTACATCGCGTTGCGGCCATCATGAATATGTTCGGGCTTATTCGCGAGATCAACAACAGCGCACAACGAATCAGTGAACTGGTCGCGGCGGTGAAACGCTATTCCTACATGGACCAAACTTCGTTGCAGGAAGTGGACCTGCGCGAAGACCTGGACAATACGCTCAAGATTTTTGCGCACCGCATGAAGAATGGCGTGGTTGTCACGCGGAACTACGAAGGAACGCTTCCCCGCATCTGCGCATACGGTGGAGAGCTGAATCAGGTTTGGACCAACCTGATCGACAACGCCATCGATTCGATGAAGGGCAAGGGCGAGTTGAAGATAAAAACGTGCAAGGAACTGGACTATGCCGTGGTTGAAATTGAAGACAACGGTCCCGGAATTCCGGCGAACATCCAGTCGCGCATTTTCGATCCTTTTTTTACAACAAAGAAAGTCGGTGAAGGCACGGGCCTGGGGCTCGATACCGTTGGCCGTATCATCAGGCGCCATCATGGGTTTATCGAAGTGGAATCCCATCCAGGGCAGACCAGCTTCACCATCAGGCTCCCCTTCAAGCAACCAGCGATGCAGCCGGCAGAAAGCGAAAAGGCCGAAGCATGAGCGAAACTTGCGAACACATTAAGCACGCGAAGAAAGCAAAGCCACGCTCCAAGGGCTGCGAGGAGTGTTTGAAGATGGGCGATACGTGGGTCCATCTGCGGCTTTGCCTGGAGTGCGGGCACGTTGGCTGCTGCGATTCGTCGAAAAACAAACACGCGACGAAACATTTTCACGCGTCGAAGCACCCCGTGGTGCAGTCGCTGGAGCGCGGCGAGAATTGGATGTGGTGTTACGTCGACGAAGTCTTTGTCGACGGTTAGTTCGCAGGCGAGTGTCCCAGACCAAATTCGCGGTGCAGAACTCGCAGCGCCGGCTGCATCGATTTATCATCCACGACAAACGAGATGTTGGTTTCCGAAGAACCCTGCGCGATCGCGATTAAATTCACTTTTTCCTGACCGAGCGCATTGAATGTCCGGCCGGCAACTCCCGGCGTTCCGCGCATATTCTCCCCGACAACCGCGACAATGGCGACGTTCGGATCCACCGTAATGTGATCGACTACTTCGTGCGCCAGGTCTTGCGCGAATTCCTTGCGCAGCGCGTCCACCGTGGCGTGCGCGTGCGGTTTCGAGACGAGGAAGCAGATATCGTTCTGCGACGAGGATTGAGAAATCAACAGCACATCGGCGCGCAATTCCGCCGTCGTTGTGAAGGTGCGGCCTATGACGTCCGGCACTCCGACGATGCCCGGGCCACCAAGACTGATCAGCGCCACATCGCGAATCGCAGTGAGCGCTTTGACGCCACCACCAATGCTCTTCCCCTTTTGCGTGATTTTCGTTCCAAGCTTCTCCGGCGAAAAGCTGTTGCGAATCCAAACGGGAATTCCCGCCGGTAAAACCGGGCGCAGCGTTTTCGGATGTAGAACTTTCGCGCCGAAGTATGCCAATTCCGCCGCTTCTCGATAGGAAATCTCCGGAATGGTTCGCGCTTCGGGAACAAGGCGCGGGTCGGCGGTCAATACGCCTTCGACATCGGTCCAAATGATAATTTCGTCGGCGTCGAGCGCAGCGGCAAGAATGGTCGCGGAATAGTCCGAACCTCCGCGACCGAGTGTCGTGAGCTTTCCATCGTGCGTCGCGCCGATAAATCCGGTAACAACGGGAGTCTCGCCGGCCCCGAGCAACGGGCCAATAAGTTCGGATGACTTCAGCCGCGTTTCGTCGGCACGAGGTTCCGCGCCACCGTGATAAGAATCCGTGACAATTAGTTCAGTGGCTTCGATGGAGCGGCTTTTTGCACCAAGTTGTCTTAACGCACCGGCGAAAATCGGCGCACAGAGCCGTTCGCCCAGGCTGGAGATGACGTCGAGCGTGCGTGGCGTCAGTTCGCGCAGCATTGCCGTTCCGTCGTAGAGACGCTTCCCTTCGGCAAAAATCGCTTCGAGTTGACGCTCAACGGCTGTACGGTCGGTTTCATCGGACACGAGCGCGGCCAGCGCGGTGCGATGTTGTTGACGCAGCGCCTCAACCAGCGCCGACCCCGATTGCGTATCGCCTTCGCCCGCACGCTTGGCCGAATCGATCAGCCGGTTTGTTACGCCGCTCATCGCAGACACGACAACCACGACCCGCATGCCTTTGGCTGTCGAAGCCACGATTTGCGCCGCGCGCGCGATGCAGGTGGCGTCACCGACGGACGTGCCGCCGAATTTCATCACTTGAAGCGGTTTTGTCATCACAGTTTGGCTCGAAATAATTCTCAATGATAGCGTCACCGCACTCTGCAAAATCCTTAAACTTCGCATGGTGTGCGTGGCAGTAAGCAGTTCGTGGATTTCATCGAGTTCGTGATTCCGACTATCATAGTCAAATGACAAAAGTGCAATGCGAAGGCGTTTTGTTCGACCTGGACGGAGTGCTTGTGGATTCCACGCCCGCCGTGGCGCGCGTTTGGGCCTGGTGGGCGGGCCAACATGGGTTTGATCCTGACGAAACGGTTCGCGTCGCGCACGGGCGCCCCAGCATCGCGACGATTCGCGGGCTGTTGCCAAACGCCGACCACGACGCCGAGAATCTTGAAGTCGAGCGGCGGGAGATCGAAGACGTCGAAGACGTCGTCCCTCTCCCTGGCGCGCTTGAAGTTCTGCGAGCTTTGCCGCTGGACCGCTGGGCAATCGTTACGTCCTGCACCAAGCGGCTCGCTTACGTGCGCATTCGCGCCGCGGGACTTCCCGAACCGAAATTCATTGTTACGTCCGACGATATCACTCGCGGTAAACCCGACCCGGAGCCTTACGTGAAAGGCGCGCGAGCGCTTTCTTTTGCGCCAACCGATTGCATCGTCGTGGAAGATGCGCCGGCCGGAATCCGCGCGGGCGAAGCGGCTGGCGCACGAGTTGTGGCGCTTCAAACCACGGAGCGTGACGAATTGCTTCTGGAGGCCGGTGCAAGCTATATCGTGCGCGATTGTTCGGCGATGTTGCTCGAGACGTCCGCAGGGCGTCTCTCCTTCGAACTGCGAAACGCACAAGCGGCCTTTCGTTAACCGGCGTTCGCGGCTAGAATCAGTGGCCGCGAGGGTTTGATTCAAACGTCTTCCAGGAGAAAAGAATGAAGAAGCTATCCCCGCTAGGGATGTTTGCCGCTGCATTGGCATGTTTGTTTCTTTCGCCCTCGTACGCCGTGGCGCAGGATAAAGACGAAAAGGGCGGCGATAAAAAGGCCGAGCAGAGCGGAGAGGCCGGCGAAAAGCCGAAAGAAGAAATCTCCGTCACCGACCACACGATAAAAATCGGCGGCCAGACGATTCCGTACAAAGCTACCGCGCAGACGATTTTGCTAAAGGACGAAAAAGGCGCGCCCGTAGCGCTCGTTTATTCCACCGCGTACACGCGCAGCGACGTGAAGGACCCGAGTACTCGTCCCGTTTCGTTTTTATATAACGGCGGCCCCGGGGCTTCCTCGCTTTGGCTGCACATGGGTTCGTTCGCGCCACGCCGGGTCGCGACGGTGAATGCGGGTATCACTCCGCCCGCCCCGTACAAATTGCTCGACAATCCGGAATGTTTGCTCGATCGTTCCGATCTGGTTTTTATCGATCCCGTCGGCACCGGTTTCAGTACGGCGGTTGGTAAAGCGCAGAACAAAGATTTCTGGGGCGTCGATTCCGACGTCAAGTCGCTTGCGCAATTCATCAAGATCTACATCACGCGCAACAACCGCTGGAACTCGCCGAAATTTCTAATCGGCGAAAGCTACGGCACGTTCCGCAACGCCGCGCTCACGAACTATCTGCAAAACAACGAAAATATCTATCTGAATGGCATCGTGATGGTTTCTTCCGTGATTGACCTTGGAACCATCTCCTTTTATCCCGGACAGGACCTCGCTTATGTCTTGTACTTGCCGAGTTACGCGGCGACGGCGTGGTATCACAAAGTCCTCAAAGACCGCCCGGACAATCTGGTGGCGTTCCTGGATGAGGCGCGCGCATTTGCCAAAGGTGAGTACGCTACCGCGTTGATGAAGGGTGACACGATTAGCGCCGACGAAAAAGCTGCAGTGGCGAAAAAAGTCGCGCGCTTTACCGGCCTCAGCGAGGACTACCTCGCAAAAGCCAATCTTCGCGTGAAGCTCTTTCAGTTCATGCAAGAACTGCAACGCAACCGCGGCTTGACAACGGGGCGTCTCGACGCGCGCTTTGCCGGCCCGACCTACAACTTGATCGGTGAAGCCGCCGACTACGACCCGCAAGAAACTGCCATCAGCGGCGCATTCGTTGGCACCTTCAATACATATCTGCACGAAGAGCTGAAATTTGGCCAGGACAAGAATTATCAGGTCGCCGCGAACTTTCAGGGAAATCGCTGGGATTGGAAGCACGACAGCGACTTCGGATACTTCCCCGGTTCCCCGAGCGTAGTGCTCGACCTCGTCGCTTCAATGGTTTCGAATCCAAAACTGAAGGTCGAAGTCGAAAATGGCTATTACGATCTCGCAACGCCTTTCATGGAAACGGAATACAGCATGGAGCATCTCGGGGTTTCTGACGCGCTCCACAAGAATTTAAAGCTGCAATACTACGAAGCCGGCCACATGATGTACGTTCGAGACGAAGATCTCGCTAAACTGAAAGCCAACGTGGCGGCGTTTATTGATAGTGCGTCGAAACCCTGATCGGCCGACAAAACGTCATAGTATGGCGGCTGCATAATGCTTGCCGTCACCATCGCAATTGCGGTTGCGTTTCTCCTCGGCGCCGCTTTCGTACCGCAGGCGTCCGACGCCGCATTTAGTTTCATCGAAACTGTATTTTCAAAGCTGAGCCGCCGCCGCGCCCTCGCGATGGCATCTCTTTTTATTGGCGTGATTGCCATTCGCGTTTCGCTTCTGCCGGTGCTTCCAGTTCCCTCGCCCGGCATCCACGACGAATTCAGCTATCTGCTGATGGCCGACACGTTCGCGCACGGCCGGCTGGCGAATCCCACTCACGCAATGTGGCTCAGCTTCGAAACGTTTCACGTCAATTGGTTCCCAACCTATTCTTCGATGTACCCGCCGGCTCAAGGCGCTGCCCTCGCGCTCGGCCAAGTGCTCGGTTCGCCGTGGATTGGCGTGGCACTCACGGCCGCCGCAATGTGCGCCGCAGTCTACTGGATGCTCTGCGCATGGATGCCCGCGCGTTGGGCGTTCCTCGGCGGTACCCTCGTCGCGCTAAAACTGGGATTCACCAGCTATTGGATGAACAGCTATTGGGGCGGCGCCGTCGCGGCGATTGGCGGTGCGCTTGTGCTCGGCGCGGTTGCGCGAATCTTGAAGCGGTCACGGTGGCAAGATGCGGTACTCCTCGGCAGCGGCATCGCGATACTCGCCAACAGCAGGCCGTATGAAGGCGGCGTGTTTTGTATCCCCGCCGCATTTTTATTTTTGCGATGGCTGTGGCGCCGCGCTAGGGAAAATTCAACTAGCGCAATTCCGTGGAAAAGCGTAATCGCGCCGCTCGTCGGCGTATTAGGGCTGACCATCGCCTTCATGGGCTACTACAGAAGAATATACGCACGGCTGGAACAGCTACATCGAAGTATCAAAAACAAAGACAGCTCGCTTCGCTTCGGCGTTCTTATGGGTCGGTTTATTTTTCGCGGTGCCCGGACTTCCATTTGCCCTGCGTAACCGCAAACTTCGCGTACTCTGGCTGACGCTCGGAATGGTCTTTGTTGCCATGTATGTCGTCGTCTGGTCCAATTCTCACTACGCCGCTCCGGTAACTTGCCTGATCTTCGCGCTGTTCGTGCAATCCCTTCGCCACCTGCGGACCATGTACACGGCAAGATTCGAATGGGGCAAAGCGGTCTCGCGCGCTTGCGTCGTAGCTCTTCTCGCGAACACGGCCGTCGCGGCGGCAAATCATGAATGCGATCCTCTCTATTGGACCTGCACTGGCGATCAGAGCCGGACGCTCGTCTTTCAAAAGCTTCAAGCCGAACCCGGCAAGCATCTCGTGATCGTTCGTTACAACGAGGACGATTTGAGCATTCACGACGAGTGGGTTTTCAACGGTGCGGATATCGACGGCGCAAAAATCGTCTGGGCACGCGAACTCGACAAAGCGCAAAACGAAAAATTATTCGCCTACTTCAGGGACCGCAAGGTCTGGCTCGCCACGACGGAAGATGGCCATCTTGTTTTCGGTCCGTATCAACAACTTGCGGACACGCCGTAGCCGTTCGGGTGTGCCTTGTGCCACTCCCATGCGGTTTCCAAAATCGATTCCAATGTTGCGTATTTCGGCTTCCACCCAAGTTCCTTGCCGATCTTCACGGAACTTGCAACTAGAACCGGTGGATCGCCCGCGCGCCTCGGCGATTCGATCACAGGAATCGCGTGACCCGTAATTTTCCGTGCCGCCTCAATCACCTGGCGCACGCTGAATCCATTTCCATTTCCCAAGTTGTACGCAAGTGCTTCGCGGTCCCTTAGCGCCTCCATCACCAGCAGGTGCGCCATCGCCAAATCGTAGATGTGCACGTAATCCCGCACGCAGGTTCCATCTGGCGTCGGATAGTCGGAACCGAAGACCGAAACATTTTGCCGTTTGCCCATCGCCACTTGCAGAACGATTGGAATGATGTGCGTCTCTGGATCGTGATGCTCGCCGTGCCCATCCCAGGCGCCCGCAACGTTGAAATAACGCAGCGCCGCATACCGCACGCCATGAATTTCCTGGAACCACCGCAGCATCGACTCTACTTGCAGCTTCGATTCGCCGTAAGGATTCAGCGGAGCCTTCGGCGCACTCTCTTCGATGAGCGGTGTCTGTGGGTCGCCAAAAATCGCCGCCGTCGACGAAAGCACGAAGCGCGACACTTTATTCGCCGCGCAGCACTCCAGCAAATTCAGTGAGTTCGTGACATTGTTCCGGAAATATTTTTCCGGATGCTTCATCGATTCGCCGACCACCGCCGACGCTGCAAAGTGCATCACCGCATCAAACTTGCTTTCTTTAAATAGAGTCGAGAGTGTTTCCCTGTCCGCAAGATCTGCGATCACGAGCCGCGCCTGTGACGGCACCGCTTCCCGATGACCCTGCGAAAGATTGTCGAATGCCGTGACTTCGTGTCCCTGCTTCGTCAGCAGCCGCACGGCGGTGGCCCCAATATAGCCCGCACCGCCGGTAATCAACACCTTCAGCCCCATAGTTGCGTTGTCCTCTCAGAAGATTTCGTCGCGTTCTACCGCGGTAAATCATAATCGCCGATGTACGTTCCTCGGCTGATTCCAAGCATGCTCAGAAAGAAAGACGCAAAGATTATCTGCATCCCCAAAAAAAGCCACATCGACCAGAAGAGCACGCCGCGCACCGCGTGTAATTCTCCAAAACCATTCGATGCCCAGTCCCACGTAATCCACGCGCAGCCTGCAAAACCCGTCAGGGCCAGTGCGCCGCCCAGCAGCAAACCCGTCTCCAGCGTCACTCGTTTCAGTACTCGCTTCAGCGACACCGTTCCGCGATCGAATCGTTCCGAATAACTGAAGACTTTGGCAAACGCGCCGATCGAAAGTATTTGCGCGCCGAGCAGCGTGAAAATTACGCCGAAGATCATCGTATGAACGTCGAGTACGACTCGAGCGGAAATCCGTCGCGGCCCGGGCAGCAACCAACACACTAAAAAGAGCCCCGCTGCAACCAGCAAGGCTCCCGGCAAAAGAAACAACCAGTTCGGTGCGTACAGCAACATGAACCGCAAGTGCCGCCAGCCATCCCGAAAACTTCGCAAATGTGGCGGCCGTCCGCGTTTGTCTTTCCAAAGCGTAATCGGAATTTCCGTAATCTTCGCGCCGAGCTGCGTAGCTTTAATCACAAACTCCGACGCAAATTCCATCCCCGTGCTGCGCAAATCCATGCGGTCATACACGGCCCGAGTGAACCCGCGCATCCCGCAATGACTATCGCCAATCCCCGTTCGGAAAAACAAATTCAGCAACGAAGACAGCGCCGGATTCCCCACATATTTGTGGTGCCACGGCATCGCTCCTGGCTTGATCTCGCCGCGAAAGCGATTCCCCATGACCACGTCGTTCCCTTGCCGCCACTTGTCCACAAACCGCGGCACTTCGCTGAAATCGTAGCTGTCGTCCGCATCGCCCATCACGATGAACGCGCCCCGCGCAGCGCTAATCCCCGCACGCAGCGTCGAGCCGTATCCGCGCTGCTCCACGCGCACCACGCGCGCGCCCCGCTTCTCCGCGACTTCAATCGATCCATCCGTCGACCCATTGTCGGCCACCACCACTTCGCCGCGCAGCTCGGCGGCACGAAACGCCTCCATCGCTTTCGAGACACAAATCCCAATGGAGTTCGCCTCGTTCAAGCATGGAATCACCACCGACACATCCACGCCGCCCTGCGCCTCCTGCACAAAAGGCGCAGCTTTTTTCGCCGTCAACGCTTCACCCTCTTCAGCGTTCACTCCGCCGTCTCGCATTAGCCACTTCCAGCTTGCATTTTCCCCCGTGCCCATTATCATGGCGAAGTTTCGCAAAGTCCCTGAGACTCTGCAATTGCCGAATCCATCGGACCTATCTTCCATACCCAGCGCTCCCGCGTCGAGCGGCACTTTCGATGCACTCTCCGCCCCACGCAGCCGCGGCCGATTACTCAAGGTCCTAGGCATGTGGTTCGGTATTTCCGCCGCGGTCGGCAACACCATCGCCGCGGGAATCGTTCGCGCGCCCGGCGACATCGCGCAATGGCTCCCCAACATTTATCTTTTCTTCGGTGTCTGGGTCGTCGGGGGACTCTATGCCCTCTCGGGCGCGTCTTCGCTGGCCGAACTCGGCGCGGCCATTCCGCGCAGCGGCGGCCAATACAATTTTTCTCGCCGCGCCATCGGCGAATACGCCGGCTTCATCGTGGGCTGGAGCGATTGGCTCTCCACCTGCGGTACGGCCGCTGCCGTGGCCATCGTCATCGGCGAGTATAGCGGCGAACTTATTCGCCCCCTTGCCGGCCATGTCAATCTGATCGCTGTGCTCATCATCGTCGGATTCTTCGTTTTGCAATGGCGCGGCATCAAGTGGGGCAAGGGTACGCAACTGGTCACCGCGGCGATGAAAACCTTCGCGTTCGTGACCGTCGTGGCGGCTTGTTTTCTTTTCGGCGGACATGCGCGAGTCGCAACTTCCCCTTCGGCGGCGCCGGCTCACATGTTGCCAACGGCCTGGCCGCTCGCCTTGGCCGTCCTGCTCGGACTGCAAGCCGTCTTTTACAGTATCGATGGCTGGGACGGCATCATTTACTTCGGCGAAGAGGTCCGCAATCCCGGCCGCGATATTCCCCGCGCCATCTTCGGCAGCGTTGCCACCATCATGGGCATCTATCTGCTGATCAACGCTGCTGTCCTCTACGTTCTTCCCATGTCTCAAATCGCCGGCAACAACTTCGTGCTTGGCACCGCCGCTGAAAAAATCTTCGGTCTCTACGGGGACACGATCATCCGCGCCATCATGGTCATCTCGCTGCTCAGTTGCCTCAACGCCAACCAGCTCTTCTGCTCGCGAACGCTTTACGCCATGAGCTGCGACGGGTTATTTTTTCGCAGCTTTACGCGTGCGAGCGCCGGCGGCACTCCCACGCTCTCGCTTTTGCTGAGCACTATCGTCGGCGTGCTCTTCGTGTTGGTGTCTACGCTCAAGCTGGCGGGGCTGAGCCCGTTCGAGCTGGTCATCGACATGCTGTCGTTCTTCTTCGTCGCCAACTACACGCTCTCTTACTGGTCGCTGTTCGCGCTGCGCAAGAAAGACCCGCAGATGGAGCGCCCGTATCGGGCCTGGGGCTATCCGTGGACAACGGGCATCGCACTGGTTGCGTCCGCGCTTTTTCTGATCGCGTCCATTACGCCCGACTTGAAGTCCGCGCTTACAACCGGCAAGGTCTGGCCGCCAAGCCCCGCGATGCTTGCTCTGCTCATTCTCCTTCTCAGCTATCCTATGTTTCGGCTGTTGCGATGGGTGACCCGCCGCAACGAAAGGCGAGTATGACAAACGCTCGCTGCGCTCGCTGGCCGGGCTAAAGCCCGGCTCCTACAGGGCCGCGCGGCTGCGTGGCGCGAGGCTTACGCCGACACTTTTTCTGCTACCGTTTTCGCTTGCAGGAACAGCAGCAGGTAGTCTTTTCCGCCGGTCTTGGAGTCTGTGCCGGACATATTGAATCCGCCGAACGGATGCGCGCCTACCATCGCGCCGGTGCATTTTCGGTTCAGGTATAAATTGCCGACGTGAAAGACTTCCTGGGCCTTCTCCAGTTTTTCTTTGTTTCGCGAATAGACGCCGCCGGTCAAGCCAAACTCGGTGTTGTTCGCAATCTCCAGGGCGTGGTCGAAATCGCGAGCTTTGATTACCGCCAACACCGGGCCAAAAATTTCTTCCTGCGAAATGCGCGCCTTGGGATCGACATCCGCAATAATGGTCGGCTGGACAAAATAGCCGTCTCCCGGAGCGCGGTCGCCGCCGTGAAGCAGCTTCCCTTCCTTCTTGCCCACCTCGATGTAACTCAAGATCGTGCTCATCGCGCTTTTGCTCACCACCGGCCCCATGTAGTTGTTGGGATCCTCGCTCGGCCCTATGCTAATTTTCTTCGTGCGCTCCACCAACTTCTGCACAAAGTTGTCGTAAATCTTCTGCGAGACAATCGCGCGCGAACACGCCGAACATTTCTGCCCCTGATATCCGAACGCAGACTGCACTACGCCTTCCACCGCAGCTTCAACGTCCGCCTCTTCATCCACAATGATGGAATCCTTGCCGCCCATCTCCAGTACTGTGCGCTTGATCCACTTCTGCCCGGGCACGGTCTTGCCGGCTAGTTCGCTGATGCGCAGGCCGACTTCTTTCGATCCCGTGAACGCGATGTAGCGCGTCTTGGGATGCTGCACCAGCGCATCGCCCACGGTAGCGCCCGCGCCGGTCACAAAATTCAGGGCTTCCTTCGGAATCCCGGCCTCGTACGCAATTTCCACAAATTTCGCCGCCACGGTCATGGTGTCGCCCGCCGGTTTCAGCACCACGGTGTTGCCGGTCACCAGGGAGGCCATCGCCATTCCCGCCATGATTGCCGCCGGGAAATTCCACGGCGGAATCACGACGCCCACGCCCAGCGGAATATAGACGAGATAATTTCTCTCGCCCTTCATGGGCACAACTTTTTGCGGACCCGCCAGCCGCAGCATTTCCCGCCCGTAAAATTCGAGAAAGTCGATGGTCTCCGCGGTGTCCGCGTCCGCTTCCGGCCAAGTCTTGCCCGCTTCGTAGACAATCAGCGCGTTCATTTCAAATTTGCGCTCGCGCAAAATCTGCG
>WNFS01004831.1_pt1 | contig 12860 bp, 12 predicted proteins | sample 5400141 | NCBI WGS metagenome assembly WNFS01 (sample SAMN13153358, study PRJNA577476) | soil metagenome | isolation source: 60 cm saprolite under Madrone tree | place: USA:California | collected 2016-06-14
GCTTCGTCAACATAGCGGCGGAATATGAGGTGAGCCCGCATTTGTCGATCTTTGGCCGGATCGACAATCTGACGAACGAGCATTATGCGGAGGTTTTTGGCTTTCCTGCGCTTGGCCGGGCCGGGTACGGAGGAGTGAAGCTGCGGTTTTAACCGGCCCTTGTCATTCCGAGAGAAGTCGAGGAATCTCTCATTGTTAACAGTAAAAAATGTCTCGGTCCGAGCCGGACTGGCATATCGCTTGACATAACAGAAATGGTTTCTCACACCTCATGAGTCCGATGATCTATTTGCTTATCGGTGTAATCTGCAGCGGTATTGTCGCGGCGATTGTTTTCGTCGTCACTCGGCGGACAGGTAGCGGCGTCGAGTCCGAGCTGGTGAAGCGGCTGGAGATGCTCGATCGTGCGCAGGAGCGTGGCGAACGGATCATCCGCGAAGAGATGTCTCGCGGCCGGGAAGAAAGTGCCAACGCGTCGAAAGCGCAACGCGAAGAGCTGAGCAAGTCACTCGAGGGCGTACGTTCGATTGTCGATCTCCGTCTGATGCAATTGCAGGAGGACAACTCGAAGCAAATCGACAAGATGCGCGCAACGGTTGACGAGAAATTGCAAGGCACACTCGAGAAGCGGCTGGGCGAATCATTCAAAATCGTGAGCGACAGACTCGAGCAAGTCCATCAAGGGCTGGGCGCAATGCAGCAACTTGCGAGCGACGTCGGCGGATTGCAAAAGGTTCTCACCAATGTGAAAACACGCGGCGGCTGGGGCGAGGTTCAGCTTGGGGCATTGCTTGAACAGATACTCACGCCCGACCAATTCGCGCGAAACGTGAAGACGCGCGAAGAGACCGGCGATCATGTCGAATTCGCGATCAAGTTGCCAGGCGACGAGAACGGCACGCCGGTTTGGTTGCCAATCGATGCAAAATTTCCGACGGAAGATCACCAACGCCTAATCGCGGCGCAGGAGAAGGGCGACCTGCCGGGAATTGAGGAGGCGATCAAGAGTCTCGAAACACAATTGAAGCGCAGCGCCAAGGATATTTGCCAGAAGTATATTAATCCCCCGCAAACCACGGATTTCGCGCTGATGTTCCTCCCGACCGAGGGTCTTTACGCCGAGGCGATCCGTCGCGTCGGTTTAGTGGAGCAGGTGCAGCGCGACTGTCGCGTCGTTTTTGCCGGTCCGACTACGCTTGCGGCGCTGCTGAACAGCTTGCAGATGGGTTTTCGTACGCTCGCGATCCAAAAGCGTTCGAGCGAAGTCTGGAATTTGCTCGCGGGCGTCAAAACCGAGTTTGGTAAGTTCGGTGAAGCGTTATCGGCGGTGAAGGACAAGCTCGATCAAGCCGCACGACAGGTGGATAATGTTGCGGTGCGTTCGCGCGCCATCACAAAGAAATTGCGCGATGTGGAGGAACTGCCATCAAACCCGCAGCCACTGCTAAAGGATCTGCTGGGGAGTTCCGACGCTGACGAGTAGGGTTGGAGCTGATGTCGGTGACGCCGGCCCGCGTTCAACGACTACGGTTACTAACAGCGCTGTGCGCCTCTGAGCTATGTCGACACTCACCTCAAAGATGCTGAGGATGCGGAGAAAGCGCAGCGCAGAGAACTCCAAATTGAGACACTATCCTCTGTAAGCAATCACCTCTTTAGTCCGTCACTCTCTGATATAATTGTGTGGCTCATGGCACCTATCATAATTTCGTTAACCAGAATTCCATGCGTCGTCGTTACGTGTTGATGCGTTATCTTTGCATCGTTTTTCTCCTGGCTTTCGCGATCTTCCCGGCCGTTGCCCAAGGCCAACTGTCGCCCGATCTACGCGAGAAGATCGATAAGATCGCAAGCGAAGCTCTCGCCAAGAGCGGTGTCCCGAGCGCGTCGATAGCGATCATAAAGAACGGTCGGCTCGTTTATGTGAAGGCTTACGGCGATGCGCGCGTCGAACCGCGGATGCCGGCCACGCCTGAGATGCGATATAGCATCGGCTCGATCAGCAAGCAGTTCACGGCCACGGCAATTCTTCTCCTGCAGGAACAACGCAAGCTGTCGCTCGATGACAAAGTCGCGAAGTTTATCCCGAATCTAACTCGATCCAAGGAGGTTACGATTCGCCAGTTGCTTTCGCACACCTCCGGTTATCAGGACTATTGGCCGCAGGATTACCTGATGCCGACGATGCTCCAGCCAGTCACGGGAGAGAAAATTCTGGATCGTTGGGCGCGCAAGCCGCTTGATTTTGACCCAGGCACAAAGTGGCAATACAGCAACACGAACTATGTGATTGCCGGGGTCATCGCAGAAAAAGCGAGCGGCAAGCCCTTGCTTCAATTTCTGGGCGAAAAAGTATTCGTGCCGTTGCAAATGAGAAGCGTTGCCAACGTCGATCAGGAAAAGCTCCCCGAGACCGATCCGACCGGTTATTTGCGTTATGCACTTGGGCCGTTGCGTCCGGCGCCGATGGCGGGCAAGGGTTGGTTGTTCGCCGCCGGAGAGTTGGCTATGCCGGCGCAGGATCTAGCGAAGTGGGATATCTCGATTATCGATCAAAAGTTGATGAAACCGTCTTCGTACGCTGAACTCGAGCGCGAAGATCTGCTCAAGAACGGGTTGGCTACGGGGTACGGACTTGGCGTCCAATTGAGCAACGCGGCCGGACATCGACAGATCTCGCATAGTGGAGAGGTTTCAGGTTTCACCGCTCAGAATATTGTCCTGCCAGACGATCGCGTGGCCGTTGCCGTGCTCACTAATCAGGATGCGGCACGCGCGGCGGATCAAATCGCTAATGGCATCACTCCTCTGTTAGTAGCAAGCAATGATCCGGCGACACCGGCGAAGCAGGAACAAGCTCGTAAGATTTTTGCAGGCTTGCAGCATGGATCGATCGATCGATCGCTTTTCACGGATAATGCCAACGCCTACTTTAGCGAGCAGGCACTGAAAGATTTCGCTGCCGGGCTCGGTCCTTTGGGAATGCCGCAGGAGTTTGTTCAAGAGCGCCAGGATCTCCGTGGAGGGATGACGTTGCGCGTGTATCGAGTCAAATTCGCGCAGAAAACTCTACGGGCCTGGACGTACGAAATGTCCGACGGGAAATTGGAGCAGTATCAGATCGCGCCCGGGGATTGAAAGACGGTTGGAACATCTCCCCGGCAATGGTTTTGAAAACTGCGTATCATAAAACTTCGTCCCATTTCGCTTGGTCCTTGAGCATGATCTCGCGGAGGAGCCGAATGGGCGGCATGCCGTGATTGAGTAGCTCGTTATGGAATTTCTGTAGCGAGAATTCCTCGCCCTGCTGCGCTTTGTAGTCTTCGCGCAGTTTCAGGATCTGCAATTTGCCGAGCGAGTAATTGAGATAGCCGGGATCAAAACTTCCGCGCATCGCTTCGGAGCGGGCCGGCTTTTCCTCATAATGACAATTTTCCTGAAAAAACTTCGTTGCCTCATCGATCGACATGTTCTGGGTGTGCATCTTGATCGACACGCAGAGCCGGCATAAGCGCAGCAGCGCCTCGTCCGCCTGCGCCATGCGATATTTGGCCGCGCGTTTGAGCTCCTCTTCGGTGGGAGTCGCGCCAGTGGCGCTGCCGAAGCCCTCGTCGATCATCATTTTCTCGCAGTAATGAGCCCAGCCTTCGATAAAGGCATAACTGCCAAAAATCTTTTCGACTTTACTCGCCGGCGACGCATTCAGGCGCAGAAACTGCACATAATGGCCCGGATAAGCTTCATGGATAGAAACGATGTCCGAAGTGTAATAATTGAAGGCCGTCAGCCATTCTTCCTTTTGCTTTTCGGGCCAGTCGCTCTCCGTTGGCGTGACATAATAATAAGCTTCGGTCGCGCGCTTCTCGAACGGGCCGGGCGTATCCATTGATGCAAACGAGGTGGCGCGGAGATACTGCGGCGTTTCTTTGACCTGGGCCCGAACATCCGACGGAATCGTCACCAAGTTATGGCTCGAGACGTATTTCCGAATCTTGTCCAGGTCTTTGGCTACGTCCCGAATAAGATTTTCCGGCGTCGGATGCTCGTTTTGGATTTGTTTGAAAACTTCAATGGCCGATTTGTTTGGATCGATTTTCTTTGCGGCATCGGCAAACGCTTCCTGTTCCGCTTTTAGTTGGCCCATCCCAATCTCGAGAATTTTCGCAGGCGGAAGATCGACAAGTTCGGTCTGCGCCAGCAGACGTCCGTATTTCTCTTCGCCGAGAGCGAAATCCTGGGACGACTTTGGGAGTTTTTCGCGTTCCAGCCAGGTCGCATAATCTGCGAGCGCGTTGGCTGCTCTGCGATTGGCATCCTGAAAGGCAGTGCGAATTTGCTCGTCCTTTAGTCCGGTTATCGCGGCAACCAGGTTTTTTTTCAGAAAATCTGAGGAACCTCGCGCGATTTGAATAGCAAGTTCCACATATGGTTTGGGAAGGACCTCGTTCAGGTTGGTTCTTGCTGCGATGAGGATATTGGGGATTTGGCATTCGATTGCGACAAGGCTGCGAACGCGATCTTCGAGCGGCGCAAAATTCCTTTGCACATATACATTCACATCGGCGGCGCGCGCGTAGACCATGGGATTGCGCTCGAAGATGGACATCTCCTGCATTTGAAAGAGTTCGTTTTTGATCGCTGCTTGCAGAATTCTGAGATCGAGCGATTGGCGAGGACTCAACTTGCTCGGGTCGAACTTCCTCAATCGATCGTCAAACCGCCTTAACCGGGAAAGCTCGGCATCAAGTGCGAGTCGGCTGTAATCAGTGATTTTGCCGTCGTATTCGTGAAACCCAAGAGCGGTTCCCTGAAGTGGGCGAGCGGCGAAATAACCTTTGATGTATTCCTCGGCTACCGCCTCGTATTCGGCGTCGGCAGGTTGCGCAGCGAAACTGCTCGCCCACGGTAAACAGAGCGTGACCGACAAAAAAATGGCCGAATGCAACTTCATCACAAAAGCGGGTTCCGCTCGCGCAAAGTTAGACAACCTTTGCGCGTTGCCAAAGATTTCCGGATGAGCGATTGTCCAATCGAGTTGCTGATTCTTGTTCGAAATATGAAACGTTCCATCGCCGCGCCTTTGTTGGCTTGTCTGCTGGTTTTCGGTGCGCTGTCTTGCGCCCGCGCCCAAGATGAGCAGGCAGCAAAGAGGGACGACGACAATGGTTACTCACAAATTTCCATTTTCGCAAAAGCTATCCAATTGATTCGACAGGATTATGTAGATGGGAACAAGACGAGCTATCACGATCTCATCACAGCGGCGTTGAAAGGCATGCTTTCGTCGCTTGATCCCCATAGTCAGTTCATGGACCCAAATGACTTCCGCGATATGCAAGACGACACGCGCAGCCGCTTCAACGGCCTCGGGATCGAGGTTTCGATGAAAAACGGTCTGCCTACGGTCGTCACCGCGATGGAGGACACGCCCGCGGCCAAGGCCGGCATTCTTTCGGGCGACCAGATTTTGAAAATTAACGGCACTTCAACGGAAAGAATGGACCTTCAGGACGCCATCAATATCTTGCGTGGGCCAGCTGGGAAGAACGTAACTCTTACCCTGCTGCGTCCTTCGACGAAGGAAATCAAAGACTACACGCTGGAACGCACGGAGATCAAAGTGCAAAGCGTCAAGGGAACGAGGTTGCTGGACGCGGATCTGACCGGCCCATTCCAGATCGCTTACATCCGGCTGATTCAATTCAATGAACCGACGGCCGAGGAATTATCGAAAGCTCTCGACGAATTGCAAAAGCAAGGGATGCAGGCGCTCATTCTCGATCTTCGGAATAATCCAGGCGGGCTTTTGAACAGCGCGGTGGACGTCTGTGCTCAATTTTTGCCGCCCAATACGAAAGTCGTCTCAATCCAGGGCCGAGTTGCTTCCCAGCAACACGATTACTCGACCTCCGGGGCGAGAAAAGAGCGTCCGCCTTTTCCCATGGCGCTCCTGATTAACGAAGGCAGCGCGAGTGGCGCGGAGATCGTTTCCGGAGCGCTCAAGGATTTGCACCGCGCCATCCTCGTCGGCGAAACCACGTTCGGGAAGGGTTCCGTGCAGAATGTCATGCGGTTGCCAGACGGTTCGGCGGTGCGTTTTACCACGGCAAAATACTACACACCGAGCAAGCAGGTCATTCAGGGAAATGGTGTGACACCGAATATTCGCGTTCCGATGACGGCAGAGCAGGAGCGCGCGCTCTTCACGTTGCGCAATGCCGACAGCGCGAAACCGGACGAAGAGAAAAACATCATCAAGGCGAAAGATCCACAGACGTTGCGGGCGATCGACGCCCTGAAGGGGGTCATGATTTACGCGCAGCAAAATGCGCCGAAGGGCGAAGCGGTAAAGAAATGACTTGGAGGACGACCTCCGCGTCGTCCGAAAAATGGGACGCGACGGCGCGCGTCTCTCCATTCAGGTGAAAACACTCCTCGCGCTCGAAACCTCGTGCGATGAGACAGCCGTCGCGATCTTGCGCGGCGGTAAAGGCCACTCCGGCTCGGAGCTGCTGGCGAGCGAAATCGCCTCGCAAATCGCCGAGCATGAAAAATATGGGGGAATCGTGCCCGAGATTGCTTCGCGCAATCATCTCGTCCATGCGCCCCGCTTGCTCGAGCGTGCCACACGCAATGCCAAGATAGACATGAAAAATGTGGACGCTTTCGCAGCCACCAGCGGACCCGGCCTCGCAAGTTCGTTGATGATCGGCGCCTCGATTGCCAAAGGTCTCGCAACCGGGTTCAGAAAACCTTACCTCGCAATCAATCACCTCGAAGGGCACTTGCTTTCGCCATTTTTCGGAGACGGTGAGGTGAACCCGAACGTTTCACTCATTGTGAGCGGCGGACACACGATGTTGCTTCGAGTGGATGGGCTGTCCGATTACCAGCTGATCGGACGCACGGTCGATGATGCTGCCGGCGAAGCATTCGATAAAGTGGCCAAGATGCTCGGGTTCGGATACCCCGGTGGCCCGGAAATCGAAAAACGTGCGCGCGGCGGCGATCCGAACCGGTTCAATCTCCCGCGGAGCATGCTCGACTCGGAAAATTTCAGTTTTAGCGGATTAAAAACGGCGGTCCGATATTTGTTGCCCAAGTTAAAAGGCGATTACGTTGAAGATCTTTGTGCGTCATTCCAGCAGGCGATTGTGGACGTCCTGGTGCGCAAAACGATCGTGGCAGCGCAGGAGTACGATGTCGATCTCGTGACCGTGAGCGGGGGCGTGAGCTGCAACGGCGAACTGCGGCAACAATTGCGCGACGCATGCGCGCGCCAAGGATGCAAATTCAAAAGCGCTGAGACCTGGTTGTGCACGGATAACGCGGCGATGATTGCATTTGCCGCGTCGTTGCGATTGCAAGCCGGATTTGAATCGAAGCTGACAGAGGAGATCGATCCGAATCTCGCGCTGACATAAGGTCGCTGCGCTGCGGCGGGCTGTCTCTGCAATCAATACTCGCGTTCGAGAAGATAATTTGCGAGAGCGTGCAGCGCTTCGGCTTCGCTGCTGTCAAAGATCGACAATGCATCGTGTGCTTTGCGCGTTAGCCGTCTGGCTTCGGCACGTGATTTTTCCAGCCCAATCACGGCGGGATAAGTCGCTTTCTTTGCCGCGATATCTTTGCCGGCGCTTTTTCCCAGCCTCTCCGAGGTTTGCGTCACGTCGAGAATGTCGTCGATGATTTGAAAGGCGAGTCCGAGCCCACGTCCAAAATTCGTGATCGCGCTCAGTTTTTTTGAATCCGCGTTTGCGCTCATCGCGCCGAGCCGAACAGATGCGGTGAGGATCGCAGCCGTCTTATTTTCGTGAATGTAGCGCAACTGTTCGCGACTGGCTTTCCTGCCTTCGGCTTCGAGATCGGCCACTTGACCCGCGATCAATTTTTGACTTCCCGCCGCAATTGCGGTCTCGCGCAATAATATCGACATGTCGTAGCGCCGCGCCGGTTTCGCCTTCGAAACAATCTCAAACGCGATGGTCAATAGCGCGTCACCCGCGAGCACTGCGACACCATCGCCAAACACTTTGTGGCAGGTAGGACGTCCGCGCCGAAAGTCGTCGTTGTCCATGCTCGGGAGATCATCGTGCACGAGCGAATAAGTGTGGATGCATTCGAGCGCGCAGGCGAGGGGAAGCGCATTTCTGATGCTGCCGCGGCAAGCTTCGGCGGCCGCGAGACAAAGGGTCGGTCGCAATCGCTTGCCCCCGGCGAAAAGGCTGTAGCGCATCGCCTTGTGAAGCGTCGCTGGTTTGCTGTTCGCCTTCGGCAAATAGAGATCGAGCGTGCGGTCGATCTCTATTTGCCGGGACCTGAGGTAGGCTTTCAGATTCATTCTATTTCAGCAAATCGTATCGATGCCACATGCTAGACGCGGAGTGAAGCTCAAAAGGCCGCTAGATGTTTTCTGCGGATTCAACCATGACTGCCGGTTTGACTCTCATGGCGAGGAAGGCACCGAAGAGGAGAACCGCAGCGCTCCAAACCTGCGCGTGAGTGAGACGTTCGCCGAAAATCCAGGCCGAGAGTGCCAGCGCGCCGGCGGGACAAAGGAGTTGGAGCGTTTGTGCGAGCGCGACACCGATTTTGTGGATGGCCACATAGTACAAGACATGTGCAAGCGTAATGCAGGTAATGGCCGAGATAATAAGAACGAGATTAACGTGCGATCCCACCTGAAGCGGAGTGCCAATTTTGCCAAACACACAGGTGAGCGGGAGTAACAGGGCTGAGGTGATAAGACTGATCAGGCCGAAACTGCGAATCGAGCCAAGCTGCGCGGAAGGACGTTTTACCAGGATTCCATAGAGTGCCCAACAGAATGTGGCCGTAAAGGCGATAAACAATCCGGGAAGCGCGATGTGTCCTGACTGCCATCCCGGCTGGAACCAGACGACGCCAAAAGCGCCGATTAACCCAAGCAGTGTGCCTAGTTGAAACTGCCATTGACGGATTACGTGGCGTTCCTCAGGGAAAAATGCGAGCGCGAGCAACGCGGTAAAGATTACGGAGGCGCGGGTGAAAATCGCGTAAACGCCCGGACCCATATAGAACAAGGCCATTACCTGTGTGATTTGGTGGACCACATTAGGCAGGCACGGAAAGAAACATATCATCACAGCGCGCCAATTGAGCCGCTGCTCGCCACTCTGGATTCGATAAATCACCAAGGGCGCGATTGCGAGACAGGCGACGCAATATCGATAAAAATTCTGTGCCCAGGGATCGTAATAGCGATTCAGATAATACTGAAAGAGCGACGGCGTGGACCAGATGATGACGGTAGCAAAGACTGCGGCGTATCCTTCGGAGAGATTGGCGCTGCCACGTTGACCGACGATCTCTTGGGTGGAATCCAGCCGCTTCATCGCTTTGCTTCTTTTGCCGCGTTAATTTGCTCGCTTACAAACGATAAATCGCTCAAAAAGTAAGCTCGGAGGAAAGAAACTATTATGATCACGAATCGAATCGCGATATTTGCAGCCGCCGCCGGATTTCTCGGCATGGCCGGTCTTGCGTTGGCCAAGGAGAAAGGCGAATCGGGAATGAGCGAGTACACAAAGGGTAACCAATTTTTTGAAGCCAAGCAATACGAACAGGCGGTCGCGGAGTTTGCGAAAGCAATCGAAGCAAATAGCAAACAGCCGGCGTTTTATGAGAATCGCGGCTTTGCGTATATCGCGTTGGAAAAAGGGACAGAAGCAGCCGCCGACTTTTCCAAGGCCATCGAGTTGGCGCCGAAAGATGAACGCGCCTACCTCGGCCGGACTCAAGCTTCGCTCTTGCAAAAAGATTATGGTCAGGCGCTGGCCGACGCCAGTAAGGCGATAGAGCTCAAGCCCGATAACGCTGTTGCTTATAAATTCCGGGGCTTTGCTGAGATTGGGCTGTCTCAGTGGGACAAGGCGGTCACAGATTTTACGACTGCGACCCAAAAAAATCCGGACGATCCCCAAAATTATGATCGGCGTGCCTGGGCGAGCCGAAATTTAAAGAATTACGAGGCGGCCGTTGCAGACTACACGACACTGATCGAGAAAAATCCGGCCGACGCTGAGGCTCTGGTAAAACGGGGCGCCACATACACTTCCATGATGCAGTATGACAAAGCGATCGCCGATTACCAAGCCGCGCTAAAGCTAAACCCGCAAGACAACGATACTTTCCAGCGCTTGCAATACGTACAGGGGATGCTGACGGCGAAGAATGCGCCGCCTCCGACTGCCACGCCTTCACCGACACCCGAAAAACCGGGTTTGATCACTCCGCTGAACATCGGAATCGCAATCGCGGTGCGCCTGGTCACGCGAGGGAAAATAGAAGAGACAAGCGGAAGAATTCGGTAGCGGGCAACGCGAACAAATCTCTTTGACACACCAACGCGCGCGGTTAGCTTTCGGACGCTTTTGCTGGAACGAAGCGGTCCCATGGTCGTTCAAATTGCAAATTTGACGCGGCTTTGGGACTTTTATCTCTCTGGCGGAAAGTGAAACCGGTTCGTCGCTTGGCTCCGCCACGGAGAACGCGGCGAGCATTGAGATGACGAAGAGCGGCCCATGTAGCTCAGTTGGTAGAGCACGTCCTTGGTAAGGACGAGGTCACCGGTTCAATCCCGGTCATGGGCTCCAGAATGAGCTCGGGACCGGCAGTGAAAATGAAGGAAAAGAGAACAGTTTAGTTAACCAGGAGAATTGAAATGGCTAAGGAAGCATTTAAACGCGACAAGCCGCACGTGAACGTCGGCACGATCGGACACGTGGACCATGGCAAAACGACCCTCACAGCCGCAATTACGAGCGTGCTGGCGAAAAAGGGCATGGCCGAAATCCGTGCTTACGCTTCGATCGACAATGCGCCCGAGGAGAAGGAGCGCGGAATCACGATCAATACAGCGCACGTGGAATATCAAAGCGACAAGCGACACTACGCCCATGTCGATTGCCCCGGCCACGCCGATTACGTGAAGAACATGATCACCGGTGCGGCCCAGATGGATGGTGCCATCCTGGTCGTTTCAGCCGCGGATGGGCCGATGCCGCAGACTCGCGAGCACATCCTGCTTGCGCGCCAGGTCGGGGTCCCCTCGATTGTCGTCTTCTTGAATAAGGTCGACATGGTGGATGACCCGGAGCTTCTTGATCTCGTCGAGATGGAGGTACGCGATCTTCTAACGCAGTATGAATTTCCGGGAGATAAAATCCCGATCGTTAAAGGTAGCGCACTCAAGGCGCTCGATGGCGATGCCGAAGCAGAAAAGCAGGTGCTGGCTTTGGTAGCGGCCATTGACGATTACATCCCGGTTCCGGAGCGACCGGTTGATCAGCCGTTTCTGATGCCGATCGAAGACGTGTTCAACATTGAAGGACGCGGCACGGTCGCGACCGGTCGTGTCGAGCGCGGTATCCTCAAGAAAATGGGGGAAGTCGAGCTCGTCGGCATTCGTCCCTGAAGAAGGAAGAGGTCGAGCGCGGCCAGGTCATCGCCAAGCCCGGGTCAATTACGCCGCATAAGAAATTCAAGGCGGAAGTTTACGTGCTGAGCAAGGAGGAGGGCGGCCGTCACACGCCGTTCTTCACGAATTACCGGCCGCAGTTTTATTTCCGGACCACGGACGTGACCGGCACGGTCAAGCTGCCCGAAGGCGTGGAAATGGTCATGCCAGGTGATAACATCTCGATCGAGGTGGAGCTGATCACGCCAATCGCGATGGAAAAGACGATCCGCTTCGCCATTCGTGAAGGCGGCAAGACCGTCGGCGCGGGTCGCGTCAGCGAAATTTTAGACTAAACTCTCGTCGTAATCGCAGGAGTGAAATTACGCCAGTAGCTCAATTGGTAGAGTAGCGGTCTCCAAAACCGTCGGTTGGGGGTTCGAGTCCCTCCTGGCGTGGTCTTTGGATGTTTGATTTAACAATACGACGCTTCAACGATTCCCATGTTCACAAAAGTAAAAAACTTCTTCAGCGAAGTGAAGGTCGAGTTGCAGAAAGCTTCCTGGCCGTGGGAGCCCAAAGAAAAAGGAATCCGCCGTTACAAAGAACTCACTGACTCAACCATGGTCGTCATCATCGCAATGTTGTTGCTCGGCGGTTATGTCGCCCTTTTCGATTTCGTTCTCGTGAACTTCGTCCACTTTTTCACCCGATTACACTGATTTATGGCGCAAACACTCGCAGGCAAAGATCAATGGTTCGTCGTGCACGTCCTTTCCGGCCAGGAAAACAAGGTGCGCGAGAACATCATGAAGCGCGTCAAGACCGAGGAGATGAGTGACTTGATTTACGAAGTGCTCGTCCCGACGGAGCGCGTCTCGGAAATTAAGAAGGGAAAAAAGAGCGAGACGACTCGCAAGTTTTTCCCGGGCTACCTGATCGTCAACATGCATTTGCTCGACGAAAACAATCAACTAGTCGGACGCACTTGGTATTTCATTCGCGACACTCCCGGCGTGATCGGTTTTGCCGGGACGAAAGATAAGCCGATCCCGATGCGTCAATCGGAAGTGGACAACATGCTCGCGCAAATGAAGGAGCGCGAAGAGAAAGTGAAACCGAAAGTCAGTTTTGAAGTCGGCGAGACCGTGAAAGTCGCCGATGGCCCGTTCCAAAATCAAAACGGCATCGTCGAAGAAATCGATCCCGAGCGCGGCAAACTCCGCGTATCAGTCACCATCTTCGGCCGCGCCACGCCCGTGGAATTGGAATATTGGCAAGTGGAACGCGGCTAAGATCGGCAATCACTCAACCCTCACTAACAACTCTCAACATTTCAGATGGCCAAAGAAGTCGTAGCTCAAATCAAATTGCAGATTCCCGCCGGTCAGGCGAACCCGGCGCCGCCTGTCGGCACCGCGCT
>WNFS01002946.1_pt1 | contig 12858 bp, 8 predicted proteins | sample 5400141 | NCBI WGS metagenome assembly WNFS01 (sample SAMN13153358, study PRJNA577476) | soil metagenome | isolation source: 60 cm saprolite under Madrone tree | place: USA:California | collected 2016-06-14
TCTTTTTGTGGTAGATCGCGGCAAAATTCTTTGCGGATTCAACGGGGCCCATCCGCAGCTTATTCCTGAAGCGAAAATGAACAGCTACAAGCAGCCGCCAAAAACACTGTCAAGGTCACCAGGCAATGAGCGCGAATGGCTCGACGCCTGCAAGGGAAGTAAAGTGAAGCCCGCTGGGAGTTTTGAATTCTCGGGGATGGTCACCGAGACTTTGCTCCTCGGGAATGTTGCAACTCGTTCGGGACAGAAACTCAACTGGGATCGCGCCAACATGAAGGTGGTTAACGCTGAGGCTGCCCAGAAGGATGTCCGCCCGGAACGTCGAAGCGGATGGGAACTCTAGCGAGTAAAGAACTGTTACAAGGAGGCGTTTATGTCGATGTCCAGAAGAGATTTTTTCAAAAACGCGGCAACGCAGGCGGCTGCGATCGGCTTTATTTCCGCAGGTGGTCTGGAGCTCCGCGCCAATCCGCTCGGTATGCCCATTGGATGCCAGACCTGGCCTGTCAGAGACATGGTCGCCAAGGACTTTCCCGGCACGATCAAGCAACTTGCCGAGGCCGGATTTCAAACGATTGAGTTGTGCTCGCCGGTAGGTTACGCGGATTCAGGCTTCGCCGGTCTCGCCAAATATTCGGGAACCGAGCTCCGGAGAATTTTGGGCGATGCAGGTGTGACATGTGTGAGTTCACATTTCAGCATCACGGAACTCAGAGAACACCAGGAAAGCCGCATTGCCTGGGCGAAAGATGTCGGCCTAACACAAATGATCGTGCCGACCCTCGGTGGGCCCGGGAAACCGACTATGGATGATGTAAAGCGGGCGGCCGACGAATACAACAAGATGGGCGCACGGTCGGCCAGGGCGGGGATCCAGCAGGGGCTTCACAATGAGGATTTTGAGCTCACCATGGTTGACGGCAAGCGGACCTATGACTTATTGCTGGAGCTTCTCGATCCGAAGCTAGTCAAGTTCCAGTTCCAGGTTTCCACCATCAGCCGCGGCTACGACGCCGCGGAGTATTTCACGAAGTACCCTGGCCGCTTCATGTCCATGCACGTCCAAGGCTGGTCAGCCGATGCCAAGAAAATTATGCCCGTGGGACAGGACACTCTGGATTGGAAAAAAATGTTTGCTGCGGCGAAAACGGGCGGCATAAAAAATTATTTCGTCGAAATGAACCTAGAAATGATGAAAGCCAGCGTTCCTTACCTTCGCGTGCTGCAGGCCTGACAAACCTGCTTGGTTACTCTTGCCGAAGGTTCCCTGTGCTGCGCAAAAACTCCGTATAGCCCTAGAAGTTTGACCGATACGAAGGGCAAACCATCTGCTTAACTATATACGCATTGTTGTTTGGCGGGAGGCGTCCGTATTCGTTGGACTTGAGCCAGTGGTAGAGATGAACTTGGTACGGATTTGAACCAACGAGTTGTTCCCCAACTCTCCTCTTCTCAATTCTCGCAAACCATCTTCTGACACGCGAGAAATTGAACGGATTCTTTCGTTCAGCAAACCAGGGCGGGTTCGTCACAATGGAGAAACCACCGATCGAGGATGACGCGGCGAGAGAACCACTGGCTTGCCAAGAGAATTGGGGCGACGGAACTCACCAGCCGCGTTGGAAGATGACAGCCAATGTTGAAAGCCCATTCTTCCTGCACTTTTCCGAATCGCTGCGCGAGCAGGCAGCGATATGTTTCTGAAAGCGTCGGACGGCTGGCTCCACCCTCGGCTAGGATGGCCTTCGCCGCAAGGAGTCCCGACTCGATCGCTGGCCGTATGCCCTCGCCGCTCTGAGAATACGCCAAGCCAGCGGCATCGCCGATCAGCAGTACGCCGTCTCCGGCCACGTTTCGTTTGCCATGTCCATACAGAAGATACGAATGGCCTGACATTTTCGCAGGCAGATCAAAAGCGATCTTTCTCGCTTTTTTCAGGAAAGTGCCGAAGGCCACAAGGTGATTGGGCAGGGCATGAGGATCCAGTCTCCCTAAGCCGATATTGAGAAAGTTCTTTTTGCGGACGCACCAACCGTAACCCTTCATGTCCGGACAAAAATAAAGCTCAGGAATCTCAGCCCGGATAGAACATTGATCGCGCTGGCTTTCTGACATCTCGAATTCAATCTCTTGCGCAGCAACGCTGACTTCATGCCGAGCGTTGGCCCCCTGCAATCGGGCCACAGGACAAAAATGCCCCCCTGCGCCGATCACCAGCCGGGCCTTGAACTGGCCGTTGACAATCCAGCGATCGCCCGATTGTTCCAGCCGGGTAAGAGCAACGCCCTCGTAAATGCGCGCACCGCAGCGCTTTAATAGAAAATCATCGAACTCGCAGCGGCGAATCCCGTAGCTGATGGGTCGCCCATAATCGGTTTCTACTTCGCGACCACCTATCCGGCTGGTGCGAAAACCGTGGATGTTCTGTAAAACATGGCCGCGTGAATATTCCTGCAGATCAATTTCGAGCTCCTCGACGACGGGCGGCGTGATCCATCCTCCGCACACCTTGTCCCGGGGGAAAATTTGCCGGTCCAGGATCACCACACTCATGCCCGAATCGCGCAGTTTCCAGGCGCAGGAACTTCCGGCGGGACCGGCTCCAACGATCAGGACGTCGCATACATCCATTTGGTCTCCTGCTCTTCGTGCTGGTCTTTTGTATACAGGTGCGCTCGGGTCCACGGAATTCGCTGGCAGGCAGTTCGCGCGAAAACGATTTGAAACAGTTGCAGCGTGCCGACACGAAATCCGGCAACAGCTCCGGCGAGATAAAGCCGCCAGGCTCTCATGAATTCCGGGCTGAACATTTCGGATATCTGCTGTTCGGACTTCTCAAATCGTGCCAACCACTGCTCCAGCGTTCTTGCATAGTGTGGCCGCAAGTTCTCGACATCCAGGACGGACAAATCCCAAGGTTCAAACACTTGCATGACTTCGCCCAGCGCGGGTGCGTAGGCGCCGGGAAAAATGCGTTTTCTGGTCCACGTGCTGAAGGGGCGCGGATGATTGCGCCCTATAAAGTGGAGGAGTCCGCGCCCGGTTTTGGCGAGCGCGCGGTGGATGATACTCCCCAGCTCTCGGTAGTGTTCGCGTCCAACGTGTTCCAACATTCCTATGGAGACAAACGCATCACACTCGCCGGAGATGTTCCGGTAATCGTCCTCGATGAATTCCACTCGCTGGCTGAGTTCCAGCTCTTTTGCTCGCTCGCGCGCAAACAAGATTTGCTCGCGTGAAACGTTGAAAGCCCTAACGGTCACTCCATAGTTTTTCGCCATGTGCAGGGCCAATGCGCCCCAGCCGCAGCCTGCGTCGACGACACGCTCCCCGGGTTGCAGCTGCACCTTACGGCAGACGTAATCCAATTTCGCGGCTTGCGCTTGCTCCAGCGTCGCACCGGGCGACGGATAATAAGCGCAGGTATAGATGAGTTGCGGGTCGAGCCAGAGCTGGTAAAAATCAGTATTAAGATCGTAGTGTTGCTGGATATTACGACGCGAGCCGCGCAAGGAGTTGCGCTGAACATATTCCATGCACTTCGAGACGAGTCTGGCGTACCGGCTCTGATGTTCGGCTTGCGGCAAGGAGGGATAAAGAATTTCGAGTGCGGAGATGAGATCTCCCTCGAGCGAGATTCGCCCCTCGCTGTACGCATCGCCGAACTCAACTTCCGGATCGAGTAGCAGGCGCAAGAGAGTTTTTCGGTCCCGGATGACGATATTGGCCACAGCCGGCGCGTCTTTTGGCGAAACTTCGGCGCTGTTTCGGAGCTCGAGCCGGACGGAGGGTTGACCCGCCGCCCGATAGATCTTTTGCAGTATCCACTCGTCGATTCGAGAGGACTTGTTTTGAGCAGACATGGCGGCCCCTCCTTGCCGGTGATGGAGGTTGGATGGATTCCACGATCATACCTCAGTAAGCGGCGGCACGAGTGGCGACCGCCGGCGAACCTGGGAGATGGGCTAGCCGTCTAACTTTCGCTTCCCTTGGTGTAGACTTCCCGGTGCCTACGATCGGCGGGAGTCGGTTCGTCCGACAATGAATCCGCGGTACCTGCCTGCCGAAAACGGCGGGGTTGTGCGCGAGGAGTTTCCATGAAACGACGCGAATTGATCCGTGCTGGTGTTCTTATGGGTGCAGCCGCTGCGCTGCGCCCTCCACGCACAATGGCGCAGAGTGCAGCGCAGTCCTCCGAGCTGACCCCGGCGCAAAGCGGCGTTGACGCCTCGAAAGACCTCGCGGCGCCAGGATGGAAACCGCTTTTTTTGGACGAGCACCAGAATGAAACGCTCATCGTGCTCAGCGACTTGATGATCCCCGCGACGGACACTCCCGGCGCCAAGGAAGCACTGGTGAATCGCTTCATCGATCTTGTGCTGGCTGCCGAGACGCCCGAGACACAACGGGCGTTCCTGAATTCTCTTGGCTATCTGGATGGCGAAAGCATGCGGCGTTTCAAAGCGGCGTTTCGCTACCTCTCACGAGAAGAACAAGATGATTTGCTGCACGGGCTGGCGTATCCCCGCACGGGGAGCGGATGGGCTGGCGATACGAATGCCGTGCCCGATCCGGGGCACGCTCATTTTGAAGCGCTAAAACAGCGCATCATGATGGCCTATTACAGCTCGCAGATTGGCGAGCGCGAACTGGGGTGGGATGGCGCCTTTGCACACGGCAGCTATGAAGGCTGCGACCATCCGGAAGGGAAGCATAAGTGAGCATGAATTACACAGCGCAGGACGCTCCACAACAAACCTACGACGCCGTGGTTGTGGGATCGGGCGCCACGGGCGGCTGGGCCGCGAAACAACTTGCCGAGGCGGGGCTGAGAGTCGCCTTGCTCGATGCAGGCCGCGCGGTCACCCCGAAAGAATTTACCGAGCACATGCCGTCCTACAAGCTCAAATACCGCGATCACTCGCCCGAGGTCGTGCGCACGAGGCCCATCCAAAAGCAGTGCTACGCGTGCATGGAATATAACTACGAGTGGTTCGTCAACGATCTGGAAAATCCATACAGCACGCCTCCGGGCAAACCGTTTACATGGCAGCGGTTGCGCGTGCTCGGCGGTCGGTCGCTGGTCTGGGGCCGTCAGAGTTACCGCCTGAGCGACAACGATTTTAAGGCGGCGAGCCGAGACGGGTACGGCGATGACTGGCCTATTAGCTACGCCGATCTTGCTCCCTATTACGACATTGTGGAGCGGTACGTCGGTATCAGCGGAGCAACTGAGGGCAATGAAATGCTGCCCGATGGGCAATTTCTGCCGCCAATGAAGATGAGCTGTGGGGAAGTTCTGTTAAGAGAACGCGTCAAAGCCAAGTTTGGACACACGGTCACGATCGGGCGCGCGGCGGTACTCACGCAAAATCATAATGGCCGCGCCGCTTGCCACTATTGCGGGCCTTGTGAACGCGGTTGCGGCACGTTTTCCTATTTCAGCAGCCCGTTTACGACCGTCAAGGACGCGCTGAGCTCCGGCAACTGCACGCTGATCACGAATGCCGTAGTAAGCCGCGTAAACATGGACGATACGGCAAACAAAGCGCGTGGAGTGACCTACGTGGATCGAATGACACGGCAGGTGAAGGAGGTCCGCGGAAAAGCTGTCATTCTTTGCGCGCAGGCATTAGAATCCACGCGCATCTTGCTGAACTCCTCGACGCGGGAATATCCCAATGGACTGGCAAATTCGAGCGGCGCGCTGGGCCGTTATCTGATGGATCACGTCGTCGGGGCAGGAGCCTCGGGGCGTCTGCCGGAGTTCAAAGCTCTTCCTAACGCAAACGAACCCCAACGGCCCAACGGAATTTACATCCCTCGCTTCCGGAACACTCCTTCGAGCAGCAAGCATTCGCGGTTCTTACGTGGCTATGGTTATCAGGGCGGGGCCGGAGCCGAATTTAACTTCAGCGCGGAGGGGTACGGAACGACGCTCAAGAACGCCGTGAAGGAAGGCGTTCACGGGATTTCCCTGGGAGCTTTCGGTGAATCGCTGGCGCGGTGGGACAACTACTGCGAGATCGACCGCGATCTGAAAGATGCCTGGGGGATTCCCGCATTGCGCATTTCCATGACCCATGGCGACAACGAAGCCGCGCTCATGGAGGACGCCGGGGCCACTGCGGCGGAAATGCTGGAAGCGGCAGGCGCGAAAGATATCCGCGTGCAAGCGAAGGTCGAAATGCCGGGCATGGCCATCCACGAACTGGGCACCGCTCGCATGGGGACCGATCCGAGAAAGGCGGTGCTCAATGCGTTCAATCAGGCGCATGACGTGAAAAACGTGTTCGTGATGGATGGGGCGAGCTTTGTGTCGTCTGCATGCCAGAACCCGACGCTCACGATGATGGCCGTGACCGTCCGCGCATGCGCTCACTTGATTGACCGTTTCCGCAAGAGCGAAATGTAATGCAGAATCCCTCCGCCCCCCTTTTCACGGAGGCATAACACTCCGCAGAACCTCGAACTGCTGATAACTCGCTGCATCGGACATCTGCCGTACCAGGACTCCCGCGTTAATCATGCAGCGGGTAGCCCTATTGCGACTCTCTTGCATGTGGCTAAAAATGAAGAGTTTGCAGGAGACAGGAGCATGGCTCGAGAGCGTTTTGCGTCTGAACCTACCCTTGCCTTGCAACCAGAGATTGGCGGCATCGCCTGGGGCAGGGAGGGCAAAGACGCACGCCATCTGAACAAGCCTCGCTGACTTGACTCAGAAAATGGCCGGAACGAGGTCTCGTCGAACCGAGGCAAGCAACTAATCCCGCCGGACGGGGTTTAAGGCGGCAACACTCAAGAAAGCTACGACAGTCGACGAGGGACAGCAAGGGGAACAAAGCCGACGGGGCTCACCGCACAAAGCGGTGGAGGTCGGGACATGTCGAATCTGCAAGAATATTTCAGCGCGCTTGCTGTCCTTCGAAACATTCGTCGTTCAAATCCCCGTCGCGATGACCGCTTCTAGAAGTTGCTGGCCGCACCCCAGCAAAATCATGTGGCGGGCAGAACTTTTCGGGCCGAAACATGAAATTGAATAAACACGAACCAGCTAAGGCCAACATCGCTGGACTCACGTCTCAAGTGCAACAGGCCGAGATGAAATTAATCCTGGCCGGTACGTGGCCACCACTCCAGCCATTGCCGGTATTCAAGTACGAAAAAGATGAGTATCGTGCCACGATTCATTTCGACAAGACACGCGGAGAGTGGGTCTGTCGCAAAACATCTTTCCCGTCCAACAAGGTTCAGGAACTGCGTGGTGGATTGACAGAAATAACCATGGCATTACCCCATAGCCAAGAAGAAGTGTTCACCGAAGCTGTCGCAGCAGAACAGCAAGAACAAGAATTGGCTAAGGAAGCCAATCGCCGCCTCCAGGCCATTCTTGAGTGGAGAGAGAATTACGCGAACGGCGCATTCTATTCTGAACTGCAGGACTATCTTTCAGAAAGCCAGCATGATGAAATCTACGACAGCATCCGGCTGTCTCTTACTGCTCGGCAGCTTCAGTTCAACCCGAAAAATGTTGCGTTCGTCTTTGACGCACTTTCAAAAGCGGGCGGCAGGCTAGCAACACTCATTGAAATCGGGCAGCGGAATAAGGCGGAGCAGGAAGCGGTCGCACGGGCACAAGCGGAACCAGCCGCACTCGAAGCAGAACGCCAGGTGCCGGTTGCGGCGATTTGTCCTACGCGCGACCGCCGCCTTCAGGCGCGTACCACTCCTGCTTCCCGCGCGTACGTCGAGCTCGGCGATGCCAATAGCGGCATCGTCCTCAATATAAGTGAGACGGGCATGGCCGTTGCTGCAGCCGGCCTCCTTGTAGCAGGTGACTACCTCCCACGCATTTGCTTGCAATTGCCCAGCTCCAGGCAAAGCATCGAAATCTCCGCGCAGATCGTGTGGTTAGCGGAATCGAAAAAAAGCGCAGGCATCCGATTTGTTGATCTCATCGCCGAGGCCCGCGATCAAATTTCAAGTTGGATCGCGTCCGAAAAGGCAGCCCCGGAACTTGAAGGCTTAACGCCGGCGCCTGTTGAGAGCCACATCCCCGCAACCCTCGAAAGCTTCCCAGAAGAGCCGATTGGAAGTGTCTTGCCTGAACAAGACCAACCCTCTTCGCCCGAACAGATTGCGCACACTGCGTCTCAAGCATCTAAGATCGTCACGCCTGAGATTCTGGATGCGAACCCTCGATCGCTTGTCGAAGTTCTCCAGGAAAAAGTGCACCACCACGCTCCGATCGCCGGTTTTGCACCACAAGTTCGAACAGGCAGAGTCGAGTCGTCAGCGGATCGCATCGCGAACTCGGACTTACGCTTATATGTTCTTGAAATATCCGGATTTCAGGTCGCCGCAGTAGCGTTTTTGTTCGCGGTAATCAGTCTTGCCGTTGGACTCACAGTGGAACGCGGCCCGCTGGGAAAACGCCTCCGGGACGCCCAGAAATCAATATTGGCTGTTGATGCCACGTCACCGGCACCGTCCAATCGCCCAGACGAAACGACTTCGCGAACTTCCAGTCCATCGGCGGCAAATACCTTCAATACGCCTGCAGTAAATCCGCCAGCGACGGCGACGGAAGAATCGCGCTCAGAAAACCCGTCCGCTCAATCCCTCAATGTACGACCGGAAGATTCAGTTGCCAGCCTGGGGCTTATCGGACCATCTTTAGCAATAACGACGCGACCCCTCACTGATTCCGATAATCCCGAAGCCAGTCCTGAGCGCAATGGCTCGGCCGTGCTAATCGCGCGAAACGCGCCGCTACGCGTGTGTCCCAAACCCACACATTCACCCAAAGCAGTCGGCCCGACAAGTGGCGTACCGAGAAACCCCGCCTCACGGAGGCTAACGCTTGGGACGCGTGCAACGCCGCACCTGTCATGGCCTTCCGCAATTCTTGTCACTGGCCCAGGCGATGGCAGCAAACCGTTCAGGCTGATTTTGCCGGAAAAACCGATCGCCGCCTCCTCTTCGTTCGCGATGACCTCGCAACTTTCTGTTCTTGTTGCTCCTGAGCCCGGATCTGCAGTGACTCATAAACCCGCTCGATTGCAAGCTGGTGAACTTGTCTCCTTCGTTTGGCCTGGCTATCCGAGGCCGGGGGATCGACATGGATCGTCGGAAACCGTAAAGGTCCGCACGACCATCGGAGAGCTCGGCCAAGTACAGGATATAAAGCTCGTGAGCGGCTCGACCTCTCTTCTTCCTGCCGCAATGAGCGCCATTCGTCTGTGGCGTTACAAGCCCACTCTTTTGAACAAAAGGCCTGTCCAAACTCAACAGGACGTCACGATTGAATTCCGGCCGCCACAGTATTTGTCGCACGTGCCCACCCAGCATCCTTCGCACAACTAGCGGCGGTTTGAGAAAATTTTGAAAATAGTTACTTGATTGTGGCAAGTTCTACAGTTTCGGCGCCTCGAAACTGCAAACGCGGCCTCGTTGCCAATGTTTAGGGACGAAATGCATTGAATGCCAGGGGCCGATCAGCCTAACTCTGGAGGCAGGATCCCCACGCAGCAACTGCCTGAAGCGTTTTTCGCTGGCGTCGGTGTATGATAGTGCGCAGGTCCAGGTTTCCCTTCCGCAGTAGGGGTTGTATATGGCCTTCCGTGTCCTTATGTCCCTCGCGACGACTCTAATCGGCGCTGGCTGTCTTTTGCTGCCCGCCTCAGGTTTGGCGCAAGCCCCCCCAGTGCAATCTTCTGCTGGGAGGCCGATAGGCAGCGTAGCCGCGCACCCGGTGCGTCTGATTGTGCATGTCCTGGATGTGAACGGGAGGCCGGTCAGTCAGCTGGCGCTTGTCTCAGTGACCCGGATAACGGACCAGTATTGGCAGCAGATGTTGGCCCAGGCCGGCCAGGCATCCTTCGATAATGTCGCGTCAGGCCGATATATTGTTCAAGTGGTTGCAGCTGGCTATGAGAAGGCGGTCGAGGACGTTGACGTTATTGGATCTGAGGGAAGAGAAACAGTTTTCGTTACCTTGCAGCCTGAATCTCCGGGTGGCGGAGCAGCAACAGTTGCGCCCGGGCCTCCGGTACTCGCCCCCAAAGCCCAGAAAGAGCTCGGGAAGGCAGTCGAAGCGCTCCGTGCGGGAAGGCTCGCGGAGGCGCGTACGCACCTGGATGCGGTGTATCGTCTCGCACCGTCTCATCCCGATGTGAATTTTCTCTTCGGCGCGTATTCATCGCGGGTGAATAACTGGCAACAGGCCAAATCCTATTGGGAGAAGGCCATCGCCTTCTACCCGCGGCATTTGCTTGCCCAGGTTTCCCTCAGCGATGCGTTGTTGCGCGAAAACAAGCCCGCGGATGCAATTCCCCATCTCAAGAAAGCCCTGGAGATCGAGCCGAATTCGTGGCGCGCCCACGCGCTCCTCGCCGATGCCGATTTGCGCCTGGGATCGTCGGAGGAGGCGGTCCGCGAGGCGGAACGCGCCATAGAGCTCGGCCACGACCGCGCTGCTGAAGTCCTGCCCACGCTGGCGCGAGCGCTCGCGGCGCAGGGGAAGACCGACCGCGCCATCCAAATTCTGGAATCTTATCTTCGAGAATATCCAGCCAATACTGTCGCGCAAAAGCAATTGGACTCCCTTCGTCCTCCCCCGGCGGCCGTCGCTGTCAGTCCTCTTTCTTCAGCTCCCGCAGCTCCAGCGGTTTCCGCAACGGCCGCGGCGGCCACTCCCTCGAATGTAGTCGCGCTCCCCCTGCCCTCCAACTGGCTCCCCCCGGATGTAGACGAGAAAGTGCCACCCGTCGAGTCCGGAGTCCCCTGCCCGTTGAACGAAGTCGTTCAGAACGCCGGAAAGCGCGTGCAGGAGTTCATTCTCAATGTGGATCGCTTCACGGCGACGGAGTCTTTCTTCCACGAATCGGTGAACGCCTGGGGATTTCCTGCCCCTCCTGAAAAACGCAAGTTTGATTACGTTGTCTCCATTCAGGAGGTTCGCCCGGGCATCTTGGCCGTATACGAATACCGCGACGGGGGTCTTTCCTACGAGAGATTCCCGGGTGGAACGGCCACCCTGGGGCTGCCCTCACTCGTGCTGATCTTTCATCCCTATAGTGCCGTGAATTACGATATGACGTGCGAAGGGTTGGCTCGTTGGAACGGCGGGCTGGCCTGGCAAGTTCATTTCCGCCAGCGGCGTGATAAGCCCAGTAAGGATCGCGGCTATCGGTTCGGCGAATCCGGCCCATCCCACCCTGTCGCCCTTAAAGGGCGCGCTTGGATCGCGGCGGACACGTTCCAGATCGTGCGCCTCGAAACCGATCTTGTCGCGCCGCTGCCGGAGATTCGTTTGGTCGCGGACCACACGGCCATCGAATACACCGCCGTGCATTTCCGCAAGCGCAATGTGGATATGTGGCTTCCGCGCACGGCGGAAGTCTTCTACGACTTGAAAGGGCGGCGCACTCATCGGCGGCACAGCTTCAGCGACTATATGCTCTTCTCCGTGGACGACCGGCAGCGGATCAGCGTGCCCAAAATCGAGGAGGCGCCCTCCACGGAATCCCCATACGAACCCACAAAGCCAAATCCGTTTTAACTTCCGATGACTGTGACGCCAGAATGGCATGAACGATCAGCCTTTCAACAAAGATACCAGCGGTAGAAGCCCTTCCGTATCTTCGCGCAACGGGTGAAGGCTTGATTTGCTCCCCGGCGTGGCCAGCATGCGGGGTTTTGAGGTCCCCGGTTGCGTCCGACTTGCAATGTGATTTTCACATGCCGAGCGCTCTGAAATTTCGAAAGGCAATATGAAACTTAACTCTTATCTTTTAAAGAGCACCGTGGTGGCAGCACTTGGGGGACTTCTATTCGGGTTCGACACAGCTGTGATTGCTGGTGCCACCCATGCACTGACGGAAACATTTCATCTATCGCCAGCAGCGCTAGGAATGACGGTTTCCGCAGCACTCTGGGGAACGATCCTGGGATCCATGCTGGCTGGAATTCCCGGCGATAAATTTGGCCGCCGTGACAGTTTGCGCGCCATGGCCGTCCTGTACCTCGTCTCAGCTCTGGGCTGTGCCTTTGCTTGGAACTGGAGCGCACTCGTTCTTTTCCGCTTCATCGGAGGCCTGGGCATCGGCGGTTCATCGGTGCTCGGCCCGATGTACATCGCGGAGGTTGCGCCCGCTAAATGGCGAGGCCGGCTCGTGGGCTTGTTTCAGTTCAACATCGTCTTTGGAATTCTGCTCGCCTATCTGTCGAATTACATCGTGGGAACAATGCGGTTTGGTCCCACCGAATGGCGGTGGAAGCTGGGCATCCCGGCGGTTCCTGCCATACTCTTCCTGCTCTTCCTTTTTGGAATTCCGCGCAGTCCCCGCTGGCTGGTTAAGAAACAAAGGATTGCGGAAGCAAGAGACGTCCTCCGGCTGACGGGAGAGGAAAATTACGAGCAGGAGCTCCAGGAAATTATCGTTTCGATCGATGCGGACCATGTCGCTAATGATTCGCTGTTCTCGTGGAAGTACCGCCTGCCGATTTTTCTAGCTGTCTCGATCGGCATGTTCAACCAGCTGTCCGGAATCAACGCGATCCTCTACTACTTGAATGATATTTTCGCTTTTGCCGGCTTCAACAAAGTGTCTTCCGACTTGCAGGCCGTGGCCATTGGCGCGACGAACTTAGTATTCACGATGCTGGCTATGTCCGTCATCGATCGCGTCGGCCGCAAGACACTGTTGCTAATCGGTTCGGTAGGCACAGCGGCGTGTCTCGTTGGCGTTGCCGCCATCTTTTTTACTCGCAGCCACCAGAATCTTCTCGTATGGCTGCTAATCGGGTACATAGCGTTCTTTGCATTTTCGCAGGGCGCGGTCATCTGGGTATTCA
>WNFS01011368.1_pt1 | contig 12856 bp, 15 predicted proteins | sample 5400141 | NCBI WGS metagenome assembly WNFS01 (sample SAMN13153358, study PRJNA577476) | soil metagenome | isolation source: 60 cm saprolite under Madrone tree | place: USA:California | collected 2016-06-14
AAGAGCTTCACCCTGGTCGAGGGCGAATCACCGGTTGGGCTTTATAAAGGACAGATCGATGCTGACGATTTCGTTGCAAAAGCAGTGAGGCACGAGCAATCGACTCTCTGTCTCGAACAAGTCGAAGTGTTCGCGATTCACAACGGCCGCGTTCTAAACGAATGCAAGAAGCTGGAATTGCCTCCGATCATATCTTACCCGGGAATCGACTCGCCTGTGGTACACGCTGCTCGCCTATACAACGGCCGAACCCGACGCGATTGACGCCGCAGACGCTTCGTGGAAGACGTTACTGGCCCTTGTCGCCGAAGGAATGCCCGAAGCACGAGGGTTTGGGCTCGACGACTTGCCCGCAACCTTGCGGCAGCGCCATTCGCCGCTCGGCGGGGCTGACGCTCGAGTGTTACGTTCGCTCAATGACCATACCGCAGTAGTTTTACGTGGGATCCATTCGACGATCGGCGAAGGACTGCATTTGGGGCGTGCCGGTCTCGTGCAGAGTGTAATTCGAAGCCTAGAATCGAAACAAGTTGTATTGGTGTCCGGTCCGGCAGGCAGTGGTAAGTCTGCTGTCGCGAAGGACGCGCTCGATGTCCTTTCAGCCGACCATTTTGCGTTTGGCTTTAGGGCGGAGGAATTTGCGCAGCCTCACTTTGATGCGACGCTCCAAAGTGCCCAGATTCCGGCCAATGGGAGGGCGCTGGGCGCAATTCTGGCGAGTCAGGAGCGCAAGGTGTTGCTGGTCGAGAGCGTGGAACGCCTTTTGGAGAAATCCACACGCGACGCGTTCAGCGACCTTATAAGGCTTGCTGCCTCAGACAAGAGTTGGCGGATTGTGCTGACGTGCCGTGACTACTCCACGGACCTCGTGCGCGCGAGCTTGCTCGAGTATGTTTCTATTGATCATTCGATCGTAAGCGTCCCGCACCTCGATGACGCGGAATTGGGCCAGGTCGCAGCAACCTATCCAAGCCTCGCCGGTCCACTCTCTAATCCAATGCTGCGCCCGATCTTACGTAACCCGTATTTTCTTGATAAGGCCTTGCAGATCTCATGGTCGGGAGAGCGGCGGATCCCTGAAAGTGAACGCGAATTTCGAGAGCTCTTCTGGAAGCAGATCGTTCGTGTCGACGATCGTCCGACAGCCGGAATGCCACGACGACGTGACGAAACGTTCGAGAAAATCGCCGTGCGACGAGCCCGCGCACTCACCACATATGTCACTTGTGCTGACTTCGCTCCTGCGGTAGTTGCCAGCCTCCTGCACGATTCACTTCTCCTTTCCTCGGAACCTGGATCAATATTCATCGCTCCAGCTCATGACGTTCTCGAAGACTGGGCAATCTTGCGGTGGATTGAGAAAGAGTATGTCTCCCACGACGGTTCGTTGCAGGAAATCTTTGCTGTGATCGAGACGCATCCTGCAGTGCGTCGGGGCTATCGCAAGTGGGTGGCTGAACTCCTGGAGCGCGATCCTAACGCAGCAGATCGGCTGTTTGAAGCGGCGGTTACCCAAACAGGTGTCCCCGTTCAATTTCGGGATGATACTCTGGTCTCCCTTCTACGTGCGCCATCGTCGCCTGCGTTCTTGGAAAGGCACAGTGCCCGCCTTCTGCAAAACGAACAAGATCTTTTGAAGCGTGTGATTCATGTCCTTCGAGTGGCTTGTGTGGCCACTCCGGCATGGGTGCCGCCAATGGCAGGCCACGGGTCATTGCTTAACGCGCCGGACGGGCCAGCGTGGGCAAGCGTCCTGCGCTTGATACAAACCCATATCGAGAATTTTGCAGCAGAAGCCCGGCCGCTTCTGTTGGGATTGATCGAAGACTGGAGCCGGGGCGTGATTTGGTCGGTGCCGTATCCAAATGGGGCCGAATCAGTGGCTGCGATGGCGCATTGGCTCCTGCCGGGCTTCGATAATTATCAGTCCGAGGATCAGCGTAAGCGGACCCTCCGCGTGATCGCAAAGATACCGAACGCAGACCCAGGCCGGTTTGAACTTCTTCTGCGAGCAAATGATGAGGACGATAGCCGAGATCGCATCGGAGATGACTTTCGAGAAATCGTCTTTGTCGGGATGGAAGGAATGCCGGCGGCTCGAGACCTTCCGGATCTGATCATATCCGTAGCAGTCGACCAGTTCTTATGCACAGAGGACGATCTTCGAGGGGAAGATGATTGGCAATACGCGAGATCACTTGAGCTCGAAACGCTTTTCGGTCTCAAAGAGGGCCTACGCCACAACTATTTCCCCGCGAGCGCCTACCGCGGTCCCTTCCTTTCGCTCTTGCGGTATCACAGTCAAAGAGGATTGGATTTTATCATAAGGGTCTTCAACCACAGTGCCGAGTGGTATGCACATCCGCGGGTATCCGATCGAGTCGAGCCCCCATACGAGGTCGAGCTTAGGTTCGCGGACGGAACATCGCGAAAGCAATGGTGCAATCCTCGGCTCTGGAATTGGTACCGCGGTACATCAGTCGGCCCCTACGCCCTGCATTCCCTCTTAATGGCACTCGAGCGGTGGTTGCTGGAGTTCGCCGAAGCACGTGCAGACAGATTGGACGCGGTTCTTCTCGATATCTTGCGACGTAGCGACTCGGCTGCATTGACAGCGGTAGTAGCCAGCGTCGCGACAGCATTTCCACGCGCGTCAAGTGAGGCCCTGTTGGTTCTGCTGCGGTCGCCAATGTGCATTCAACTAGATCGCCAACGAATGGCGAGTGAATCCCAATCACCATCAAGAATATCTAGCCTGATGCCTTCCTTGCGCACGGACAACAAGATTTACGAGGTAGAGCGGAAGGAAATGGATGAAAAGCCACACCGGGTCTCGGACCTGGAGAGCGCGATTGTGAATCTCCAGCTCGGCCCGCTGGCGACGCGGGTGTTCGAGATCCTCGATCAGCAGCGCACCGGTATGCCACCAGTCTCGGAGCGAAATGGTGGTGATCGAGTATGGCGGCTTGCGATGCATCGCATGGATCTACGCCAGTACGCTGCCTCGGAGCCCGAACTCACAGAGCTGCCAGCAGTTAATGATGGTTCGTCCGATGAGCCTCCGCGGCGATACATTAAATTGACACCTAAAGAACCAGAACCGGACGTCAAGGAGTTGGTAGACACAAGCGCCACTAGATTCGCTGCGGTGAACGCCAGGCTCGGTCTTCTAACGTGGGCGCTTCAAGTCTTCAAGGGGGAGGAGAAGTCTGTCAAAGATGCGGCGCTCTGGCAACAGAGATTGCTCGAGGCCCGCACATTTAACCTTTCGGACGATGAAGGCCTCGGAACCCGTGAAGGGCCCGGTATCGTCGCCGCGGTTTGTATTCGCGACCACTGGCAGGAGATGTCTGACGACGAAAGGCAATGGTGCGTTGGACTCGTGTGTTCGGAGGTGCGGCGACGAGCAGACGTGTCGGATTACAGCGAGAGGTTGCAAAGGTTCAGCATGGCAGCGGATCGCGCCTGCGCTTCGGTGGTTCCTTTGCTGGTCGGAAAGTTGCTTACTGAACCTGACCTATCGCGTGTCCAGCAAGCATTCGCGGCTGCCTTAACTCACGCGGTTGATGAGGTCAAGTGGTACGCAACATGGGGTATTGCCAACCACCTCTGGGAGATCAACCGTGAGCTAACCTTCCGCTGCGTGAATGCACTTGCTACCGAGGCCGGCCTCGTTGAGGATATGCGACGCGCAGACGAGAAACTTCCAGGCGATCGGCGCCAACAGCTCGACCGAAGGGAAGGAGACGCAGCGCGAAACGTCCGCGAGCGATTCTGGAAACTGAGCGCCATCGCAGCGGACGCTTACGAGTCGCTAAACATCGATGGATGGTTCGGGTCGAAGGCAAATGAGAGAATCTTGGCAATCCTTGGGAAGGCGCCGACGGAACCATCGTCCACTGCCGGATTCGCGCGAACGGCACAAATGCTCGTCTCGTGGTGGGACGCAGCCGACCGCAGGCGCGAATCGCGACGTGATCGGAACTACGAAACCGAAAGTACCTTTTCGCAGCTGCTGCAAAGCTTCCTAATCCGAGCCGTGCCCGCCGCAGCGGAAACGGTCCTGCAACCCCTACTCAATGCGATCGACCGTCACCCGAGAGAGATTCATAGTCTCATTCAAGGCCTCATTTCGGTCGAAGATAGTTACCCGAACATGCCTCAGTTCTGGTTCATATGGAATTTATTTGCGACGAGGATCCGGCGCGCCAAATGGTTACCTCAAATTGATGCCGAATACTCGCCCGGCCGCGAAATTGTTTCGGCCATTTTCCTCGGGACCTGGTGGAAGCCGGAGGTTCGGCACTGGAATAGCCTCGACGGATACGCACATAACGTACACGCATTCTTCGAAGAATTGCCAGCGTCTTCAACGTCGGTCCACTGCTATGTTCGTTTCCTATACCACATAGGAGAACGCTCGCTTCCCGAAGCATTCGTCCGGGCTGCGGGCCGTCTGCAAAGTGGGAGCTCGAGATCGATGCTGAAGAACACCGATACAATCTTCATGCTGGAAGTCTTATTGCAGCGACAAGTATATGGAAATCCCTTAAGACTGAAGAGTCAGCGTACAGTCCGTGAGGCTATTCTGTTTCTGCTCGACACGCTGGTTGAAAATGGGTCGTCTGCCGCATTCCGGATGCGAGACGACTTCGTCACGCCAGCCAGCGCGGCATCATCCCTCGTCGATAACGGTTGAGTCGCTTCCTTTGCGTGCGAGGCCGAACCCGAGCACGCGTTCGGCGAGCTTTCAGGGCCAAAGAAGGATTAGTACCCGGCCCCTTAACGGCGGAGGATTTGCCCCGTCGCCATTCTGCAGAACGGCGACTGCTAGGGCATTTCCCGACAGCGACGGTTGCCAGAAGGTCTTTTGTACTTCACACCCTCTTCGCCGTTTTAGCGTGGTGCGCGGCCCACGTTTGAGGGACAGCAGCGAAGTCCGTTGATGTGAGGTCCGACCGGCCCCTCGGCAAAGTGATCGTTTTCCGAACGTCGCCAGCGATTAAAATTTCCCGTGATCACCTGCACAACTCGCTGCGGGACTCTCGCACTAGGTAAGTGAGTAGCTTCCTCACGGTATCCTCCTACGGGAGATTTCCCGTAACGGACTCGCGCGACTCACCCGGAGGACTGGAGGAGTTCTCTACAATTTTATCGGCAAGCTAATGGCCTAGTCGCCGTCCGTGCCACTCACCAGACGGGGCTTCGGTACGTAGTCCGAATCCGCCACCGCCTTCCTGATTTCCTCTTCCTTGCGCACGTCGGCGAGATAGGCTTGCGTGGTCGCCAGCGATTCGTGCCCAAGCTCCTGCATCAGCGTAGGCAGCGAAACGCCGGAAAGGTAGCGGCGGCTGGCTCCCGTCTTGCGCAGCTTGTGCAACTCAGTATGGAATGTCGCTTTCGCCCTCTTGGCGATGTTCTGGAGCCTGCGGAGCAAATGCTTGTCTGGCTTGGTGGGATCGCTTTTTTGCGGAAACAGCAGTTCCGACTTGCTGCGCTTGCGGCGCTCGTTAATGCTGTCTGCCAACCGCTGGCTGATTTCCACCGTGCGGGTCTTGTGCTGCTTTCCCTTGATGGTGAGGATAGTCCCCGTCAGGTCGCCGTATTCGCAGCTGTATGCTTCGTGGTCACGTGCCATGGAGCCGATGAAGAAGTCGAGCAAAAACCAATCCTCGGCGTCCGCATGCGAATACAGTACGGAGAGTTCGGTTTCGGGATGCGCAACGACTTTCTTCTCGTGATATTGCTTGCGGTATTCGCCCTTGCGGAAAAGTTTCGTTACGCCGAACGCATTAAGAAAGCTGCGCACGTTGATCAGGCGGTTGTGGTAAGTGCGCTCGGGGTTGCTACGTTTGCGCTTCGGGAGGGGCTGCTTCCGCTGCCACCGCATGCCCCAAGGCTTCGAGGTCCGAAAGGTATGTCTTCAGCGCCTCGGCTAGCTGCGTCCCCTTGGTGGCTGGCGCAACAGGAACCTCTTCGACGGAATCCGCCTCGACGAGCTTGGTGCGCTGCCGCAGTGCCTCGGCGGCGTCGTTGCCGACATCAATCCATTGGCCGCCGTGACGGACACAATAGGAGCCGCCTGTATGCTCTTGCTCCTCACCGCCGACGATGACCACGTGGGGCTTGACTTTGTTGTTAGTAGCGACGGCTGCTCTAAAGTATCGCCACGTCGCCCCGATCTTGATGTGCTTGTACAGCGTGAACCTGGGCTTAGCCATGAAATTCCTCCGTTTTGCCTAATACTGAGGAATTTCCGTCTGACCCTTTATTAAACGTAGAAAATCGTGGCGGGATCGCCTAACCCATTGCGCTATAAAGCCGTTAGGCGATTATGGCGGAGAGGGTGGGATTCTAGCCATCGTTATTAGCTGTTGAAGGGAGTTTAAGCGCGTTGATGCGCTACCGCAAGTTGCAGTGTTTTCAGCATTTAACGGGGAAGTGTTTGCAACCCGCTCTGAGTGCGGTGATGAGAGGACGTGAATCGAGGCTTAATGAGGGGAACTGGTAGCAAACGGTAGCAGAGGTAGCACGCGAAAACCCGCTAAAACCCTATCTTTTTTGAGAGTTCCGGCGTCATGCCCCCGAGTTCCTTGAATCGCTCTGCGATGCGGTCTTGAACGCGCTGCTGCTCCCCGGTGTCGCCGCTGGGCAGGAATCGGTACCACTTGGCTAGCTCATCGCGGCTCGCCTTGTCTACTTCGGCCATCGTCGGGAAATCTGGTCTGTTATCGAGCATGGTGGCGCTATCTCAATTTTAGCATCGCTGAATCCCCGCCACAACGGTCGGGTATATGCACAACTTATGAAAGACAGGGGCATCATTGCCGAACCTGATTCAGACCTCAGGTAGGGTCACATGTCGATATCGGACATCCGTCGAAAGAAGTCCGTTGAGTTCCTGCCTTACGCTGCACCCTGGGCGGACGAGAATTTCGCTAATACAGCTAGGGTCGAAACCTGACACAAAGACTGGATGTCCGTCATGCTCTCCGTTGGGGTACAAACGATGCAGAGCGCGAATACTTCTCCATTCGCACTCGAACGCATACTTGGCACGCTTCCTAAAAAAGGCGTCTGGTCCATGAGAGCCGAGGAATGTGCCTAATGGCTCGTCGCTGTACGTTACTTTTCCAAGTATCCCTGGGCTGCGGAGGGTTTCAAACGCATTATGCGTTGTATCAAATGCGACGACAAATCCAGTTCGCGCCGCGTAATCACTCCACATTTGGTTAGCGTTTGGCTGCTCACAGAGGCAAAAAATACCGAACTCATCCGGTGCCGTCATACTGGATTGCGTGTTACGAACCATCCTCGCTTGCCAGCCTGGTGCAAGCAAGATTCGTTGCAGGACAAGCTCCTTGAGCCTTGTCGGTAAGTTCCGGCTCCAAGGGTCAAATTGCATGTAGGCGCGTATCTCCTCTTCCGTACCCCATGCTGCAACGTCCGGACGAAGCTCTCGCTCGTCTTCGAAGACCGTCCGCTGGCTGAATCTGGCTGAACAGTCCCGAAGCACATGAACGCGCTCGGGCCGGTAGTATTTGTACAAAAATCGAGGGACAGGCTTTTCATGCGCCCAACCACCACGGCGGTCATATAACCGCTGACCATACTCCTTAACCCATTCTTGGTCAGAAGAAATCCTCCCGACCAAAGTCACTGCGTCCTTTTCGCGAAATGCGTTTGCATTGATTTGAGCCGCCCGTACTCTCCAATCCAGGAAATTCTTAGTTTGTTTCTCCGGCAAGAATCAAGGCGCTTGCTATAATTGCGACCGAGCAATACGAGGAGATGGAAATGGCCGCAAAGGAAACGCCGAAACCGCCCCCGCCGCAACCTCGGCCCTTAAGGGAAGAAAGGCAAGTACCACCGTCGCCCAAGCCTGAGCCTCCTAAGAATCAGGGCGTGAAGAAAAGCGTTTAGTCACCGTAGCAGGTGCCAAAATGCTAGCCAAATCAGAGAGAGGGCTTCAGCAGAGGCCGCCACTACCGTTGCACGAATCGCCCAGTCGTTGAGATTCGACTTTGCGGTTGTCAATGTACGGTTCTTAGTAATTCTTTCCTGCCGCCGCTGTGCCATGTCCTGAAAAAAGTCTTTAGCCACAAGCTCGGCAGCGTCGGCTTTGTCCGCGAAGTGTTTTTCGAGTTCTTGCAAATAAGCGAGCCATTCTGCGGTGTCTCGCGGCGCATCGAATACGCGGGGCCAAAGGCTCCATACGGTCAAAACCAGGCCGACAGCAAGTGACAAAACAGCGACTACCTGCACTCCTTTAATAAAATGATGTAGGTCAGAAATAAGCAAGACTTGGCCCGATATAGCCCCCAAAAAACTAATCACTACCAGGATTATGCTGGCCTTCACGTCGAGGACATCGCCGAGTTGAAAGAAAAGCTCGTCCAACCGCTTCTGTTCTTCGGATAGCGCGATTTCAATTTCCTTTTTCATCAAATTAACCCGACCCGAATGGTAGCGCCGCAGCTACTCTCAAAATGAAAATTTCTTCGGGCGGTGGAAGTAGGTGCTAATCGCCTCATGGTACGGCTCGTACCCGAAGTCGTTGTTGGCTTTTTCTAAGAATTCTGTGCAGTTGTCAAGAAATCCCACCCACCGCTCACGAAAATCCTCGATTCCTTCTTCATAATGTTGCTTGCTGTGTGATGGAAACTGCGCCACGAATTGGCCATTCTTTATCCGTTTTAGCGGCCAGAGAACGTAATCGTCGTTGTAGGAGGCCACCATCATGCGGAATTCGGACAGCGCAAGGACGAAATTGCTTTCGCGTCGGTGATTCAGTTCATCGTGTCGCCTTGTGAGTAGCGGGCAAAAGTCGTTTAAATAGTCAGGCGGACACAGCTTGGCTAGCTCATCAGGATTCCGATTACAAACTTCAGAAAATATCCCGCGTAGATTTGCGCTGTCATCTTTGTTGAGAAACTTTACGAACTGCTTTTCTAAGAGCTGGAACTCAGGCCACAGTTTTTGTGCACTCCGGTTGCGACGACCCCGCTGTATTCTCTTGCGTCCGAACGCCATAACGGGTGCGTAGAAGACCGAGACTACAGCAAGCAGCGCGATGGCGACGAGAATCGTCGCATACATCGGCTTTTGTTTTCCTTGAGCAATCACCGAGAAAAGGGTGGCAACCGCCGTAATCACCAAAGCAACACTTTCCCATCTCTTCGCAGGCGGTGATGTTTGAGGCTCAACGAATCCATGAAAACTGTTAGGGGTTAACATTTAACTGGGATTATACATGCGACCAAAGCTGGCAACTCGGCTGGAAATTATTCCAAGACGTAAGGCCGGGTTCATCGAGCCAATGGAATGCGCCCTGGTTTCGACTCTTCCCGTAGGGCCTGATTGGACCTACGAAGTCAAGTTTGACGGCTACCGCGCCATCGGAGTCAAGACCAGCCGCGACACCATCCTGTATTCCCGAAACGGTAAGAACTTCAACAAACGATTCCCGCAGGTCACGACGCGGCCCCCGGCTCCGGTAAGCCGTCCTTGACCACAATCTTATTGCCCGTAGTTTGGCTGAAAATCATGTACTCGCCGGGAGAAGTAGTCGCCAATCGTTGAACGGTTGACTTCGCAAGCTCAAAACTGTCCGCTGCCGCCTTCCACAAGTAAGTGCCATCCTCCATTTTGATGAATATATCCAAGGGTTCGAGCATAGGCTGGGTGCCTTTCCGGGGACTCGCACGTTATAGCACGAAAGACTGGTGCTCAACCTACTACTGTGCGGTGCGTACGCAGACTAGGGGAAACTCCCCATGCAAAATGCGAGAGTTCATCGGATTGAATATATTTTTGTTCCCACTAGGTTTGGAGCGAGTCCTCAAGGTGCAGTGCGAATGCAGAAACCTTCGTATCCTCGGAGGTTCTTCTCGCGGGTCGAGACACGGGTGGACGTTTGGGTCCGTTGGCGTTTTAACGGACGTAAGGAGACATCTAGAGTTCGGGATTTGAGCCTGGGTGGTCTGTTTGTCGAGACAGCAAAGTCAAGAGCGGTGGGTGCGTCGGTTAAACTTGATTTTCTTGTCCAGGAGGGACCGATAGGAGCTGAGGCCCTCGTGCGGCATGTAAAATCTCGTGGACTAGGATTGAAGTTCGCGGCGATGGGTAATGAAGACCAGAAACGTCTGAGAGCATTGATAGCAAGGCTTCGCAAGTAACGTCCCAGCGATGTTTTCTTTTTACGATTTTCGGCCAAGCAGCCGTTCAAGGCAGCGAAGCAGTGGGGCCAAACCGTCGTCTTTGGAGAGAACAAGGGTCACGCCAAGAACTGAGGACCGTGGTCCCATTAGGTCCGCGTGTAATGTGAGCAGAACAACAGGAACAGTTGGCATCGTAATCCTTAATACTTTCGCAGCCTCCAGACCGTTCATCTGCGGCATGGCTAGGTCCATGAGCACTAAATCGGGCCTCAGTTCGTTCGCTTGCCTTATCGCCTCAACACCGTTAGAGGCTTCGCCACACACGCGGAACTTAGTCCGGGACTCAATGGCCGTTCGCTCGCTCTCAACGTCATCGACAACCAGAACAGTTTTGACCCGTGCAGCGCCTTCCGGCTCGCGGGCAGAACGCTCTGCGGACTGTACGGAATCCGACATGTAATGAGGATGCTGCGGTGTGCCTGCACTAACAATCGGGTCAAGACCTGCTTTTTTGTAGAGGCAATACAGGTGACAGAATCAGTGTCCTTGCAGAGCGAGAGCATCTGGTTTACGAATCTGCCGGAAACTGGACGTGCCAGATGGGGAGAAATCCTCGACGCTGAGAAGATGAAGCAATGCGTGTGGGTGCGTCCCAAACTGGTAGCCGTCATCGAATTTCTGGAGTGGACCGAGGCAGACAGGTTGCGGCATTCAAAATTCGTAGCACTGCACGAGGGCAACGACCCGCGAGACGTGATTAAGGAGGTGTAGATTGGCGTTTCAGAGCAAATCCCGACTGAACAAACAACTGCCCGGAGCGAAACTCTCGCTGCCGGGCAGTCTTCCTTTATGGTTTACAGCGATCTTACGTTCGCAGCTTGGAGGCCCTTTGGACCTTTGGTGACTTCGAATTCAACCGCTTGGCCGTCATTCAACGACTTATAACCATCAGACACGATTGCGGAGAAATGGACGAAAACGTCCTCACCGCTCATGCGCTGGATGAATCCAAAGCCTTTGCTGGCGTTAAACCACTTCACTGTTCCTTGTTCCATTTTGTTACCTGTTTCTGTTTTTAATTTCTGCTGAGAAGAATCGCGGCGACTGAAGAGGGATAACGCTATTGTCGAACCTGCTGTCAAATGCGCGGTGAATCAAACTTAGCTGATAGTCATTTGATGCCGGGCACTGCGCAAAGGATTCATTATAGATAGCGCTGTCACACGATTTCTCAACAGTCACTTTGGCACTATCGAGCGTCCCAACGCAGGCGCAACGGTTGGTCCCATCGTCGTCAATCCTGTAAATGTCGAATGGTGGAAGCATTTGTTTCAAGAAACGATCAGACCACACACCGCGTGCCTGTTACGATCTACATTCAGCAAGTCAGACGTGAACGCCAACAGGGAGTTAAGACGAAGTCAGATTTTCACTTCCCAACAAGGCGCGTTCTCATCGAGACTTCCGTCAAATGGTTTCAACTCTTCAAGAAGGACGCCAACTCTAAGCAGACTAGTCGCATCAGTCGGCCACATCTTTCTCTCAAATGGAAAGTCGCTGGTCTCATCTTCACTGTCTTCGATGAGATGGATGCTATCGAGTGCGAAGTACGCGTAGTCCGCTGAAACCTCTTCGATGCATCCGCTGAATTCGGTAAGTCTGCCGCTATTCATTTTCGCAAGAACGAGAACATTGTCTCCGGCCTGTGGCGATCTCACTGTCGATTCCATCTTGCCTCCTCGTTAGGTCGCATCAAACACCAAGGCAGGTGAGCCGTCAACTGGACCAGGGGGCTAAAGGCTTTCGGTTTGAGGTACAGGGACGCGAAGCCTTGGCCGCTAACATAGATCGCCTTCGTCATTCCAAGTTCGCGGCGCTCCGCGAGGATAAGAATCCGCGAGAGGTGGTTTAAGGAGGCGTAGGTCGATACCCGCCGCTAGCATCGATTGTTTAGGAACTTGTTATCGTTTTTCTCCGTTTCCGGAATCGAAAAGCTGGTCAATTGAAGTGAACTGTTCTCGCATCCCTCTGTCGGGTAACTTCGTAGCAGTCGAATTGCACACCGATTTTCATTTTCGCGGTCGTTCCAATTTGTCTGACCCGCACGACATGCCCCGTGCAGAGCCATTCGCTTGGCGACTCACCAGCGACGGCTTCGGGCATCTCAAACCTCAGTTCAACAATCTCTCCATCGGGATAAAAACAATCCGTCACGAATTGGATTCCTCGGCCCGAAATATCCACGGCCAGGGCTGACCGTTCCGACATCGAAGACTTCCAGACACGATGTTTGAGCGGAACGCTGATTTTGTGACGTATTGCTGAACGGCGCTCGCGGACAAATTCATGGCTTGCGGCGGGCATAGGACTCCCCCGAAAGGAATTTAATTCAAGCGGGGAAGGGGCGCTCTGACTGGACAATCGGCTGTTTTCCACGGCCTGTCAAGTAACAAACGCTTGTCAGAACGAAAGTACTGCACCGAACTAGAACGTCGCCTGACATACAGTTCCAGCGGTTTCGACGCTCGAAAAGATGGCACGGTTTCATGCTGGTGAAGTGCCCGCGCTTTCAACCTGAAGTACCCTCTTACCGTCTCCGAATCCCGCGCCAGTCGAGCGCGATAGTTGCCGCTTCGTGCCGCGAGTCGTGGTCTTTGCGAATAGCCGTTTCAGCGAGCTTTAGCCAATCTTTGACT
>WNFS01020371.1_pt1 | contig 12841 bp, 14 predicted proteins | sample 5400141 | NCBI WGS metagenome assembly WNFS01 (sample SAMN13153358, study PRJNA577476) | soil metagenome | isolation source: 60 cm saprolite under Madrone tree | place: USA:California | collected 2016-06-14
TATACTGCATCCATCTGAGAATCATCCGCAATTGGGGATACGCTGCAATCAAACCTAAAGCCAAAAGTAGCGCGCCGCCCATGACTTCCGGAAGCTGCGAAGGACCGGAGAGCGACACCGAGTCGTGCAGCAAGAATCCCCCAAAACCCAGAAGAACCAGAGTAGCCGGAACCGTGAGATTCAAAAAATAACCCGCCATACCACCCTCGCACTACCCCGGGACGCTACTGCCAAACAAGATCTGCTGCTCCAACAGACTCAGGAGACCTTCGAGAAAAACCTTTCGTGCAAATTCCTGGCTTCGTCGTTCTGGATTACTCTGATCACCGGTGCCGTGTAACGCTTCTTCATAGGAAATCCGCAAGAGCACCGAGGGTTTGTGCCTTCGCCCGTACCGGCTGAAAGCGTCACTACAAACTCGCATCTGCACTCCGAATTGGAGCAAATCCATCGCTCCCCGACTTGCATGGTCATGGCTTATTCCCTTCTGAACATCCCCGGAAGTCTTCGTCTCGTCTGAGGCGGATTGCTTGTATGATGTGTCTTCGCCCGTTGCGGGCGGAGCAAACCGAAATCGCGACTATCTGATTCACGCGCCATTCTGCCAGCGCATGCACCTCATCTGCCTAAAAACGGGGTTGTTGCTTCGGATAGGAAGCATGGCTCGGGTGCAGCGCGGCATGGGGGATCCTTGTGGTATCCGGGTCTTGGCGCCCCAGGGAGCAGTCAGGGGCTGTTCTGGCAGACTCTCGCGCGGTATTATTTCGGGCTGACACATCAATGCAACCAGGCAAAAATCTAAAGGAACTACGCGCGCGCTTAGGAATTACGGTGCGCGAAGTCGAAGAACAGAGTCAGAAGATTGCAGAGGCACACGGAAACCCCGAGTTTTTTGTCTCAAACAATTGGCTCACCAGACTGGAAAACACAAACTCAGTACCGAGCATTCACAAACTCTTTAGTCTGAGCGCGGTCTATCGCGTGAGGGTTTCCGACCTGCTTCCGATGTTTGGTATTAATCAGGAATTGCTCGAGAAATACCAGATTGAAACTGCGCCGCAACACACCCACCTGATCAATTTGGAAAAAACCGACGCGGCGAAGACTGTCAACTTTCCGGTCAGATTTGATCCAGGCTTTCGGGTTGAAGAAACCAATTTGTTGTCGAGGATGGTACAAGTCTGGGGAGAAGTGCCTGTCGCTCTCATCCAACAACTTGATATCAGACGTGGTCAGTACGGCTATATCGGATTGCAAGACCTGACGATGTATCCGCTTCTGCGGCCTGGAAGCTTTGTCTTGATCGATGAGAATTTGCGGGATATTCAAGCCAGCAAATGGCGTACCGAATTTGACCGGCCCATCTATTTCATCGAGCTCCGAGCAGGATACGCTTGTTGCTGGTGCGAGACGCGAGACGATGAACTTCTCCTGATTCCTCACCCTCTTTCATCACGTCCCCACCGCCATTTCCCGCTGCAGGAAGCGGAGATCATCGGACAGGTGACGGCCGTTGCGATGCGCATTGTGGATCCTGAACCGGCTGAAGTTCCGCGCAAGTTGCCTTCACAATTGCTAAAGCGACCTTAACGTTCGAGTTAAAAAGCTTTACCGTCAGCGGGTCGTCCGCTGCAGGCGACAAGATCCGATACGCTTCCGAGCTTTTCCAAGCCGTCACGATCTCGTTCGGATCGGCACAGCCGGATCGAATGTACTGCTCCAGATTAGCGACAAGTACTCGGAGCGGCCTCAGAGCCAAGCTCGCGAATACTCCGCGATGCGCCGCCGACAACGCTTCTTGCGCCACCGACTCAGAGAACCGGAACGACAGCCCATCGTGCGCATAGCGGCCCGTGTTGTAGTCGCGGGTCGAAGCCAAGTAGACCAATCTGGCAAAATCTCCATCGAGTCTCGCCAGCGTGCGATTTTGTAGATCCCGGAAGGCGTCCTCGACGGCGATCGAGCTGAGATTAGATGGTCGTTTCATAAACGTAGCAGGCGCTCGGAAATCAGCGCACTCTCGGGTCAAATGGCAACGGCTCCACTTTCATAGCTAGATCAAGCAAGCCTCGAAGCTGATCAGAAAGGCCACCGACTTGTTTGGTCATCTTGCGCAGTGCCATCGGGCCTCGCAGCAGTAGAACGGCAGCAACGAAACCACACTTTGCCTGGATCAAAAAATAATCGATCGTCAGTCTAAGTTCCGGCAGCAGCTGCAGGTTTTCCGATGTCCTCGCATGGGCGATGTGAAATCGCATGGCAGCCTTGGCTTGACTTCGTATTTCGGAAAGCCAGCAGAAGGCGATCTCCGTGCGCTCCTTCAAGAACAATCGTTGAACCTCCTCTGGAGCACGGCTCAAAACGAACTCCCAATCCTCGAGACCAAAGATGCGATTCAAGAATTCTTTGCGGCGTTCCTCAAGTGGCAAGCAGGCCCTGGTCACTGCGTTATCAGCCAGCAAGTCCGGAGCGTCGAGCGCTGACCCCGTTTCCGATCGGCGAAGAAAGAAACCCAACAGCACAATGAGCAACAACCCGATCGCGAGTAATGTCACGGTCCCGATCATGGACGCATGGCCTTGCCCAGAAATGCCCGTACCTGAACAAGACCATTCCTGGTCGCGCGGGTGAGCGACTGGTAGTCCTCTTCAATTTTCGCTTGCGTCTCCAGTGCTGTACTACGGTCGTATTTCCAAAGCGCCGCACACCATATTGCCAGCACTGCGGTATAGCAGAAAGGCTGTAGGAAAACCCAAGATGTTTGAAATGTCTTGCCAAGCGAGGCGCGGAGCGTAAGTGTCAACACACTTGTCGCGACAAACATTGCGTATCCGCCAAAAATTCCCTTCACATTGCGCACTATGGGAATCCGGTAGTACGCACTAAGTCCGGCAAGTACGATTAGCGCTAAAGCTTGCATTGCACGCAGATTCCGTTCGAGCTCAATTGCTGTGCTCGGCCAAAGGACACTACCATTCCAAGCACCGTCGAGAACCTTGGTGAATACCATAATTAGCGCGAAGAGCAGCACGTTCCGGGCCATCCGGCCCACGCCCGGAAAGCGCCCAAGTACCAGATGAAAAATCTCCCACGTAACGCCGCAGCCCATTACGAGACTGATGCATTCTCCGTACCAGTAGACGGAGGAGTAGTATTGAAAATGAAAAAAGTAGATCATCAAAAAAACTATGTCCTGAATGAACACGCACGCCAAGTACGCAAAGAAGACGGGATATTTCCTGAACCACCCAGATGTCCAGCCGCGCGCCAGCAGAAGGCCTTCCAGCGCGACACTTGCAAACCACAGAACTAGTTCGGACGCCACCATGTCTTCGAGATTCGCCAGGAATCGTAGCACGGAAGGGGAAGGGCTCAAAGACCTTCCCCTGCATGTGAAATTAGCTTAGCTGCAAAAGGCTTGAGAACCACGGCGTTGGTGGTGGATGTCCGCCGTCGGCACGCAGGACTTGCACCCTTGTGTTCGTCGTTGGCGGAATTGGCGGTGGCGGATGCCCGCCGTCGGTGACCGTAAAACTGGCCCCGATAGTGCACTTCCGAGCAGGGGTTTTCTGTGAACCGGGATGCCACAAGACAGTTAGAGTCAAGATGGCTGCGAAACAGAGTTCCGTTTTGGAATACATTTATGTCCTCCGTGTAGCGAAATCGCTTCTGTTACAACCGAGTTGCGGATTCAGGTTAGAAAAATGCCAGGGAACCGCGGCAATCAGCGCGAGCCTGCTTCGTAAACGAAGCAAAGCTCACCTCTTGCCGGCATCATGTACTACTTTATTTAATGAATATAAAGATAAGATTGCAGCAACCATTTCGTCCAGAATGGCAATAGAGCTTGACGCTGAGATGGCGAGCGGTTTCGCTGCCCTGGCCGAACAAGTTTCGTTCTATTCAGCGCGTCGGATACTGAGCCAATGACCAAGTCTCTGCCCCGTTCCCTGCGCCAAATTCGATCGACTCTCGTTCGCACTCTGGCGCTACCTGGCTCTCGAAATCCTTCATTCTGCGACCTCTAGACGATCGTTCGCATCTATCAGCCACCGCTTACGGAAATCCATTCGCGGGTGCGCTCAGCCAACGCTGGCCTCCCCGCGCAAGAAAACCATGCAGAAACGGTTCAGTTGAAGCATCGTTGAATCGGCGTGGCGACTTCCAAGTCGTCGCGTACACCAATCTATCAGGAGAAGAAACCCATGAATCGCACCTTGTCAGTACTAGTGTTGGGCGCGTGCTCGTTGCTTGCGGCGATAACGCTGCTCCATACCAACTTTGCAAAGCATTCTTTGACCGTTGTTGCCGACGGTGTGCCACCACCTCCTTGGCCTAAGCTGAACGATGCTCTGCTTGCCGATGGCGTTCCACCTCCACCCTGGCCAAAATCGCTCGACACGCTTGTTGCCGACGGTGTGCCGCCCCCACCATGGCCTAAGCTGAACGATGCTCTGCTTGCCGATGGCGTTCCACCTCCACCCTGGCCGACAAAAGTCAATGGCGTGCTGGCCAATAGTTCCATCGTCTGAGTAACCCGTTAGGGCGGACCGGGCGCATCGTAGAATCGAACCGCTTTGCATCAAGTGGTGCTATGATGCGCCCTGTCTTCTAACCGATTCTGTTTCGCGCTTCGAAGGGGTTATTCGTGACGAGCCTCGTCTTCTTTAGTGTCCTCGCAGTTCTCCTGCTGGCGGCTTTGCTTGCGCTTGTCTCGAAGGACTCACGCAAAACGTCCGCACGTACGAAGTCCATGAATGACTTCCTTCCAATCCATCATCATCACTTCGAAGAAGTGGACCGCCGATTAGCCGAATACGAAGAGACATTAAGAAAGGTCGAATCCGATCGACGCGACGTCGCTCTTAAATATCTGGCTCATCTTCGAACAGATTTTGAGAATGTCGCCCGATTGCTCAAATTGGCGGCGAAGTTCGTTCCCGAAATTACGCTGCGCGGGGAGATTGAGAGATTTTGGGTTTGCTTCCGCTTTCGAATTGAATACCGCCTCGTACAATTGCAAGTACGACTTGGCGTGATTCCAACCGTGCGTTTGAAAGTCTTGACTGCAAGAGTCAGGTTACTGGCCGGCTCGGCGGACCAATTTCTCAATGACATCGCTCGCCAACACGGACTGCGCGTCTTGCAATCTGACCTGAACCGGTAGCGTACTATGATCCGCGGTCAATGGCATTAACGTCATCTGAAGTGGTCCTCTGGTACTTGAGTCTTGTCCTGGAGCTGCTGGTGTGTGTGCTTGCGTTCCGACGCCGCCTCTATCGCCAGCTTCCCATCTTCACCGGATATATAGTCGCGGTTTTCCTGCGTGACTCTGTTGATTGTCGCTTCATGGTTAGCGATTGCAGCTCCCTCTCAACTTCCTGCATTGGTCTTGCGATTGGAGCGCAACCTAGAACTTACCACTGCGGTCGTGCTCTTCATGCTCTTGTCCCTTGCTTTCTACTACCAGGTGATGCTGAGTTCCGTCCAAAAACTGATTGCTATCGGATTATTTCTATACTCTGTCGCCCAGGTGGTAAATAACGCCATTTCTGACGAATGGCTGCGACCTTACTTTCGTTGGTGGAGCATTGTTCGCCTCACCTCATTTCACGTAGCTTTGGTCATCTGGCTAATCGCATTAATGAAGCCGCTCGCGCAAGCGCCGGTCCCCGAACCGGGCGACGTCCGTCCCATTCGCGAGTTCATGCGTCAGGGCAACGAAATCATGCATGATCTGTCGGCACGCCTGAGCCGATTCAGACGAAAACTGCAGCGATAGCGCTCAGGTCGGCGGCCAACTTCCGCTGAGCGGTCACTTCTTGTGGATTGAAATTTCTCATTCCTTTTGGATAGAACACGCCCTCCCACCGCGTGGTTGTCAAGGAGGATGTCCGACAGTCGAGGCAAGGAGGCAAGCACGCACTGCGAGAATGATCCGGCAACTCCAAATCCTCGACCGGGTCGAACTAGGGAATTCTCAGACGTGTAATCGAGCAGCAAGGTGATTTTCGCCCCTGCTCGGCACACCAAGCCCGGCGAGCCGCGCCAACAGTGCGGCCTGCCTTTTTATTATGCGGCCTTGGACACCCTGCGGATGTGGCCAGAAGCCACTTTTTGGGCCAGGGCGAGCAACAATTTTCGGTCCAAATCTGTCGCTTTGCTGAGGCACTTGGTGAGCTCGCGCAGGAAAACGGCATCTTTGCCGGAACTGCCCCAGGCAGTGTCGTCGGGAGTCTTTCTTTTGAGAAGGCTCGGTAAATTGGGCGGCACTGCCCCGTCATAAAACAATTGGTACAGTGGAACTTCGAGAGCGCGCGCCATTTTCTCCAAAGTCGCAATCGCCGGAACCGTGTGGCCGTTTTCCACACGCGAGATATAGCATCGCAGCAGCCCGGTTCTCTTCTCAATGTCCCCCTGCGAGAGCTTCTTTCCCTCCCGCAATACACGTAAGCGATCCCCGATCACCATAGAACCTCCTCATGATGTCAAAAATCCGTTTTTATCGAGGGCCTATTCTTATTCTACAAGACGCATCGTAACGCCGATGACCCGGCATACAATCTCCGTTTCGCGACGATAAGAAAAACGCGTCAATCGCGAGATTGGCAGGCATCGTGTCCTCCTCCTATGTGTAGCATTCCACACATACGAGTGTACAGATTCAACTATACCAGGCTGGGTTTTGACGCCGTTGGTATCGGATTTTTCTATGCTGCCCACAATTCGCTCGGAGCCTCATCTTTCGCCTCCCCAAAACCTGGATTTCTGAACAGTAATGATATGCCACTGCAGACCGACGGACGAAGATTCTTCTCTTGCCGGCCGAATCGCTTTGTCGGACGGCAAGAGAATTCAAACTGATTTGCAGTTTCTTTCGACCGGAAAATTTGATCGAGATGCAGATTCAGATAGTCGCGGCCGTCTGAGGTCCTGCGAATTCACATTGAAGATTGTCTTGCGCCTCGAAAATGGCACAAACCGTACGCCGAGGCTCTTCTCGAACTAGACCCGAGCAAGCTGGCGCGCTCATTGCACCGGGCTGAAGAGGTCCGGTATGGAATTGCGAACCATCCAGTGCACACCATGCGCGGACCGCTCCCCATCACTATGAGTTTGGGAGTTCTCACGAGTCGACACAGGGATCTCCGTCTCGTCGAAGAGATTCTGGGCGCAACGGACTCGGCGCCTTGTGGTGATGACTGGATTTTATCAAGTAGCTGCGAGCATCAGCGGCAGAAGAAACTCTTGCAGCCGCTTGCTTTCCCGGGCTTCTAGGTTTTCGTACTGAACGCCCATGCAATCTGCTCCCACCGTTCGGACCACTCTCGCGGCGGAACGCAGGGGCGTCGCGCCGGCCTCAAGTTCCAGACTGAGCGTGACAAGCGTACCTGACGGAAACGCGCGGAGCGACTGAACCAGCGCACCGCCAAGGCTGAGGTCCAGCGTCGTCCCGTCAAGACGGTCATTGCCTGATGCCAGCGAGACTCTGCAGCGCAGCCGAACGCGCATGAAGCGCCGCTTTTCGCGCTCGATTGGACCCTCCGTAACACGGATCAGCCTTAGTAGCTTATTGCGATCAATTGGCTTGAAGAGGAAGAACTCAACGCCGGCTTCAAAGGCGCGTCCCATAACCGCCCGATCTTGTTCTCCGGTAATCATCACTATAACCGTGGAGGCGTTAACGCGGGAGGCGCGAACCTGCCGGGCGAGCTCGGCGCCGTCCGGAGCTGGCATGCGCATATCCAGAAAAACGGCATGATATTTCTCTCGTTTCAAACGCTCCGCAGCTTCTGTACTGCTGGTGAGAAAGCTGGCGTCCATGCCCGCCGAGAGTAGGATTTCACAAATAAGTTCAGCACTGAGCGGATCGTCATCGACAACAAGAACCCGTGCAGGCAAGGCATCGCTCCTGAGTCCAACGCTATTTCGGTGAGGCTACGCCATGGTAGCAAACCTAATAATTTATCTGTGCGTTTTACGGGACTTGCAGCCTGCGGTTTAGTTCCTCTCGAAGCAGTTGAAAGGCACCGGTTTCGGGAGGCAATCCAATAGGGGATAGTCAACTCGGAGTTCGATTCGCTTATTTTGGCCGCTGACCCTATTTCGGTCGGCCAGGTTTGCGAAGGGTTGTAAGTGCTCCCAAAGAGCTGGGGATGTCTAACCTAATATTGCGCAACGGTTTCTGATACGCCCGTCTGCAGTAAACGAGCGAATCGGGCGGCGGGCACCGGGCGGCTAAAGAAGTAGCCTTGTCCTTCCTCACAGTTCCAAGCCCGAAGAAGTGCAAGCTGTTCCTGCGTTTCAATGCCCTCGGCAATCACCCGATGCTTGAGGTTCTTGCCCATATCGATTATGGCTCGGACGATGGCCGAATCATTCGGCTCGCCAGGGATCTGGCTGATGAAGGACTGGTCAATTTTCAGGACGTCAATGGGAAACTGCCGAAGATAGCTAAGGCTCGAATAGCCGGTTCCGAAGTCATCCACCGCAAGATGCACTCCCATCCTTTTGAGTGCTTGAAGCACGGAGGCCGTGGATTTGGCATTCTCCATCAGGACGCCTTCGGTGAGCTCGAGATCGAGATAGCGCGCTTCCAAGCCGGTTTCTCTGAGGGTGGTGCTAATCTCTTCGAGGAAAGTCTTGGCGCGGAATTCGGTGGCAGACACATTGATGGAAACCCGCTTGAACGGCAGGTCCGCGTCTTGCCATTCGCGTGCCTGTCTGCATGCTTCGCGCAGCACCCATCGGCCGATGGGAAGAATCAGGCCGCAATCTTCGGCGATGGGCACGAACTGGGCCGGAGAAACGAGTCCTCGACCCGGGTGCTGCCAACGTATCAATGCTTCAGCTCCGGTGATGTGACCTGTGAAAAGCTTCGGCTGATAAGAACTCGTGTCGCTCGAGCGCGTGGCGCAGGCTGCCTTCGAGCGACTGCCGCTCCACGGCCTGCCGATTCATTTCCGGCTTGAAGAACTGGAAATTATTGCGCCCGCTTTCCTTGGCGTGATACATCGCCGTGTCCGCATTCTTGATTAGAGTTTCAGCATCCTCTCCGTCTCCAGGATAGATGCTGATCCCAATGCTGCCGGCGATATCGAGATCATGCTCCTCAATGCAGTGGGGCACGCTGAGCGAAAGAAGTATTTTTCTTGCGCTGGTGGCCGCGTCTTCCGGATGGCTGATCTCCGAAAGCAGGATCACAAATTCATCTCCGCCCTGGCGGCTGACGGTGTCGGAGTTGCGAACGCCAGCCAGCAATCGTTTCGAAATGGACTGAAGAAGTTGGTCGCCGACCGCATGTCCCAGCGAATCGTTGATGTATTTGAAATGATCCAAATCCAGAAAAAGCACGGCAAGGGGTCTGTTCTGGCGACGAGCCAGGGAAATCGACTGAGAAATCCGGTCGTTAAGCAACATGCGATTGGGCAGATTCGTAACAATATCGTGCTGCGCGGAGTGCGTCATTTGGCTCGACATGGCCCGTGCCGCGCTCACATCATGGAAAACAATCACGGCTCCAATAATGCGGCCTGCCCGGTCGTGGATCGGCGCGGCGGAATCTTCAATGGCGGATTCAAAACCGTCGCGGCGGATGAGGACACAATCCATAGTCAGCCCGACCGTCCTATTTTGCGCCACGGCCATCTCCATGGGATCTCGAGCGGTCTTGCGCGTGCCGCCATCAATAATTTGGAAGACTTCGGCGAGAGGTTTGCCGATGGCTTCTTCGCGGGGCCAGCCGGTCATGGACTCTGCAACTAGATTAAGATAGGTGATGTTGCCGGAAATGTTAGTACAGAGAACGGCGTCACCAATCGAGTTGAGTGTGACCAGGGCGCGTTCTTTTTCCACGTACAGCGCATCTTCGACGGCCTTGCGTTCAATCGCGTTGCGCAGTGCACGCGGCAGTGAATAGCTATCGAGGTGGCCCGGTAGGAGATAGTCCTGTGCGCCGCGTCCTACAGCTTCTTTCCCGAGCGCCTCGTTCGCGTTGCCGCCGAGGATCAGAATCGGGACGTCGGGCGCGGCGGCGAACACCTTGTCGAAAGTCTCGATGCCTTTACTGTCGGGCAGGGACAACTCCAGCAAAACTGCGGCAATGCCTTTTTTACTCAGGCGTTCAAGACCGTCAGAAAGTTGTCGAACCCGTTCTGTGTCGAACGAATCTTCGCCACCTGCGGCGAGCGCCGCACGAATCTGTGCGGCAGCAGCCGGATCGTTTTCAATCAGAAGTATTTTCAGCGGCAGGATAGGCCAAGCCATGGTAGGTCTCATCGCTGGACAATGGTTTCCTGACTTAACTTGAACCATTCCTGCAGCGCCGGAACGGCCCGAAATGTCTTCGAATTTACTTTTCCCGGAGCAGTCATCCAATACACGGTCACGCTGTTGGTCAGGCTATGTTTGAAACTCTTGAAGTCTCACCATGGTTCCTTCTTTCCCTGCTTGTATGCGCCTGATCTTCTGGACCGCATTCTGATGGCTTTCCGACGGCACAACTCGACGTGAACTTCCCGTTTTCAGCTCGAAATGTTTTTGCCTTTAACCCGTGCGAGTCGGCTTTCGAAGATTGTTTCGGTTCGTTGCGCTCCCTCGTGGCGTTAGGGGCCGCCCTACAATACCGTGTGGCTTGCCACAACGTGAACTCCTCGCGATGACATATTTATAAATTTCGTTTGGTGCGCGCTTGTCGGAGGAAAAGGCACAGGAGAAAACACGAGTGGAACTCTCAATCTATAGCCCGTGCCGTAGCAACCCTTAGGTGTGGTCATCCTCAGCGCTTGCCCGATGGCAGGCAAATCCGGGTTGCAACTCTGCGTTGAGCGCAAATTGCACAACCTACCGGCCTCGCACAGATAGCGTTCAACATGCATCAGCGAATGATGAACAAAGGTGGATGCGCAGGAGACTCCGTCTCCGCCTAAGTGTGTCGACAGCCGAAGCTCGTTTTTCTTGCCCAAGATCGCGCTCCGATTTCGACCATTATCGTCTCAACAAAATCCCGGGGTAGCAGTCCCTTCCCATCCGCGACTGCCCCCCGGCATATTCCGAGTTAACTCAGGTTCAGACTATCGCAGTTGATTGTTGATGTCTGTACAATATAGAACGGATGGTACTACTCGAGTACTACTAATACATTATGGGATATTATAGATTTTTAATTCTGCTTCTTATGGGAAGCAAAAACGAGCGTTCGAGATCAGATCAATCGCGCTTCCTATTGCTTACAATCGATTACGGCCAGATTCTTCGGTAAAAAAACGCGCTTCTAGTCCCTTTACGCTGTCGCTGCCAATTGAAGTTCTTCTTATTTTTTCCGCGAGCTGGCAGTCAAAAACTGTACGGTAACTCTAAGACCTATTGGCAATGATCGAGTGTTGTCCTCCAAACCGATCACCGCCTCCAGGATATCGCGGTCGCTCTTATCAGATGGGTCTCCGGTGCTTATGCTTTTCCTGCCCATCACCGGAGATATCCTGGTAACCGATCCTTGGAGCTTCTTGCCCTCGAGGGCATCGGCTTGGATAATCACGTTCTGCCCTATAGAGAGCTTATCTACATCCCTTTCATCCACTTCTGCCTTGATGTGTCGAGTCGACGTATCCGCGAGACTAAACAAAGGACGGGGAGTGACTGTGCTAAAGGATTCGCCGCTCCTCGCATAGACCCGCAGAACCGTTCCGTCGATCGGAGCAAGGATTGAGCACTTCGCGATACGTTCCTGGACTGTTCGCACGCGGCCCTCGGCCGCAAGCACTTCTGCATCGGCTCGCGCCTTTTCTTCCCGCAAGGGAGGCGCGGCAAGTAACTCCTCGGTTCGAACAGCGGCTTGGAGGTTAGCATCTGCGACCCCGAGATCACGGACAGCTTGCTCATAAGAGGCCCGAGAGACCTGCTCCCTTTGATAAAGAGCGCGCTGCATCCCCAGTCGCGATTTAGCTTCTTCGAATGTCGCACGGGCTGCAGCCGTCTTTTCACTCGCTATTTTCTTCTCCTCATCGCGTGCGCCTCGCAGAATCCGGGTTCTTGTCTGGCGAGCGACATCGGCTTCGGCGATGGCAGTTTGTAAAATTGCTTGCAATTCATCACAGGCGATCTCGCCCAGCAGTGTCCCTCTTTTTACAAACTGATCTTCTTTCACGTAGACGGCCTTTAGGACGCCATCTGCAGCAGCGCCTACCTGCGTGGTTTCCGAAGCTCCCTCGACCCTTCCGGGGGAGGCAAACGCAACAGTCGCGACAGCGCTTTCAGAAGGTATCCCACGAGCTTGAACCGAATTCCTGTTCCGTGTAGTCCCTAAGAACGCGGCAGCCACAATGACCACGACCATCGCGGAACCACCAATTGCCCATCTGCCGCGAGCCGTCATAAGTTTTTCTCTTCTTGTTCCACTTGGCCATCGCATAGAGTGATTGTGTGATCTGCGAATTCCTGCCAACGTGGATCGTGGGTCACGACCACAACCGTTCTTCCATCGTCATCAACCTGATTTCGGAGAATTTGGCAGATGTTCCTTCCGGCCTGGGCATCCAGAGATGCGGTCGGCTCATCCGCGAGAAGAATGGGAGGATTTCCGGCCAGGGCCCGCGCAATTGCAACTCGCTGCTTTTCCCCGGGACTGAGTCCGTTGGGCTCTTGATTGAGCTTGTCTCCCAAACCGAATCGAACGAGTAGATCTCTTGCCATTTCCATTCGGCCAGGCAGGGTTGCATCACGAAGTTCAAAGCCGAGTGCAACATTGTCAATCGCGGAAAGGGAGTGAAAAAGTCGAAAAGCTTGGAAAACAAAACTGATTTTCTTCTGACGAACAGCTGTCCTCTCTGTTTCACTCAGTCCG
>WNFS01010257.1_pt1 | contig 12831 bp, 11 predicted proteins | sample 5400141 | NCBI WGS metagenome assembly WNFS01 (sample SAMN13153358, study PRJNA577476) | soil metagenome | isolation source: 60 cm saprolite under Madrone tree | place: USA:California | collected 2016-06-14
GCCGAGCCGCAGCCGTCTTCGGTCTGTTTGACATACGGAACCTCGAGCCACACGCCGGAACTCTTTGCCGGCGCCGCCTGGGCAAACAGCGCCGGGACAAGGCCCAGCAAGAAACCCGCGAATACAGGAAGCATCGAGGTTTTTAGCAACGCGAACGAGTGGCCTTCAGCGCAGAACCGCTACCAGCGCAATCACCAAGACAGCGATAACGATGATGATTAGCAAGTCGCGGTCAGACAGGCTTCCCGCTTTTCCGGCCGCGAAATTGTCCTGCATTTGGCGCGAGCGCCCAGCCAGTTTCGTCAAATCTTCATCGCTCAACTGGCCGACCGCTTTATCCACTTTGCTGGAATCGATATTCGCGGACTTGAGCGCCTGGTGCACTTGCTCGGAGGAAAACAGTTGTCGCAACGCGGCTTCGTTGGCTCCGCGCATTTCGGAGGGCCGCGCCGCGTCTTTGCTCAGCTCTTGTGAGGTGACGACATGCTTGTCCTGCGCCTGGACGGGCGCAGGGGTCACTGCAAAGTACGGCAAAAGGACTATTGCCAGGGCCCGGCCACACCACTTCCTGCAAACGTTCATCCATCCTCCTGTAACTTTTCTCGGCTAGGCAACTAAAGTTTACGGAATTCAGCGGTGTGCTGACAAGGAAGTTTCTGCGCCTCCTGACCGGTCGCGGCGGCGCGGAACTCGCATGCACCTTAAGTGGCAAGGACAACGATCACGACTATGACCACGGTGGCCAAAATGATGTACGCCAGGGTCTTCGCGGAAATAAGACCCGCCGCAAAGTCGTTTTCCGCCTGTCGCGAGCGATCCGCCAGCTTCGCCAAATCTTCATCGCTCAATTGTCCGATGGCTTTGTCAACCCGTTGGTAGTCGACGTGGGCGGATTTCAAGGCCTGTTGTCCGGCGTCCGAAGACAACAAGTGCCGGACGGCGCTTTCGTTCGCGTGCCGAGTTTCCGCAGGCCGCGCCGTTTGTTTGTTCAACTCGTCGAACGTAACGACGTGCTGCTGCTTTTCCTGCACTTGCGCTCTCGCCGGCGAAAGCCCGGCGCCCACGTACAACGCCAAACCTAGCATCCAGGCCCACCACCTGACCGACGCATTCATGACTCCTCCTTTTTTTCGAGGGCTGAGATTTCGTCGATTGCCGCAAATCGGGCGTCCGGGCTGCCCTGCTCGCTCACAAAAAAGGTTGACCGGCCGCTTATTTTGTCGTTCCTCTGTTCAGCTACTTGGCCGCCACGGGAGTCTGATACTTGGACATATTCACCTGCTGCCATTCGCCGCGTTCGATCCCGGCACGGATCTCCGCGGCAGTCTTGCCCTCGTGAGATTGCTCGTACGAGTAGATCGCCTCTCGCATGCACACGCCGCAGCCGGCGCCATGCTTGCTGGCGAAGCAATCAAGCAGGCTGGTGTGACCTTGGCTGCGGTCGCAGTGGCAATAGCAAGGCTGCTGGTAGAGGACTTTCTTCACGCGTGCCGCAAGGATGTACGCGTTCTGTACCACGACGTCGGTGAACTGGAATGGACTGAGCGTCTCTGGAAGCTGGCCTTGCGGTGGTTGGTTGTGAAACGCCGGCACAGCTTCTTCCGCGTTCTGCGCGAGTTGCGAGGCAGCACGAGGTGCGGCAATCACCATGCCCAGCACTCCAGCGCACAAAATCGCGCCGCAAATTATTCCCTTTTTCACTCCCAAGCAACACTCCCCAAAGCGCAAGGAAAGAGCCTTCGTTTCACGCCACCGAATCCACTCTACTTCCGCGAAACAAAAATTTCCACCGGGCGATTTAATTCAAGTTAGGGTCTGGCACAGGAAACGGCCGCACGGCTCTCGCAACCGAGGCCAGATGCTTTTCCCGTAGATTGCGCTGCACGCGCCGTCCCCATGTACGAACAAAGGTAAAATTCAGGATTCCGCCGATCGCCGAACTGGCCACTGGAATCATCCGCCCCACCCATTTCTCGGCCGTCTCTTCGCCGAGCTTCACCGCCAGCCTCTTCGCAATGCGCGGCGCCAATTTCTCAAACATTTGCTTTTCAACCAAATCTTTTCCGTAATCCACTCCGGTGGCCGACGCAGCAGCCAGCCACAATTCCACGCGCTCATCCTGACCGCGCGGCTCAAATCCATACAGGAGGCAAAGCCGCTGGATTAGTCGCAGGGTAATCGCCGTGAGGATGCCCGCATCAGGAAGGAGCGTGATCATCCCCCCAAGCCCAAAGCCCGCGCCCTCGGCCAGCGCCAGCCGCTCCGCATCGCGGATCAGCTTTTGCGCAATGGCATCCAGTCGTTCCACCGGCACATCTTGCATACGGCCGAAATTCGGGACCCACAGACCGTGCTTATCCGCAAGCTGCCGCCGGAAATCCTCGGGGTTCACCTCAACCGAGCGCAAACCGCGACGCACACCAAGCCGCAGCACGCGGTTCAGGCCGCGCCCCATCGCCGATCCCCGCCGTATTTGCGCAAATCCGCCATTACAGTTTCATCCTAAGTCGTTAGAGCCGTGCAAGCAACCCCCGCGTTGTATCTGCGACGCGCAACCTGCATCTAACACTCGGTTTGTAGTACGGGGTTACCCGGCACGTAGCATCGAAGCCCGGGTACTACTTGACGCCGAGACGCTTTTCTGTAAACTGCCCTTTCGCCATGGCCACGATGGCACAATTCGTTCCCACCGAAGTCCCGCTGGACTTCGATGTTCCGCAGCGCGAAGCCGCTTTTTTCTACGGCCTCTTCCTGCGCGGCCATTCTGCCGAGCAACTACGCCGCGACATCGAAGTCCCGCCCGCGGTCCTCGCCAAGTGGCATCGCGAAGCAGAGCGCGAGCCGGAGCTGCGCGACATCTTCTCCCGCATGGTCGAATACCGCCGCCACGTCCTCGCTATCTTTGACTCTCTCGTGGGTTGGGACGGCCAGCAGCAGCGCGTCCAATAAACCCGCTTCGTCCGGCAATAGCCTTCCCCTAAAAAAAGAGCTGTACTAACGAACAGGTCAAAAACTGTCAGGCAACCCTATTTTGCGTTCCCGACTCTAACCTCTGCCGGGGCCACAAGTGTCACATAATGCAGGAGATTCGTTAATTGACGGGAGCTTTCCCCGGGGTTAGAATCCCATTTCCGACGTTGAGGTGTCTCTCTATGTTGCGGGTAACCCGTGTCACAGTCCTTTCGTTCCTTGCTCTCGCCATCGCCGCTCCACCCCTTCTAGCGCAAGACGCCCGAGATCCTAATCCACCGCCCGCCCCGCAGAAGCTCGACAAAGAGCAAAAGCGAAAGATGAAGAAGACGCTCAAGGAGCTGGACACTCCCTACAAGCAGTGGCTCAACGAGGACGCCGTCTACATTATTTCTCCCGAAGAACGCCAGGCTTTCTTGCAACTGGACACGAACGAAGAGCGTGAGCAATTCATTGAACAGTTTTGGCTGCGCCGCAGCAGCAATCCCGATCTTCCAGACAACGATTTCAAGGAAGAGCATTACCGCCGCATCGCGTACGCCAATGAGCATTTCGCTTCCGGAATTCCGGGGTGGAAAACAGATCGCGGCCGCATGTACATCATGTGGGGTCCCGCCGACGAAGTCGAATCGCATCCTACCGGCGGCACTTACGATCGACCGATGGAAGAAGGCGGCGGCTCGACCACCACGTATCCATTTGAAACTTGGCGCTATCGCTACATGGAAGGCATTGGCGAAAACGTAATTTGGGAATTCGTTGACCCCTCCGGTTCCGGCGAGTTTCACCTCACCATGGATCCTTCGGAAAAGGACGCCCTCTTGCACGTTCCCGGCGCTGGCTTAAGCTTGCTTGAGTCCATGGGCATGGCCTCCAAGACCGATCGTTTCACGCGTTCTGATGGCACTAATCTGCCCACCTCACTCGGCGGCACGCCCTCCAGCATGAACGAATTCAATCGTCTGGAGCAGTATTCCAAGGCCTTCCGACCGCCGGCGGTCAAGTACAAAGATCTCGAAGCCATCGTTACTGCGCGCATCGTGCGCGACCAGGTGCACTTCACCTATCGCACCGATTATCTGAAGGTGACGAACGACACCGTCCTCGTTCCCGTCACCGTGCAGATTCCCAACAATCAGCTTTCCTTCGAGAACAAGGATGGCGTACATTCCGCGACCATGAATATTTTTGGCCGCGTCAGCACGCTCACCGGCCGCGTGGTGCAAACCTTCGAAGATCCCGTCAGCCGCGACTTCCCGGAGAGCTTGTTCCAGCGCTCGTTGAAGCTGCAGTCCATCTATCAGAAGGCGGTTCCCCTGCGCCCCGGCCTGTATCGTCTGGATATTGTCATCAAGGACGTCAAGAGCGGCAACGTCGGCGTCATCAACACGCGCCTGCAAGTTCCAAGGTACGACGATGATACGCTCGAGGCCAGCTCGCTGATTCTTGCCGACCAACTCGAACATGTCCCGGCCAAGCAAATCGGGACCGGCCAGTTCGTGCTCGGCTCTTCCAAAGTTCGGCCGAAGCTGGACGGCGAATTTCCTTCCAACGAGAAGCTCGGCATTTACATGCAGGTCTATAACCTCAAGCCCGACGACAAGACACACAAGTCCAACGCGACCTTCATGTACACCGTGAAGAAGGGCAACGAGCAAGTCATGCAGTTCAAAGAAACTTCGGAAGAGATGAAGCAAACCGGTGAGCAAGTGACCATCGAGCGTTTGCTGCCGCTCGCCACGCTCGCTCCGGGAAAATATTCCCTGGAAGTCGTCGCCACCGATACGCTCTCCAACAAGAGCGTTTCAAAGACGGCGGACTTCACCGTGAAGGCGCCGCCGGAGACTAAGAGTGCTGCCAACGCTGCGCCCGGGAGGTAGTGCTACGTGAAACACGAACGCCTCCGAACCTGGGCGGCCCTCATCCTGACGCTGACGTGCTTCTCTATTGGAGCAAACACGTCGGCCGCGCCAGCAGCGGCTGCTGCCGGCAAGCTTTCTGGAGTTGTGCGTGACTCCGCCGGCACGCCGCAGATGGGCGCGACTGTGGAAATTGTTCCCGAAGCCGCCATCAAAGCCGCTTCGCTCGGCCTGCTGACCAACACGCGAGGAATTTTTCACGGCGAGAGCATAGCGCCGGGTTTGTACACTCTTCGCATAACGCTAGCTGGCTTTCTTCCCACCATTCAGCAGCACGTGCGCATCAGCGCCCATGTGACAACCGTGGTGCGCGTTGAGCTCGAGTCCATGTTCGCTTCCCTCGATCAGCTCCGCCGCCAGCCTTCCACGGCCAATGTCGAAACCGATGACTGGAAGTGGGTGCTTCGTTCCGCTTCCATCACCCGCCCGGTTCTGCAATGGGCGGATGATGGCGCTACGACCGCTACGTACGCTTCCTACGATGCAAAAACCGTGCGCCCTCGCGCCAGGCTGGATTTCACGGACGGTGCTCGCCGCCCGGGATCAGCCTCCAATCTGCCTTCGGCTCCGGCCACCGCTTTTGCTTATGACCAGGACCTCGGCGGCGTGAGTCGCCTGCTCTTGGCCGGGCAGGTAAATTACGAAGGCGAAGTCGCCGGAGGTGGTATCGCCGCGGTGTGGCTGCCCACCGGTTCGGGACGGACCAACGTTCCGCGGCGTTCGCCTCGAGCAGGGTGGCGCCCTGCCGCTGGGCGACCGCGCGCTGCTACGCTACGGCGCAGAATACGTGTTGGTTGGCATGGTAAAGTCCGCCACGTCTCTTCGTCCGCGCCTGGAATTGGATACGCGCGTCACAGATGCTTGGCATACTGCCTTGATCTTTGCCGAAGAGCCGGGCGCGGCCACTCCTCTCGAGTCCGATGAGCGAGAAATCGGAAGCGAACTGGCTGCCGCTCTCAACGAGTTTGATTCTTTCCCCACTTTGCTTTGGCGTGGTGGCCGCCCGGTGCTCGAAGGCGGCTGGCACGAAGAAATCGCTGCGGAGCGCAAGCTCGGCTCCCGTGGCAATTTTCAGGTCGCCGCTTTCCATGACGACAATCGGCACGTTGCCGTTTTTGGCCGCGGCAACGATTTGCCCGCTGCCGATTATTTCCAGGATTATTTCTCCAACGGATTCGCCTATGATGGCGGTTCGTCCGGCAATTGGGGCATGCGTCTCGCGATCCGCGAAAAGCTCTCCGACAACTTGCAAGTTACCGCCATATACGCCTATGCGGGCGCCCTTAGCCCTGCCGATATCATCGACGCACCAACGCGCAACATGCTGCGCGACACCATGCACAATTCTGTCGCAGCAAGTGTTTCCACAAGGCTGCCGCGCCTGCGTACCAAACTCAATGCCGGTTACAAATGGGTCGGCGGCGAAGCCGTTTCGCGTTTGGACGCGTATGGCGAATCGCTCTATCGAATCGATCCGTTCCTCCACGTGGGTATGCGCCAGCCTTTGCCTAAGTTTGCGCCTGGTCGCTGGGAAGCGATCGCCAATTGCGACAACCTCTTCGCTCAAGGTTATGTGCCGGTGAACACCCAAGACGGTCGCGCGGTGCTGGTTCCCGCCTTCCGGACGTTCCGGGGTGGATTGAGCGTGCAGTTCTAAATGGAATTTAAGGTTCGGAAAGCTGTAGGCATCCTTCCATAAACTGGATATCGGCAGCTTGACTTCCCCGCCAAAGCCCTAACCTTAAGAAGGCATTACAGTTCCGGGTGCGACCGTAATCTTGAATAGTGGACATTGGTTTGCACCTTAAATTCACAGGGTCTATTCCCCGGGGACCATGAAGCAGAATCTGCGGGTCAGTCTCGGAGCTGTCGTCCTGGCGCTTGCCACGCTAGCGGCGATGATCTTTGCCTGGCTGAACTTCGTCCAGCGCCAGACTTTTGATTCCCCGGATGATGGCGTAGCTTGGCTGGATACCGCAAGTGGCGCTCAGGCTTGGAAGTTGGCTCCAAACTCCCCGGCCGCCCGCGCTGGTATCCGCCCGGGCGACCTGCTGATCTCCATCAACAACGTTCCGGTCACCTCTCAGGTGCAAGTCACCCGCCGCGTGTGGCATGCCGGGCTCTGGTCCCAGGTGCGCTACAAACTCTCCCGCAACGGTCGCGAGTTTGAGACCCCCGTCGTCACCGCTCCGGCCGGGAAGCCTGCTTCCATCGAGAATTACGGCCGGTTTGTCGGTCTCCTTTATCTCTTCATTGGCTTGTTTATTTTCGTGCGCCGGTGGAATGCGCCGCGCGCCGTGCACTTTTACGTCTTTTGCTTGGTGTCTTTCATCTTGTATTCCTTCCAGTACAGCGGCAAGCTGGACGCCTTCGACTACGAAGTGTATTGGGCCAGCATCGTCGCCCGGATGCTCGCGCCTGCCCTGTTGCTGCACTTCGCTCTGGTTTTTCCCGAGCGCGCCGAAGGCCGCGCTCGCTCGCTTTCCAAGCTGACCCTGGTCTATGGTCCTGGCGCTGCGTTGCTCGTCCTTCACGTAAGCACCGCCCTCAATATGCTGGGCAATGTGCCCTGGCTCGGCTCGCGCGTTCTGCTCGATAAAATCGAGTTGACCTATCTCGGCATCTATTTCCTGGCGGCGGGCCTTGTTTTCTACAAGAGCTTCCGTGAAGCGCCTTCTGGTGTTCTCCGCCAGCAATTGAAGTGGCTAACGGGCGGGACCTTCGCCGGCAGCCTACCCTTCGCGGCGTTCTACGTCGTGCCCTATATCATGGACGCCGCGACCCGCGCGTGGATGCGCACCTCCGTCCTGAGCTTGGTGCTCATCCCGCTTTGCTTCGGATACGCGATCATCCGCTACCGCTTGATGGACGTGGACATCATTTTCAAGCGCGGCTTGGCGTACACCGCTGCCACCGCGGCTGTGGCCGCCGTTTATTTTGCTTTGGTTGCGCTCATCGCCGATATCTTCCATGCGCAGACCACCGGAACGGCCGGCGGCATGATTGCCATCGTAATCGCCGCCTTCCTCTTTCAGCCTTTCCGCGAATGGATTCAGGCGCGCCTCGACCGTTTTTTCTACCGCGACCGTCTCGATTACCGCCGCACCCTGATCGAGTTCGGCCGCACGCTCACCAACGAAGTGCGCTTCGATCCCATGCTGGGCTCAGTCATGGACCGCCTTTCGCAGACCCTGCTCGTAGACCGCCTTGCGATCTTCATGGAGGATCCCATTCAGCCCGGACGAATGCGCCTCGCTCGTTCAATGGGCGTGCGCCTTTCCGAACCCATGGATCTCGGCTTTCTCGAGCCGGCCCGACCCGAATTCGCCCGGGGGGCGCTCTTCTTTGAGTCACCTCGCGCGGCGCGCGATGTTTCCGATTCCGTCCGCCGGACCCTCGAGCAATTGGACTTGAACTATTTCGTCCCCTGCCGCATTCGCGACCACACCGTCGCCGTCCTCGGCCTCGGCAAGACCGTCGATGGCGATTTCCTCTCCAGCGACGATGTCGAGTTGGTGCAGACCATTGCCGGCTACGTCGCCGTGGCCCTGGACAACGCCCAGCTCTATTCCTCGCTCGAGCAAAAAGCGCTGGAGATCGCGCGCCTCAAGGATTTCAGCGAAAACATCGTTGAGTCGTTGAACGTCGGCGTGCTGGCCGTCGATCTCGGCGGCATGGTCGAGTCCTGGAACACGCGCATGGAGCAACTCTTCAACGTGAAGCGCCAGGACGCCGTAGGCCGCCAGTTGCGCGCCCTTCTGCCCGAAGAGCTTGCTGCGGAGATTGCAGCGCGGCGCGACGAGGAGCAGATCACCGGCATCTATAAGCAGCGGCTGCATCACCAGGGCAGATTCCTGACGCTCAACGTCTCGATTACTCCACTGGTCAGCAAATCCGGAGAACGCATTGGCCGTCTCCTGCTCTTCGACGATGTGACGCAGCGCGAGCGCATGGAAGAGCAGATGACCCAGACGGAGAAGCTCACTTCCCTAGGCCTTCTGGCTGCCGGTGTGGCCCACGAAGTTAACACGCCGCTCGCCGTCATCTCCAACTACATTCAAATGCTCGCGAAGCAAATGCCCAACGATGATCCGCGCCACGCTATCATCGATAAAATCGTCAGGCAGACTTTCCGGGCCAGCGAAATCGTCAATAACCTTCTGAATTTCTCGCGCACCGGCGCCGCCGAATTGGCCGATATCGATGTCAACCGCGTCGTCGAGGAAACTCTCTCGCTTGTCGCGCACCCGCTCAAAACTTCTCAGATTCACATCGTCAAGCAATTGAGCGCTTCGCTGCCCCCCGTGCGCGGCTCCGCCAACAAACTCCAGCAAGTCTTTCTCAATCTATTTCTGAACGCTCGCGACGCCATGCCCGCGGGCGGCATGCTCGAAGTCCGCACCGCCGCCCACAATGGCAGCGTCGAAGTCGAAATTGCCGACACCGGTTCAGGCATTCCCCGCGAGCACATTCATCGCATTTTCGACCCATTTTTCACCACCAAATCGAACGGCCGCGGCACAGGCCTGGGCTTGTCCGTCAGCTACGGTATAATCAAAGAACATGCTGGAAAAATCGATGTACGTTCGACCCCCGGAAAGGGCACATCCTTCCACGTTGAGTTTCCCGCGCTCAGGAAAGCAGTCCATGCCTAAGGGCTCGATCCTTGTAATCGACGACGAATCTGAAATACGCGAGGGCCTGGAACTGCTGCTCACCAGCGAAGGCTACGCTGTTTCCACCGCGGGAACCGGCGAGTCTGGTCTCGCCAAGCTCGAAGAGCGCCCTTTCGACTTATTGCTCCTGGATGTCAGTCTTCCCGACCGCAACGGCTTGGAGCTGTTGAAGGAAGTCCGCCGCCGCGATGCCCATCTTTCCGTCGTGCTCATCACCGCTTACGGCTCCATCGATATGGCTCGCGCCGCCTTCAAAAGTGGCGCCATGGATTACATCACCAAGCCGTGGTCCAACGACGAGCTCCTCGCGCAGGTTGCGCAAGCGGTGGAATCACGCCGCCTGCGCGAAGAAAACGTGCAGCTCAAGCGCGCCCTCAAGCAGCGCTTCAATTTCCCCAGCATTATTGGGAAAAGCGAGAAGATGCTGGCGCTGCTCGACCTCGTCACCCAGGTCGCGCCCTCGCGCTCCACCGTGCTCATCAGCGGGGAGAGTGGGACTGGCAAGGAACTCATCGCCAAGGCCATCCACTCCACCTCTACCCGTGCGGACAAAGCGTTCGTCCCCGTTAACACTGGCTCCATCCCTGTCGATCTCCTTGAGTCTCAGCTTTTCGGCCACGTCAAGGGTGCGTTCACCAGCGCAGTGGCTTCCAAAAAAGGTCTTTTCGAAGTCGCCGATCAAGGCACGATCTTCTTCGATGAAATCGCCACCATCAGTCCGGAAACGCAGGCCAAGCTTCTCCGCGTTATTCAGGAGCGCGAATTCATGCGCCTCGGCGGCACCGAGCAAATTAAAGTCGACGTCCGCATCGTCGCTGCCTCCAACGTGGACCTCCTCACCCTTGTCCGCGAAGGGCGCTTCCGGGAAGATCTCTATCACCGCCTCAACGTCATTCATCTTCAATTGCCGCCGCTGCGCGATCGCCGCGAAGACATTCCCGCGCTGCTTGCGCGTTTCCTTGATCGCTACTGTCAGGAAAACAACAAGCCTCTGCGCAACTTCACTCCCGCCGCATTGAAACTCTTGATGGATTACGATTGGCCCGGCAACGTCCGCGAGCTCGAAAATGTTGTCGAACGCGCGGTAGTGCTGTCCACGCAGGAACGCGTCGACGTCGACCTGCTCCCCGAGAATATTCGCAGCAAGGAAATCATCCGTGGCGTCCGCCTGCAGCTTTCCGAATTTCTTCCGCCGCTGCCCGGCGAGCCTGGCTCGCGCTCCGGCGCTGATCACTCGCTGCCTTCGCTCTTTCAAATCATGGACGAGATCGAGCGCCGCATCATCATCGACATGCTCGAGCGCACCGCTTGGAACCAGACCGAAGCCGCCGAGCGCTTCATGATCCCGCTCTCCACACTCAATCAAAAAATCAAGCGCCTTGGCATCGACGTGCGCCGCCGCGGCCGCGCTGACGAGACCTTCACCGCCGCCATTGGCAAATGACCCCGTTCGCCTGATCCCAATAGCATCGATCTCAGTCGCTAGCCGCCAGGACTCCGTCCGCATTCAAGTACCCAGCACCAGCGGCAGCTCCTATCCCCACTTTTCATCTTGCATCTCCGATACAGCGTAGGCACAGTACCTTGCTATGCTTCTGCGCCTCCCTGACCGTGCGGCGCGCTTCGCCGTTCTCGTCCTCGCTTTTGTGCTCGCGGCTGCACTCACATTCTTCAGCGTGCGCAACGCCCGCGCCGCCATTGAAGCCGGACTCGGCACGCGCGCTGGTTACGAAACCGCCGTCAGTCTCGAGCCCACAAACCCAGAAAACTGGTACCTTCTAGGCCGCTATTGGCAGTACACGCTCGACGATCCCGACCCTACCCGCGCTATCGCCAACTTTCGACACGCACTCTCCTTAAATCCACGCTACGCCGACGCCTGGCTCGACCTCGGCGCTGTCTACGAATCCGAAGGCGACCTCTTCGGAGCTCGCGACGCCTATGTCCAAGCGCGCAATGCGTATCCCGTATCCGCCGCCGTCGCCTGGCGCTACGGAAATTTTCTGTTGCGCCAGGGCGAAGTCCCGCAAGCCTTTGCGGAAATTCGCCGCGCCGTCTACGCCGACCCCAAGCGCGCCGGCGAGGCTTTCTCGCGCTGCTGGCGTGTCGATCCCAACGTTGAGTCCATTCTCGACAATGTTATTCCACCCGATCGCGCGCCTTATCTCGACGTCATTCGCGAGCTCACCGCCGCCGATCAACTCGCCGCAACGCTCACCGTCTGGCAGCGCCTGGTTTCCCTTCATCCGCGCATGAGCCCCGCCGATGTCATTTCTTTCGCCGATTTTCTCATCCAGAAGGGCCATTTTGACGACGCCCATCGCATTTGGCAGGATGCATTCCAGCTATCCGGCGTCGTCACTGGCGATCCTCCAGGTTCCGTAATCTGGGATGGCGGCTTCGAATCCAACGTTCGCGGCGGCGGCTTTGCCTGGGCATTTCCCGCTCCGTCGCCCGGTGTACAAACCGTTCTCGACCTCCGGCAGAAGCACACCGGCAAACAATCCCTGCGCCTTTTCTTCGAGGGCAAACGCGACACAAATTACGACGGTGTCTGCACAAACGCCGAGGTGCGGCCGGAGACCACCTATCGATTATCCGCGTGGGTCCGCACGCAGGCGCTGACCAGCGACGAGGGTGTTCGCTTCCGCCTTTCCTGGTTCTCCGATTCGCGCGCCTCTGGTTTCACTGACTCGCAGGACTCTCGCGGCACTCAGCCATGGACTCGTGTCGAGATGCCTTGGACGTCCGGCAAAGATGTCCGTCGCGCGCATGTCTGCGTTCTCCGCTACCTCTCGCGCGGTTTGGACGCGCGCATTCAAGGCACCGCTTGGATCGACGACATCTCGCTCGTCCCCGTAGGAAACTCCAACCCATGAGGCCGTTGCAAATCGGTCTCTGTGCCGTGCTCGTGTTCGCCATCGTTGCCCACGGCGCCGTCGAAGACTGGGCGTGTGCCGTTCTCGAAACCTCGGCTGGCGTGCTCTTCCTTTGTTGGGCTGTACGTGCCTACGTGACCCGTGAAGATAGCGTGTTTATCTCGCCTCTTCTGCCCCCTTTGCTCGCCCTTATCTTTCTTGCCTTTGGGCAACTTCTTTTTCGCGGCACCGCCTCTCCCTACGGCACTCGTATCGACCTCCAGCTTCTCATCGCCTTGACTCTCCTTCTTTTCCTTGCAACCCAGGCGTTTCGTACCTCGGACGACTGGCGTTTCTTCGTGTGGTTCATCATGTCGTTTGGGTTTCTCGTGGCCGTCTTCGGTATCC
>WNFS01002961.1_pt1 | contig 12827 bp, 11 predicted proteins | sample 5400141 | NCBI WGS metagenome assembly WNFS01 (sample SAMN13153358, study PRJNA577476) | soil metagenome | isolation source: 60 cm saprolite under Madrone tree | place: USA:California | collected 2016-06-14
GAAAATCCGTCTGATTATCCGGACTTTGCGGAAGCGGTGGGCCGGGCCGTTCTGGATGGGAAAGCGGAGCGCGGCGTTCTGATTTGCGGGAGCGGGGTAGGCGCCAGTGTGGCGGTGAATAAACTGCCGGGGATTCGCGGCGGCATGTGCCACGACACGTACTCCGCGCATCAAGGCGTGGAGCATGATGACATCAACGTGCTGGTACTGGGCTCGCGCGTGATTGGCGTAAAGCTCGCGGAAGAACTCGTGAAGGCTTTCCTGGACGCCAAGTTTACGAACGAAGAGCGGCACGTACGGCGGCTGGGAAAAGTGAAAACGCTGGAAGCAAAGTTTGCGGCGAATTCGAGACGATAAGAAAAACGATTGTGTTCGCGGCGAGAAGCGCGCCGGCCTGCCTGGGCGTACAATAGAGTTTCGAGAATTTCGGCAAGCAAAGGAGAACCCTGATGACGACGACAACGACAGTTCCAAGCATTTCGACCGGCGGGGCGACGAATCCGCTGAAGGGCCTGCTGGTCTTTGGGCAGTCGCCCTGGATGGATTACGTTCGCAGGGACCTGCTCACGAGCGGTCAATTGCAGAAATACATTGATAACGACGGACTGCGCGGGATGACGTCCAACCCGGCGATTTTCGAGAAGGCCATCACGGGAAGCAACGTGTACAACGATATTCTCCTGTCGGCGGAAGCGAAGAAGCTCGACGCCAACGGCATCTTCGAAAAAATCGCGATTCGCGACGTGCAGGATGCGTGCGACATATTCAAGCCGGTATATGCGGAGACGAAGCGGCGCGACGGTTACGTCAGCCTGGAGGTTTCGCCGTTCCTTGGCTTCGATACCAAAGCCTCGCTCGCCGAAGCTCGACGCCTGTGGAAGGCCGTGGATCGCCCGAACGTCATGATCAAGATCCCTGGCACGCCCGAAGGCCTCTCCGCCATACGCCAGGCCCTCGAAGACGGCATTAATATCAATATCACGCTGCTCTTTGCGCAGTCCGCATACGAACAAGTTGCCGAAGCGTTCCTATCCGCTCTCGAAGCTCGCGCTGCAAAGGGCCAGGACATCAGCCACATTGCCAGCGTGGCGAGTTTTTTTGTCAGCCGCATAGACACTCTTGTGGATAGCAAGATCGACGAAAAACTCAAGACCACGACGGACGCCGGTCAGAAGGAGCTGCTCGAAAGCCTCCGCGGCAAGGTAGCTATTGCCAACGCCAAGCTCACCTACAAAAAGTATCAGGAGCTGTTCGGCGGCCCGCGCTGGAAGGCCCTTGCGGCCAAAGGCGCTCAGACTCAACGGCTGCTTTGGGCAAGCACCAGCACCAAGAATCCCAAATATCGTGACGTTATGTATGTCGAAGAGCTGATCGGCGCGGACACAGTGGACACGATTCCGCCGGCGACGATTGATGCGTTCCGCGATCACGGCAGACTGCGTCCCAGCTTGACGGAAAACGTTGAGGGTGCCGCTAAGACCATGGCCGATCTAGCCAAGGCCGGGATCTCCATGAGAGAAGTGACGGACAAACTGATGGTCGACGGCGTCAAGTTGTTTGCAGACGCTTTCAAAACCCTACTGGATGCGGTGAGCAAAACGGCAGGTGTGCGCGCGTGAGCCTGAACCGCCAGACCTACAAGTTGGCCGGCCCGCTTTCAGGTGCGGTTGCTGCGTCCATAGAAGACTGGAAAAGAAACAACAAAGTTGCGAGGCTGTGGCAAAAGGATGCTTCGCTCTGGACAGGCACGGATGAAAGCAATTGGCTGGGCTGGCTCAACATCACGCAGGAGCAGCTCGCGCATATTGATGCTCTGAAGCAAATTGCCGCAGACGTGAAAAAGGCGAAGTTCAAACATGCCCTCTTGCTGGGGATGGGAGGTTCGAGCCTGTGCCCGGAAGTTCTGCGCATGACGTTTGGGAAAATCAAAGGCTTTCCCGAGCTGCACGTTCTGGATTCCACGGATCCTGCGCAAATCGGAGCTATTGAGGCCAAGGTGGACCTTAAGAGCACGATTTGCATCGTGTCGAGCAAGTCCGGGAGCACGCTCGAGCCAAATATTTACAAGCAATACTTTTTTGAGCGCGTGAAAGCCAAGGTGGGCGAGAAGGAAGCCGGCAATCGTTTTATTGCGATCACCGATCCGGGTTCGAAAATGCAGCAGGTCGCGGAAGCTGACAAATTTCGGAAAATCTTCTTTGGCGTGCCCAGCATTGGAGGCCGGTATTCCGCGCTTTCGAATTTCGGCATGGTGCCCGCGACGATTATGGGCCTCGATGTTGCGAAGTTTTTGAAGAACACCGAGGAGATGGTGAAGGCGTGCGGCGCTTCTGCTGCTGCCGATTCGAATCCCGGCGTCATCCTGGGGAATATTCTCGGCGTTGCTGCGAATCACGGACGCGACAAGCTCACGATTATCGCTTCGCCGGGGATCTTCGACCTTGGAGCGTGGCTCGAGCAACTGATCGCGGAATCCACGGGGAAAATCGGCAAGGGCATCATTCCCGTGGATCGCGAACGCCTGGCGAAGCCCGCTGCCTACGGCAACGATCGCGTGTTCGCTTATTTGCGGCTGGCGTCGAAGCCCAGCAAGGCGCAGGATGCGGCTGTCGCCTCGCTCGAAAAAGCTGGGCATCCCGTCGTGCGAATTACTCTCCCGAATATCTACAACTTGGGTCAGGAAATTTTCCGCTGGGAGATCGCAACCGCCGTCGCCGGCTCCATCATCGGCATCAATGCGTTCAACCAGCCGGACGTGGAAGCGAGCAAGATCGAAACCAAGAAACTGACGAGCCAATACGAAGCGACGGGAAGCCTTCCACCGGAATCGCCATTCTTCGAGGACCTAGGAATCAAGCTCTTCGCCGACGAGAAGAACACGGCGGCGCTAAATGGCGGCGCGAAACTTGCCGACGTTTTGAAAACACACCTCGCACGCGCCGGGGCGGGCGATTATTTTGCCGTGCTTGGCTACATCACCATGAATTCTGTAAATGAAACAACTTTGCAGGGCATACGGCATGCCGTGCGCGACAAGAAAAAAGTGGCCACGGTCCTCGGCTTTGGGCCGCGCTTCCTGCACTCCACGGGACAAGCCTATAAAGGCGGCCCGAACAGCGGTGTTTTCTTGCAAATAACCTGTGACGACGCCAAGGATCTGCCGGTTCCGGGACAAAAGTACACGTTTGGAATTGTGAAGGCAGCGCAGGCTCGCGGGGATTTCGCCGTTCTTGCCGAACGTGGCCGCCGCGCGCTGCGCGTTCACCTGGGGAAAAACTTGAAGTCCGGGCTGGCTGCGCTAGCGAAAGCCGTGCAGAAGGCGCTCGCCTGAAGCAGGGAACAAAGTTTCTCTTACACAAGACGCAGAGGAGCGGACACGATGCAGCTTGGCATGATTGGACTGGGCAGGATGGGCGCCAACATGGTGCGGCGGTTGCAAAGGAACGGACACAAGTGCGTCGTGTACGACCGAAGCGCGGATTCCGTGAAGCAATTGGAGGGCGAAGGGGCGACCGGCTCGACCTCGCTAGATGATTTCGTCAAGAAACTTCAAAGGCCCCGCGCGATCTGGCTGATGGTGCCCGCGGCCGTGGTGGATTCGACTTTGCACGATCTGGCGGGCAAGCTGGAGAAAGATGACGTGGTCATCGACGGCGGAAACTCCTACTACATTGATGACATTCGCCGCGCCAAGGAGCTTTCCGCGAAGGGCATTCACTATTGCGACGTGGGTACAAGCGGCGGAGTCTGGGGCCTGGAACGCGGCTATTGCCAGATGATCGGCGGCGAGAACGAAGTCGTGAAGCGTCTCGATCCGATCTTCAAAACGCTTGCGCCCGGGCGAGGCAACGTGGAGCGCACGCCGGGACGCGACAAGGTCGGTGGAACTGCCGAAGAAGGCTATTTGCATTGCGGGCCTTCGGGAGCAGGCCACTTCGTCAAGATGGTGCACAACGGGATCGAATACGGCTTGATGGCGGCGTACGCCGAAGGTTTGAACATTTTGAAGCACGCCAACGCGGGCAGATCCCATCGTGAAGCGGATGCGGAAACCACACCGTTACGAAATCCGGAACACTATCAGTACGATTTCAATCTGGCGGACGTCACGGAAGTCTGGCGCCGCGGAAGCGTGGTGGCTTCGTGGCTGCTCGATCTGACTGCCATTTCCTTGCTGGAGCAGCCGACGCTCGAGCGCTTCTCAGGCCGCGTCTCAGATTCCGGGGAAGGCCGCTGGACGATTCTGGCGGCCATAGAATCCACCGCGCCCGCGCCGGTTCTGACCGCATCGCTGTTCCAGCGATTCACATCACGCGGCGAAGATGAGTTCGCGGCAAAGGTTTTGTCCGCGATGCGCTTTCAGTTTGGCGGGCACATCGAGAAAAAATCCGGTCACTAGAAATTACGGAAGCCATCGCACGCGTGCGGGCAGAAAGTCCATTCATGAATCTGAATTCTCCGGATGCGAATCCCACCGCGGCGCCCTGCGTCATGGTCATTTTTGGCGCAACTGGCGATCTGACAAAACGCAAACTGATTCCCGCGCTGTGCAATCTCGCCGCGGACGATCTTCTTCCAAAGCAGTTTGCCATTGTGGGCTTCGCCACGAACGATTACACCACCGAAAGTTTTCGGAAGATGCTGGGCGAAGAGATACCCAAGTACGCTGCAGCGCCAGTCGAGCTCAAGTGCTGGGACTGGATGGCTGAGCGCGTGTATTACGTCCGCGGCGATTTTCAGGACGCCGAGGCCTACAAGCGGCTGAAGGAACAGGTTGAACAAGCGGACAAGATTCATAACACGCTCGGAAACCGATTCTTCTATCTGGCGGTAGCGCCGCGATTTTTCTCTCCGATCGCAAAAATGCTCGGCGGATGCGGACTGACGAAAGAAGAAAACGGCCACTGGGCGCGGGTGATCGTCGAAAAGCCGTTTGGCCACGACCTGGAATCGGCGAAGCAGCTCAACCAAGAATTGAAGCAAGTTCTGACGGAACAGCAGATCTATCGCATCGATCACTATCTCGGCAAAGAGACCGTGCAGAACGTAATGGTCTTCCGCTTTTCGAACAACATCATCGAACCGCTGTGGAACCGCAATTACGTGGACCACGTGCAGATCACCGCCGCAGAGACCGTGGGGGTGGAGCATCGCGGCGGCTTCTATGAGACGGCAGGCGCTTTGCGGGACATGGTGCCGAATCATCTATTCCAATTGCTGACCATGACGGCCATGGAGCCACCGATTTCCTTCGATGCCGATCAAGTGCGCAATAAGCAAGCTGAAGTGCTCCACGCCATTCAGCCGTTCAGCCCCGAAGATGTGCTGAAAAACACGGTGCGCGGACAGTACGGGCCGGGCATGGTGGACGGCCAGCGCGTCATGGGGTACCGCAGCGAACCGGATGTGGCGCCGGATTCGAACACGGAGACGTTTGTCGCGATGAAATTGCTGATCGACAACTGGCGGTGGGCCGGTGTGCCGTTCTACCTTCGCACTGGTAAGCGGCTCGCGCAGCGCACAACGGAGATCGTGATCCAATTTCGCCGGACTCCTTTCGTCCTGTTCCGCAACACGGCGGTAAAGAATCTTGAAACCAACCGCCTGGTCATCCATATTCAGCCCGAGGAAGGCATTTCGCTGAGCTTCGGCGCAAAGGTTCCCGGCTCCGTGATGAAGCTCGGTCTCGTGAACATGGATTTCGATTACTGCACCTATTTCGGAATGGAACACAGCACTGGCTACGAGCGACTGCTGCGCGATTGCATGGCGGGCGACGCGACGCTCTTTCAGCGCGCGGACATGGTCGAAGCGGGCTGGACGGTGATTCAACCCATTCTGGATGTCTGGCATGCTTTGCCCGCGCGAGGATTCCCGAACTATGCGGCAGGCTCGTGGGGCCCCATAGAAGCGGAAGACCTGCTGGAGGGTGACGGACGTTCCTGGCGACGCATCGGGGAAGAGGAACTCGACAAACGTGGCCGTGTCGCCGCGCCGGATCGCGCCGGGATCATCACGTAATAGGCATGCTTGTAGACTTGAACATTCGCGTGGATCCGTCTGTGGCCGGCATCGCATGAGCGACAATCGCGCAAACGCCGAAGTGCGAATCCTGCAGGACGCAGCGGCCATCGCCAAGCGGGCCGCGGAAGAGTTCATAAAATCCGCGAATACCGCTGCGAAGACCAAAGGCTCTTTCAGCGTTTCTCTCTCCGGCGGTTCCACGCCGAAAGCGCTGTATGCCCTGCTGGCCAGCGATGCGCTGCGGGGGCAACTGCCCTGGGACAAGATGCAGTTGTTCTTCGGCGATGAGCGCCACGTAGAGCCCACGCATCCCGACAGTAATTTCCGGATGGCGAACGAGGCGATGATCTCCAAGGCCCCGCTGAAACCGGAACAGGTGCACAGGATCAAAGCGGAGAATCCGGACACCGAGCAGGCCGCTCGCGAGTACGAACAAGAGTTGCGTTCGCACTTTCACCTGGCCGATGGCCAAGCTCCACCCTTCGACCTTGTGCTTCTCGGCATGGGAAACGAAGGCCACACGCTTTCCCTCTTTCCGGGAACGAAGGCTTTGCGGGATAATGGCCGACTGGTGATGCGCAACTGGATCGGCAAACTTTACGCTGAGCGCGTTACGCTGACCGCGCCAGCCGTGAACAACGCGGCGCAGGTGATTTTCATGGTCGCTGGCGCAGATAAGGCGCTGGCGTTGAAAGGCGTATTGGAAGGACCGTATGAACCGGAGCAATTGCCGGCGCAATTGATTGATCCAAAGCACGGCAGGTTGTTGTGGCTCGTGGATGCAGCTGCCGGCGGAATGCTTTCAAAAGGAATTCGAGAATAGACTAGGAGAAAGAAATGGCAACGACAGCAAGCCTGGGACAAATTGAAACCTATCTCGGCGCAAAAGCGGAATCCCTGCTGGGATTCAAGTCGCCGAAAATCGCGAAGGAGCGGCTGCATCTTCCCGGCCCGGATTTTGTCGACCGCATCTACGCCGCGACGGACCGCAATCTCCGGGTGCTCACGAATCTGCAGCGCCTATTTGGCCACGGGCGCTTGAACGGGACCGGTTATCTTTCGATTCTGCCCGTGGACCAGGGCATCGAGCACTCCGGCGGCGCGAGCTTCGCCAAGAATCCCGACTATTTCGATGGCGGGAACATCGTGAAGCTGGCGATCGAAGGCGGCTGCAACGCTGTGGCCTCCACATTCGGCGTGCTCGGTTCGGTCGCTCGAAAATACGCGCACAAGATCCCGTTCATCGTGAAGATGAATCACAATGAACTGCTTACATTTCCAAACAAGGCCGATCAGATTCTGTTCGGCACCGTGCAGCAAGCCTTTGACATGGGCGCAGCCGCCGTTGGCGCCACGATTTATTTCGGCTCCGATCAGGGCGGCCGCCAGATCGTCGAGATTTCCCAGGCCTTCGCGCACGCCCACGAACTCGGCATGGCCACCGTCCTATGGTGCTATCTGCGCAACAACGCCTTCAAGAAAGACAAGGACTATCATCTCTCCGCCGACCTCACCGGACAGGCCAATCACCTCGGCGTAACGATCCAAGCGGACATCATCAAGCAGAAACTACCGGAGAATAACGGCGGCTACCTGGCGCTCAATATGGGCGATTCCAGTTACGGCAAATTCGACAAACGCATCTACACCGAGCTCTGCAGCGATCATCCCATCGACCTGTGCCGCTACCAGGTCGCGAATTGCTACATGGGCCGCGCGGGCCTGATCAACAGTGGTGGGGCTTCCGGCGCGAACGATTTCGAAGAAGCGGTGGCCACGGCGGTGATCAACAAGCGCGCCGGCGGCACCGGCCTCATCTCTGGCCGTAAAGCTTTCCAGCGCCCGATGAAGGAAGGCGTCCAGCTTCTCAACGCCATCCAAGACGTCTACCTCAGCACCGAAATCACCGTAGCCTAGCGCGCGGCAAAATGCGCCGGGTGCCAAGGGCTGCATAGTGGTTAAAATTGATTGCTGGTCTGCGCGGTTTGAGGAAGTGGAAGAGTGCGAGTGATCAGAAGATCCCTGGCATCGGAGAGGCTGAGATCGCTGGAGACTGCGCGGAAATCGGATCGCCGCTCATATTGGTCTTTGTTGACGGTCTTGAATATCACTGCTCGCCCAGAAAAGTGAATGTTGATGAAGGCCGTCTTCCACTGCTGAGGTCCGACCTCAACTCGCTCAAACTCCAGTGTGCCGCTGTCAATTCGACCCAACAGACCAAAACCAAAGGTCACCTGATTTATAAGCTGACCCGAGACTCTTGCCAGGCGCGTCTGCTTCGAGTTAATCAGAATGGTTCCGGCCAGGCTATGGATTACCCGAGCTTCGTAAGTTGGCGGACTGTAATCGAGATTGGGGCGAAACTTGACGCGGAGAAGATTCCCGTCCATTCCATCATCGTCGAAAACAAAAGCTTGCGGCATCAGGCTCAAGAGTTTCTGGAGCTTGAGCTCATCTTCGTCCTCCGCTTGTTTTAACTTCAGCAAAGGCCTGGGATCTTTCATCAGCTTGCCAATGCGCGCATCGTCCTTTTGCCGCTGGTCGGAGTTAAGCGCTGTGCCGTCGATAGCAAGCAAACGGAACAGTGGGCCTTCCTTGGTCTCTACTTGCACTTCGGTGAGCGTTTGCTTCCCCGCCCGTTTCTCGACCATGCAGATCCACTTTCGCAGCTTCTCACGGTCCGCCAGCTCATTTGCGACGACCGCGCGCACGAGTTCTCCCGCAGTCGGCGTGTAGGCTTGTTCTGGATCGTGGCCGGCAATAGAAACTGCCCGTGCCGAGCGCACACCGGCGGTACGTTCTATAATGGGAGATTCGCCTCGGCGCGCATCGCGAAAACTGCCTCGCGCGCGGGATTCTTCCGCCGCATCTTCGGAGAGCGCGCAGCTCGCCATACCAAACAAGAGGCTGCCTGCGGCCAACACAGACAAGAGAACAAATGTTTTAGGCTTTTCCATAGCAATACAAACCGACTTTTCTGTGCCACGACTCTTCATGGTGAATGGCTTCCTCGGAGTCCGTCGCATTTGAGCGAAGAATGATTTCGAAACCGCGAACAGTATCCGGGTTGGTTCCATCCATCGAGTTACTCGCGATTTCTGTTTCTGGACTCGAGCGCACTTGAATGGAGAGATGCCGGCGAACCTGTGTGCCTCTGCAGAGTAGCGCGTCGAGAGTGTGGCTTCTGTGCAATTGGGAACAGATTTGCTCTTGTGCCTATTGAGACAGACAGCCGAATCTCGGCTCGGTACACTTTTTTTGCTGGTAGGCCCAGTCACCAGTTTGAAGAAAAGATTTGGTATCGATATGTGGCAGAAAAAATGTCCAGTTTGTCGGCAACAGATGGAAAAGAAACTTCCCACCGAGACAGTCTCCTGCACCTGCGGGAAGTACATTTGGAAGGGCTAGCGCTTCTCAAGCATGCGTGAGGGTTGCGGAACGGGCCGCTTGCAAGAGCTTGCGTGTGTTTTCGGATATGTCGCCCTTGCCGAAGATGGCGTTGCCGGCAACCAATAATTCCGCACCGGCGCGCACAACGTCACCAACGGTATCCATAGCGACGCCGCCATCCACTTCAATGCGAAACAATTGACCGAGCGATTCGCGGACTTCCACGAGCGTCTTGACTTTTTGCAGCGCGGCAGGAATGAATTTCTGGCCGCCAAATCCGGGGTTCACGGACATCACCAGAACGTGATGAACGATGTCCAGCACTTCATCCAGCATGTGAACGGGAGTCGCAGGATTAATGACTACACCGGGCTTGCAGCCATAGGATTCGACGAGCTGCAGCGTGCGATGAAGGTGCAGGCAAGTTTCCTGGTGAACGGAAATCCAACTGGCGCCGGCTTCGGCGAACGCGGGAATGAAGTTGTCGGGATTCTCGATCATCAGGTGGCAGTCGAGAATGACGCCGGGAAACGCTTTTCTCAGGGAAGAAACGACGAGCGGCCCGATCGTGATGTTTGGCACGAAATGGCCGTCCATTACGTCGACGTGAAGCAGGGTGCCGCCGCCATCGAGCGCCGCCTTGGCATCAGCGGCGAGCCGCGAAAAGTTCGCGGACAAGATTGAAGGTGCGATTTCAATAGCCATATCCGGAGCGGCGCTCCTTCCCTTGCCAGAAGAAAGAGATTATACGCGGAAGTTCACTGGAGCTTGCCGAAAAGTGAATGCCGGACACCTGCTCGCCTGTCACCACGGAATCGTGCAGCGTTTCTGACTGCTGGCACGAGCGAGTTCCAGCAAGCGCATGACGTTGAGCGACCATTCCGGGGTGACGGCCAGCTTTGCGAGACCGAGAATCGTGTCGCGCACATTCGCATAGTAATCACGATAGTCACAAGATGCCGACGGTATGCGCCGGTGTTCGAACGCGTCTCCTGCGGGAATCGTTAAGACGCCCCAATTTTCTTCCGGTTCGTATCCCCATGACGTATTCGCGGGAATGTTTCCGTGCCGGAGATTGTTTTCTTGAGGATCGAAGGATTGCTTGACGAAGCTGCTCTGCGTTCCCAGCACGACGAAGCGCGGACGTGGCGCGGCAGCGAGAATGCTTGAACGAAGGACTGCGCGCAGGCCATTGGGATAGTAGAGAGTGATATCGAACGCATCGTCGGCGACGGCGTTTTCACGCTCGATTCGAACGTCGGCCGTCACTGCTTCCGGAAGACCGAAGAGTACCAGCGCGTGATCGATGAGATGCGGTGCAATATCGAAGAGAATGCCGCTGCCAGGTCGTTGTGTTTCCCGCCAGGCGCCCGGTTTTAGCTGCGGACGATATCTGTCGTAACTTGTTTCGAAGCGAACGATGCGACCCAGCGTGCCAGCGGCCACAAGCTGCCGGATCGCTTGAAAATCGCCGTCGAATCTGCGGTTTTGATACACAGTGAGCAAGCGGCCCGCACTTCTTGCAAACTCTACCAGCGAGATAGCCTCCTCGAGAGTGGTTGCGAAGGGCTTGTCAACAACTACGTCGCGACCTGCCGCGAGGCATTGGCGTGCGAGCGGGTAATGCGTGTCGTTGGGAGTAGCGATAACGATGAGCCGAATTTCCTTTATCGCCAGCAGTTCGTCCAGGCTGCGCACGATTCGAACGTCCGGATATTTTTCTGCCGCCTCGTTGCCGGATCGTTGCAGGATGGCAGCAAGATGCAGGCCCGGCGCGGCGCTAATTACAGGTGCGTGAAACGCGCGGCCGGCAAGTCCGAACCCGATAAGACCGACTTCAATCACGGGGACACCGTTGCTCCTCCAAAGCGAACGCTAAAGAGTATCGAACTTTCGAATGGAGAGCAGGGATTTTTGAGAATGCGAAGTTGCTTGAAAGGGCGGCGTCGTTCAGAATGTCCAATCACTCATGAGCGAACAAACTTCCGCGGCAGGATCCATCGCGACGAATGGCCAGAGGCATCGTAAGTTGCTTTTCCTGCTGTTCGCCGGCTTCGTACTAAGCGGGATAGCCACGACGATCGTCGGCCCCATGCTGCCTGTCTTTATCCGCCGGTGGAGTCTCGACGACGGGCAAGCCGGGCTTTTCTCCTCGATCCAATTTCTCGCGGCTCTCGCAGGCACTCTGGCTTCCAGCTTCATTGCCTCTTGGTACGGCTACCGGCCGGCATTGGTCCTGGGATATGCGTTGATGGGAGGCGGTCTTGCATGCCTCAATGCGGACACGCATTCACTCGCACTGGCCGCCACTGCGGCATTCGGCTTGGGTTACGGGTTGATCACTCCGGGAACGAATTTATTCGTGGCGGAATTGGGAGGCGCAAAGAGCGCCTCGCTCTTGAATCTGCTCAACTTCACATGGGGCGCGGGAGCGATGGCCTGCTCCCCGCTGATTGCCCTGGCGCTGAGACGCGATGCAGTGGGGAGCTTGTTAGTGGGCTTTGCGATTTTTGGCGGATTCATCGTGCTGGGCCTGCTCTTTGCATCATTTGGCCCGGAACATCACCAGCAGGATGCGAAGGCAACTGACGCAGGGTCCCCGCGAGTTGGCTTGGCGGTCACGATCGCGCTGGCTGCCTTGTTTTTCATCTACGTGGGGACGGAAACGAGTATCGGAATCTGGGCCGCCGAGTACGCCAAGAGGCTGGCGAACGGAATCACGGGAATGACCACGCTGGCGCCGATGTTTTTCTATGCGGGCCTCACGTCCGGGCGAGCTTCCGCGCCGCTGTTCCTGGCGCGGCTCCCTGAAAGAAAAATTGTGCTCGGCGCACTGAGCTTGGCGGCAGGGGGAACGACTCTGCTGATCGCCTCCACATCGCTGAAAATCGCCTTGATTGCCGTCTTTCTTGCGGGATTGGGCTGCGCGAGTCTTTATCCCATCTACATCGCGTGGCTGTCGCGGTGGTATGGCGCGCGCGCGAAGAGTGTCGGAGGCATTTTGTTCGCTCTGGCGTCCCTCGGTGGATCGGCTGGGCCGTGGCTTGTCGGATTTGTTTCGAAACATGCCGGCAGCTTGGGCATGGGATTGCTCGTGCCTCTTGCCGGCGCGATCACGATGATTTGCCTGGTGCTGCTCCTGCGGCGGCAAACGACGGCGTGAGGTATTCTTAGTCCGTGCACAATGCCGCTTCCTCGCAACGCTCGCCAACGACTGGACTATTGCTGGGGCTGGTGATCACGCTCGCGGCCGTGCTGGCTTATGCGTATTACATCACGGCGCAGCTCACCGGCCTACGAAAGCTGCAAAGTGAAATGGTCGACCGGAACCGGAGAGACTCTCTGCAGCTCTTGCGAATTCAAAACGATTTGAATTCGATCGCGCTCGCGATGCGCGACATGCTGGACACCAC
>WNFS01004899.1_pt1 | contig 12822 bp, 9 predicted proteins | sample 5400141 | NCBI WGS metagenome assembly WNFS01 (sample SAMN13153358, study PRJNA577476) | soil metagenome | isolation source: 60 cm saprolite under Madrone tree | place: USA:California | collected 2016-06-14
TATGAAAAGAAATGGCGCGCGTGGAATTTGCCATCGCCGGATGCCTTCCGCGGCACTGTTTCACCGGCTCATTGAATCTCGCAATGGATTGGTTAGTGTGTCGTTAGTCATTATGCCACGACGAAAACGTCCCAATCCTCAATCGGAAGAGAACATCCGCCGCATCGACACGAAACCGCGCGCGAAAAAGCAGACACACGGGTTTCAGGTCCATTTCCTCCGCGGTGACCGCGTGGTGACCAGGATGTTCAGCGATAACGTGTATGGCGGAAAGCAAGCCGCGCGGCGTGCCGCCCGAAAATTCAAGCAGTCGATGCTGCGCCGTCTGCCGCGGAGGAAATTTCTCGGCGGATAGATTCTTCGCGGTCGGAATGCCATTTCCGCCGGTACGCCTTCCAACATCGTAGAAAGCCCGGTGCAAAATCCTCCGGTCTCGCCGAGGTCCACCCGTCAACTATGGCCGGCGGGAGAAACACTCCTGTTTCGATTTCGCATTTGTCAGGGGAAAGATCTCCGGTGATTACGCCGCGATAGAGCCAGATAAACTCATGGTCGGTGCCTGGTGAAGCGGTGATCTTCGAAATTCTCTTAAGCGGAACATCAACGCCTAACTCCTCTTTCAGTTCGCGCCCCGCTGTTTCATCGTAAGTTTCTCCAGCGGTTACATGGCCGGCCGCGCTGGAGTCCCACTTCAATGGATGGCGATCTTTCCAACGAGAGCGTTGCTGGAGATAAAGGTCACCGCCCGCGCTGAAAATGAGGATATGAACGGCCCGATGCCGCAAGTTATTCCCATGCACTTCAGAGCGGCTGGCGCAGCGCCGGATTCGGTCGTTCTCATCGACCACGGAGAACAGCTCGCTGCCAGCGGTCCAGGTGTCTGGTCGAGGAGCCGGCGCAATCCAATTTGCAAGGCCGATCCATTCCAGCAACGATAATTCCTCTGCTCGGGCGTTCGGATTTATTTGCAGGGCACGAGCGAGGGTGTCCCAATCAAGAACGTATTGCCGCAATAATTTTTTCAGCTGTTTTCGTCTCTGAGAAAAACCGACGCGGATCAATTTCAAAAGCAGTTCGTGATCGTGCGCAGGCATATCGAGGCGATCCCGCGGGAGGAGGCGCACCACTGCCGAATCGACATCAGGCCGTGGAAAAAAGACGGTTGCAGGAATCCTGCGCAGGTGTTTCACGCGATGATGCAGTTGCACGCGCACCGTCAGCGCTCCGTAATCATGGCTGCAGGGTGATGCGGAAAGGCGCATCGCCATCTCATTTTGTAACATCAACAGACACAGTGATATAGGAGATGGATCGCCGAGAAATTTCAAAAGCAATTGGCTGGAAATGTTGTATGGCAGATTACCAATAAGTTTTACCTCGCGCTGCGCGAAAAGAACGCGCGGATCAAATTTCAGCGCGTCGATGTTGAGGATTTCAACTCGCTCGCCACGAAAGTGCTCGTGCAAAAAATTTGCAAGGCGCGCGTCCTTCTCGATCGCGAGAACGTGCGCGCCTTTCTCAAGAATGAATCTGGTCAATGCGCCCAAACCGGGCCCAATCTCGACCACATAATCTTTCGGATTGATATCGGCCTGATTGACGATCCAGCGAGCGAGGTTTTGGTCGTGGAGGAAATTTTGGCCCAGAGCCTTGGACGGCAAGACGCCGATTTCTTTAAGCGTCGCGCGTATGTCGGAAAGTTTCATTCGAATCTTGCGTGCCGCCGCAGATGGCATCGGAAACTCGCATGCTTGTTCACAAGAATAGGTGAACAAAATGCGTCGAAACGGCGAACTTGTTCACAAGTTATTCACGCAGGATTTCTGCGGTGCCGAACATGATAATCCGACGTCTGTAATCGCCGACGCCCCAATCCCTATTCATGCGACGGCAGCGCGCGGCGAGACCGTTTTCGTCGGCTCTTCAGGTACGTCTGCCGCGCCTCTTTCAAGGAAGCGCCTTCGAGAAAGTATGCCGTCGCCGCGCGACCCATCGCGTACGTTCCCGCGCCGGCGACCATCCCGCAAACCACGTTCCCCCATCCCGGAAAAAACTTCAGCATTGCGCGCGCGCCCTCACGAAGAAGCATTCCCACACCAACATTGGCCCCAAGCGCGGCAATGAACTCCGTCGCAGCGCGCAGACTCCTCTCTCTGCCGCTGATGTACATGATTCCCGAGACCATCAGCACCTGAAGCGACGTCAGAATCGGCATGTCTGCCAACGGAATTGGTTGCGCGCCGACCGCGGCGCAGATCGCGGTTGTCGATTTGATCAGCATTTGTGCGACATGAAGCTGCGCATGCCGGTCGCGCGAGATGCGAATCATCTCGATCTTTGCCTGGTTTGGCAATTCCGCCGCGAGTAGCGACATCAGGCGCTGCGTTTCGGCGGATTGCTTTTCGGTGATCCGAACTACGGTGAGGAGACGATCGCGCACATGCGGTTGCGCATCGAGCGCCTCCTCCAATTGCACGACCCGCGTGGCAGAACCAAGCGAGACACCGATGATTTTCGTTTCGCCGGGCGGCGCAGTGATCTGTTCGTTTAAATCCGATCGACCATCGTCGAAAATGAAAATGATATCGGCAGGTTCGCGTCTGAGCTCGTCTTCAATTTGCGCCTGGACGGAGTTGCCCGCGCCACGCGCGTCCAGGATCGAGATGGTTCCATGACCGGGGATGGTCCAGTCAGTCCAACGATGCACAGGCGTTAGTGTCACGTTCAGGCGCTGTTCGCGGTCCGAAGCAAAAATCGGATCAAAAAGAAATCGTGGTCGTCGCTGCTGGAGAAAGAGTTGCTTCAGCGGAGTTAATTCCCGCAGCACTGGACGGCGAATTTTTTCGGGAAGTTTGCCTGCCAAACTTTCCAGTCGTTCGGCAATTTGAACGAGAGTGCTTTGATTCATAGCGTCGCCACGTTAAATCGCTAAACCGTTACACCGTTACATCGGATTTGCGATTCAACGATTCAACGATCCAGCGAATTTAGTGTGCCTTTGATCCCGCAAAAAAGCACCAATGTGAATTTCGACATTTTGAATTCCACAGCAGTCTGCTTATAAAGCTTCATGAGTCTGAACATCGAAATACTTTCGAAAGCGGCGAACCAGGCGCGCGGGTTATGCATGGACGCAGTACAAGCCTCGCAATCGGGGCATCTCGGCCTTCCGCTTGGCTGCGCGGAAATTGGCGCAGTACTATTTGGCCACGCACTCAGGTACAATCCGGACCAGCCGCGCTGGATCAATCGCGACATCTTCGTTCTCTCCGGCGGGCACGGCAGCATGTTCCTTTATGCCTGGCTGCACATGAGCGGCTACGATCTGCCGATGTCGGAAATCAAACGTTTCCGGCAACTGCATTCGAAAACCCCTGGACATCCCGAATTTGGCGACACGCCGGGAATAGAGTGCACCACCGGCCCACTCGGTCAGGGTGTCGGCAACGCGGTTGGCATGTCTGTTGCGACGAATATGGCTGCAGCACGCTTCAATACCGACGAGCACAAAATTTTCGACCAGCATGTGGTCTGTTTATGCAGTGACGGCGACATGCAGGAGGGTGTCGCTTCAGAGGCATGCGCGCTCGCGGCCCATTGGGGTCTCGACAACCTTATTTTCATCTACGATTCAAACGCCGTGACGCTCGACGCCCCCGCGAAAGACACGCAGAGCGAGGATACCGGCAAACGGATGGAGGCCTACGGCTTTGATGTCCAGGAGATCGATGGTCATGACATGCGAGAATTTCTTGATGCGTTCGATGTCGCCAGGCGCCGCGATAACGGCAAACCGCAATTCATTATCGCGCATACTTTGATCGGCAAAGGAATTCCCGAAGTGGCGGGCACTTACAAAGCGCACGGTGAAGCAGGCGCAAAATTCGTCGATGCTGCTCGCAAGGCGCTCGGCTTGCCCGACGAGCATTATTTCGTCTCGCAGGACGTGTCCGGCTATTTTGCCGAGCATAAGAAGAAACTGCTTGTCGAGTACGGTCGCTGGGAAAAAACTTACGAAAGCTGGCGCTCGAAAAATCCTGATAAGGCAAAGCTGCTGGATGACGGCTTGGAGCGAAAAGTTCCCTCCGATCTTTTATCGGAGATCCCGGAATTTCCGAAAGATGCAAAGCTTGCGACGCGCAAAGCCGGCGGCGAAGTCTTGCAGCCGATCGCGCAGGCGATGCCGTTGCTTATGAGCGGCAGCGCTGATCTGTACGGATCGACGATGAATTACATTAAGGACGGCGGGGATTTTAGCCGCGACAATCCCGGCGGGCGCAACATTCGCTTCGGGATACGCGAGCATGGCATGTGCGCGATCCTCAACGGCATATCGTACCACGGGTTGTTTCGCGCGTCGGGCGCAACATTCACCGTATTTACAGATTACTGCCGGGCTTCGATTCGTCTGTCTGCCCTGGCCAAGCTTCCGAACCTTTACATTTTCACACACGACTCGATTGGTGTCGGCGAGGACGGCCCGACGCATCAACCTGTGGAAACCGTCAGCTCGGTTCGCTTGATACCAAACATCGATGTGATTCGTCCTGCTGACCCGGAAGAGACTGCAGGCGCATTTGACGCCGCGATGCAGCGGACCGATGGGCCGACGTTCCTGGCGCTCACCCGTCAGGCTGTTCCGACGTTGAATGAGATCGATGTGGACCTGCGGCGACAAGGAGTGCTCCGTGGCGGTTACGTCGCTAAAAAAGAAGCCGGCAAACTCGAACTGATCATCCTTTCGTGCGGCAGTGAATTGCAGCACGGGCTGGCCGCCTCCAAGGAACTGGGGGCCGGCGTGCGCGTTGTATCGATGCCCTGCTTCGAACGATTCAATCGCCAGCCAAAAGAATATCGAGACGAGGTCCTGCCTAACGAATGCCGCAGACGCGTCGCGATCGAGGCTGGCGTGCCCGAGATTTGGTACGAGTATGTCGGCCTCGACGGGAAAGTCATCGGGCTGCACCAGTTCGGCCTCAGCGCGCCTGGGCCCGAAGTGATGAAAGAACGCGGTATCGATGCGCAACATGTGATCGATGCGGCGCGCGAACTCGGCTGCTGAAAATCTGGAGCCGGTCGCCCTCGGACCGATCTGCGACGCGCCTCCAAAGCGGCGCGCCAACTCCAGCTCGTTTCATTAAAACGCTTCTTCTGATCCGCTCACGTTGCGCGCGCGAGTTTCGAAACGGGTGTATTCCTTCAGGAATGTGAGCGGAATTTCGCCGACAGGGCCGTTGCGCTGCTTGGCGATGATCAACTCGGCTTCGCCGGCCTTTTCCACGCGCGCCTCTTCGTCTTCCTCGTACAGCTCGGGCCTAACGAGTAACCCGACCAGGTCCGCATCCTGCTCGATCGAGCCAGATTCGCGCAGATCGCTCAACCGCGGTTTGCCGCCGGTACGCTGTTCTGGCTGGCGATTTAATTGCGCCACGACAATGACGGGAATTTTCAATTCTTTCGCCAGCCCCTTGAGTCCTGCTGAAATTTCAGAGATTTCCAATTGGCGATTATCTTGTGCGCGGCGGGAGGTGGATCGTAGCAATTGCAAATAATCGATGATCAAAAGCTGCACCTCCTGCTGCGCCTTCAGTCGGCGCGCTTTCGCGCGCAATTCCAAAATGCTCAGGCTGGCGCTGTCATCGATGAAGATTTTCGCCTCCGCCAATTTTGACGCTGCGGCAGTTAGGCTCGGAAAATCGCGCTCGCCCAAAAAGCCGTCGCGCACCCTTTGCAGGTTTACGCGGGCGCGAGAGCAAAGAAGTCGTTGCACAAGTTGTTGACTGCTCATTTCCAGGCTGAACACGCCCACGGGCAGTTTTTCGTTGATCGCCACATATTCGGCAATGTTCATGGCGAGCGCGGTTTTGCCCATGCTCGGTCGCGCTGCAATCACGATCATTTCCGAAGGATGCAGGCCGCTGGTCATGCGGTCGAACTCGACAAAACCGGTTGAGATTCCGGTGATGCTGCCCTTGCGCTCGTAGAGCTTCTCGATGGTCTCAATGGCTTGCATCGCGTGATCTTTCATCGACAGCATTTGCCCTTTGAACCGATCTTCGCCGACCTCGAAGATTTTCTGTTCCACTTCGTCCAGCAGACTGTCGACCTCGTCCTGCTCTTCGTAGGCACGACGGACACTCTCGGTGGCGGCGGAAATGATCTGGCGCAGAATGTATTTGTCGCGGACGATGTCCAGGTAGTATTGCACGTTGGCCGCGGTCGGAACGAACGTGAACAAATTTGTGACGAACGCCGCCCCGCCGACGCTGTCGAGCAAATTTCGGTCGCGCAGCACCTGTGTGAACGTGATCAGATCGATCGCCTGTCCCGCGTTCCAAAGTTCGACAAGAACGTCGTAGATCGTCCGGTGCGCGGGAACGTAAAAATATTCCTCGTTAATCTTTTCGACGCATTCCGCGATGGTTTCGCGCGGGGAGATGAGCATCGACCCGAGAACGCCCTGCTCCGCTTCTACGCTATGCGGCGGCGTGCGGTGAAAATCCTGCGGAGAACCTGTTGGCGAAATGGGAATAACTTTTTCGCCGCTTCGCGCCGTCGAACCTCGGCCAGCGCCATTGCCCTGTTTACGAGGCTTCTCTCCTGTCCAAGCGGACGGTGGAGTCGCCATCTATTTCTCTTCTTGTTTTGGCTGTTCGTTTTTCCTGCGGAAAATTCGTCGTTTCTTAGCAGACTCTTCAGGCGCAGCAGCACTCGTCGGCTCGCCCTTTGCTTCTACCACGGATTTGACCTGAAAAACAAGCTGTGCCGTCACATCGTGGTGCAACTTGATCGCAACCTCGTGGTCGCCGGTATCTTTGATTGGACGTTCCAAAACAATTTTATGCCGATCAATCTCTGCGCCGACTTCATTTTTCAATCGGTTCACGATATCCTGAGCTGTGACCGATCCAAATGCTTTGCCCGTCTCGCCGGTCTCCAATGCGAAAATAAACCGTGCTTTGCCGATGCGGCGCGCCAGCTCCTGAGCCTCATTCAACTCCCGCGCCTCGCGCTCAGCGCGCTTCTGCTTGAGCGCATTAAGCTGGCGCAGTGCGGCCGGAGTGACTTCGTAGGCCATGCCGCGCGGCAGAAGGTAATTGCGCGCGTACCCGCGGCGCACTTTGATTACGTCGGCTTCGGCACCGAGCCCAGGGACATTTTCGGTCAAGATGAGGTCAGTTAGTGGCATGATATGTCTGTAAAAGGTCTGGGGGCGACGAGTATAAAACCACAGCCGGTACTGTCAATGCACGATTGAAAATTTGCCTGCAATTTTTGTTTTACCAACGGCCTCTGTCATGTTGAGCGAAGCGCTGCAACGAAATGCAAAGCATGAGCCAGGCTTTCAAACATCCCAGCTTCGTTTCAAATGTGCTGCACGAAAATGATCAGAGATTGAAAGCCTGGCCTCGCCCCGAACGCTTTCGGGGCTGCGTTGCAGCTTCGCTTTGCTCAGCATGACGCGACGTGCTCGGTCAGATCATGCCAAGCTTCATCCGGCCCGCTTCGCTGATCATATTCTGGTTCCATGGTGGATCCCACACGAGTTGCACATCAGCTTCATCGATGCCGTCTATGCTCAGAATTTTGCTCTGCGCATCGTGCGCGATGGCCGGGCCCATCCCGCAGCCCGGGGCGGTCAGAGTCATTTTTACTTCCACTCGTGTTCCGCCATCTTCTTTCTTGCTCAGGCGACAATCGTAGACCAAACCGAGATCAACAATGTTAACGGGAATCTCGGGATCGTAACATTGCCGGAGCTGGTTCCAGACGTCGTCCTCTGAAACTTCGCCATCGGTGGGTGCAGATTTTTGCGTTTGCTGCGGCTGCTGCTTTTCCAACCCGAGCGCGTCCAGATCTTTGTCCGCCACTCGCGCAAGGCCCTGATAAGTTGCGATCGTATAGCTACCCCCGAGGCTTTGCGTGACCACGCCCTGGGTTCCGGCCGGAATGGTGGTCTTCTGGCCACTGGGAATCTGGATCGCCTCGCAATCACGGCTCAATGTGAATTCAGTGTTCTCGTACATAGTGTTGTGTCTTTGTCATTCCGAGCGAAATCGAGGAATCTCTGGATGAATTTGGAACGAGCGAGTTCTCCCTCGTCGCTGGGAACAATTGTAAGCTACTATGCCACAAACTGAGAAAATGACGAACGGCGCCGGCACCTAACCGTTGAACCGGTTACATCGTACATCCGATGTAACCTTGTAACGACTTACGAATCACGAGGTTTAATACACATCCCGCTTGTAACGCTTGTCGCTTTTCAGCTTTTCGACGAACTCATTGGCCTGATCAACAGTTTTGCCCCCCTGCTCCTGCACAATTTTTCGCAGCGTTGCATCGACGTCCTTGGCCATGCGGCGCGCGTCACCACACACAAAAAACTGCGCGCCTTCGGCATCAATCCATTTCCAAATCTCGGCCGAGTTTTCGGCCATCTTGTGCTGGACGTAGACTTTTTGAGCCTGATCACGTGACCACGCGCAATCGAGCCGCGTGAGAATCCCCTCTTTCATGAACCTGTCGAAGTCCTCCTCATAAGCGAAGTCGCAGTTCACGTGCTGCGCTCCGAAAAAGAGCCAGTTTTTTCCCTTTGCGCCGGTGACCTGGCGTTCCTGCAAATACGCTCGAAACGGCGCAACACCTGTGCCGGGTCCAACCATGATGATCGGTGTGTCGGGATTTTCCGGCAGATGAAAATGTTTTGCGTTGCTGGGGAAAACCGGCACGGGAACGTCGTCCGCGCGTTCGGCGAGGAATGACGAGGCCACGCCTTTGCGCAGGCGGCCATTACTCTCGTAACGAACGACGTCCACGATCAGGTGCACTTGCTCAGGAAACGCCTTCAGGCTTGAGGCGACCGAATACAGTCGCGGCTGGAGTTTCGAGAGCAGCCCGACAAATTCCTCCGGCGTGAAGCGCACGGACGGATGCTCGATGAGAAAATCAACCACTTCCATGCCCCAGAGATATGTCTGCAGATCCTGTTTGCGATCGGGCGCCAGAAGATAACTCAGCGTGGGCGCAGCGTCGGCCCGCTGGGCGATGGCCTTCAAAAACTTTGGTGTTGGCTGGGTGATGCTATAGTCGCGCAGCAACGCTTCTCGCAACGTTGTCGGCTCGCCTTTCAGCCGCGGAACCTTTTCATCGCCCGTGGCGCCTAGCGCACGAATAATTCCATCCACGAGATCAGGATCATTCGTTGGACAGACGCCGACAGAATCGCCCACCTCAAAGCTCAGTCCCCACCCACTGAGATCGAGCTCGAAATGGCGCGTGTCCTTTTCAGATTCGGGCCCGCTTAGCCGCCGGTTGACCAGCATTTTGGCGGGGAAAGGGTTCGTCCGCGAATACGGCAGGGCGGCAACAGTGGCAGTAGCTTCAGTCATAGCAGCATTTTTTAGCGGCGATTTGTAATTGCCGCAAATGTTCACCCATCATTTCCGCTTGCGAGCGTCGCGTAAATTTCAACCGTTCTTTGAGGAACGTTTCGAACGGCGAGTTGCCTTCGATCTTTCTTTGGCCGCCGCAATCGCGAAGTCCACCTGACGTTTAAACTGGTCAACACGCGCAACAAATACAGACAGATTGTCGCCAACCTGAAACCGTTTGCGTGATCGTCTGCCAATGAGCTGGCGCCGGCCTGGCTCAAATATATAAAAATCGTCCGCTAGCGAAGACACGTGAATGAGTCCGGTGAGCAGCGCGTCCGGCAATTCCACCATCAACCCGTAATTCCGAACATCCACGATCGTGGCCGAAAAAATCTGAGGATTGCCCTCCCCGAGTTGCCGTTGAAAAAATTCTAGTTTCTTCATCTGCGCTGCGTCGATTTCGGCATCGGCTGCATTTCGCTCGGTGGTTGAAATATGCTCGGCGATAGAAGCGATTTCGCCCATGTGGTAGGGCGCGTCACTCCGTGACCGCCGCTCGGCAGTTCGAGAAACAGCGGACGGCAACGGAGTGCCGTCCCTGCCTAGCGCTCGGTGCACAACCAGATCGGCATAGCGGCGGATTGGACTAGTGAAATGCAGATAATTCGTCTTGGCCAAGCCGTAATGGCCTAGCGACTGAGGATCGTAGCGCGCCCGTTTGAGGCTTTTGAGCAGACCTACCTTCAACGCCTGCTCTTCAGGCTTTCCGCGAATTTCAGCAAGCAGTCGCTGTAATTCGGCGCGATGCGTCAGATCGCCAACTTTGTAATTAAAACTGAGCGCGAACTCACGGTACTCTGCAAGTTTTTCCGGATCCGGATTTTCGTGAACGCGATAGATGGTAGGAATCGCACGCTTCTTCAGTTCCCGCGCCACCGCTTCGTTCGCTGCCAGCATGAATTCTTCGATCAACTGATGCGACTCATCGTTCTCGACCCGCTCTAATCGGATTGGCTCGCCTTGTTTATCGACCCAGACTTTTACCTCCGGAAAATCGAGATCCAGCGCGCCGTGTTCGAATCGTTTTCGCCGCAACAACGCCGCGAGTTCCCAAGTGAGGTGAAGCTGTTCCCCCAAGTGGTCGCGCGGTGGTGCGGTCAAGATAGCGTACGCTTCTTTGTACGTGAGCCGATGCGCACTGCGAATGACGCTCCGCGCAAAACGCGCGCTTCTCACCACGCCACGTTTGTCAAAGTTGATAAAAACCGAATGCGTGAGCCGATCGACTTCTGGCTTGAGGCTGCAAACACCGTTGCTCAACCGCTCCGGCAACATCGGGATGACGCGGTCTGGCAGATAAACGCTGTTGCCGCGCCGCCGCGCTTCGCGGTCTAACGCGCTGCCTGGCTCTACGTATGCGGCAACATCGGCGATGTGCACGCCGAGTTGCCACCCGCCGTTTGGAAGCTTCTCTACGTTAATGGCATCGTCGAAATCTCGCGCGTCGTCGGGGTCGATGGTGACGATGAATTGGTTGCGCAAATCTTCGCGTCCTGCGATTTGCTGCGCTTCAACTCTTTCCGGAATACGCTCCGCCTGCTCTAACACGTCTGACGGAAATTCCGTCGGCAGATGATACTTCCGAATAATCGAAAGCACGTCCACGCCTGGCGCCGACGCGGGGCCGAGCACTTCAATGATTTCGCCTTCGGGATTAACGTGGCGCGACTCCCAAGCACCGAGGCGAACTACTACTTTGTCGCCTACCGTGCCGGGGGCCTGGGCCCGCCGATCCTGCGTGGGATGCACATAAACATCGTGCACGAAACGTGGATCATCGGGTACGACGTAGTAGAAACTGCGTGAGCGCTGCAGTGTACCGACGATGGTATCGTGAGCGCGTTCGAGGATTCGAATCACGCGCCCTTCGCGCCGTCCCTTTATGCGTCTGGAAGGCGCTTCAGGCGACATGCGCGCGACCACACGATCTCCATGCATTGCTGTGCCGATGTTTTCCGCCGCGATGAAAACGTCCGGCTCGCCCGACTTTTCCTGCGCGAGAAAGCCATAGCCGACTGGATGGATCGACAATTTGCCGGTAACAAGGTCAGCCTCGACCGGCAAGACATATCGATCCTTCCGGATCCGGGCGATCTCGCCTGCAAGCTCGAGGTCGCGCAACATTCTTCGCAACGCGACTCGTGCACTGCCGCTTACTCGAATCTTTCGAGCAATCTCGATCTTGTTTAGCGGCCGGTAATCTTTCCTGGAGAGCAGCGCGAAAATTTGGTCGCGAATCTTACGTCCGTTTGAACTCATAGCAGCGAAATAGTTTCGGCGGGTTAGTGTCGACTTAACCCGATTTCAACCGGAGGTCTAACAATGAGAAAGCCGATTACCGCGAGCATATCGGCGGTCTTACTGGCGGCGATCGCTTCTTTTGCTGCAGGAGGAGCCAGGATGAAGATCACAAGTTCTGCTTTTCGGGAAGGTGAAAGCATTCCATCGAAATTCACATGCGACGGCGGAGACACAAGCCCGCCATTACAGATTGGGGATGTTCCTTCGGGAGCAAAAACCCTTGCGCTGATAGCTGATGATCCGGATGCGCCGGGCGGGTTGTTTACGCATTGGCTGGTTTGGAACATCCCGCCGCAGACCAATTCCATCGAGGAAGGGAGTGCGCCAAAAGGCCTGCAAGGCACAAATGATTTCGGGAAATCCGGCTACGGTGCGCCCTGTCCGCCCTCAGGCATGCATCGGTACTATTTCAGAGTTTTCGCGTTGGATCGCGAACTGGATTTGCGTTCCGGAGCGAAGCGGAGCCAACTCGACGCCGCGATGAAAGGGCATGTCATCGCACAAGGCGAATTGATCGGCCGCTACGCAAGAAAAAAATAAGCGCAGGCGGATCGGCGGCGCACGCTTCCAGTGTGCAGTGCTTGCCTGCCGAACATCTTTGCTGACGCGGGATCAGTCTTTGCAACATGCTAAACACGACCCGCTGGAAACGGACGCTCCGCGTTCGAATAATTGTGCGCCTGCGCTAGTCTCAATCGTGATGCGCGAGAGGATCTGGAGAGTCGGTGAGCGCGTTTTTGACCTCTCGCGGCATGGATTGATCATGGGCGTGTTAAATGTCACCCCGGATTCATTTTCCGATGGCGGGGAGTTCTTCACATCGACGAAAGCAATAGAGCGCGGCCTGGCCATGGCAGCGGAAGGCGCGGACATAATCGACGTGGGCGGCGAATCGACGCGCCCCGGCTCGGAGCCTGTCGCTGGGGACGAGGAACTGCGGCGTGTGATCGCAGTCGTCGAAAATTTGCGAGCAAAGATTGATGTCCCCATTTCAATCGACACCTCGAAAGCCGAAGTCGCGCGCGCGGCGATTGAGGCAGGCGCTTCCATTGTGAACGACGTCACCGGCGGGCGAGGAGACGAG
>WNFS01002964.1_pt1 | contig 12818 bp, 8 predicted proteins | sample 5400141 | NCBI WGS metagenome assembly WNFS01 (sample SAMN13153358, study PRJNA577476) | soil metagenome | isolation source: 60 cm saprolite under Madrone tree | place: USA:California | collected 2016-06-14
CAGCTCACGCGCGAGGAATTCGGGCCGATACTGCATGTGGTGCGGTATCGATCCGCCGATACGCCCCAGGTCCTGCAGGCGATCCGCGCCAGCCATTACGGATTGACCTTGGGCGTGCAGACCCGGTTGGAATCTTTCTGGCGTGAGGTGTTCGAGCAGACCGGGATCGGCAATACCTACGTCAACCGCAATATGATCGGTGCGGTGGTGGGCGTCCAACCCTTCGGCGGCACCGGGCTGTCGGGGACGGGACCCAAGGCCGGCGGGCCGCATTACCTTGCGCGCTTCGCGAGTGAACGAACGCTCACCGTCAATACCACGGCAACGGGCGGCAACGCGGCGCTTCTGAACCTGGGCAACTGAAGCGGCCTCAGATAATGAGAGGGTGCGGACGTACATTCCGTCTCTCATCCGCCAGGGATACCGCGAAGATGAGCAGCCCGCCGACAGCCAGCAGCGCGCCCACCCATCCGGTGGAGGCCCATCCCAAGCCGCCGTCGATGGCGATGCCGCCCAACCAAGCGCCCATCGCGTTGGCGATGTTGAAGGCGGAGTGATTCAGCGCCGCCGCCAGCGTCTGTGCGTCCTCGGCGACATCCATCAGGCGGATCTGCAGCGCAGGCACGATCGCAACACCGGTGCCGACCAGCAGCACGTCGATCGTTGCCATCCACGCGTGGGGCGCGGCGATGCTGAACAAGCCCAACACCAGCGCATTCCAGATCAACAATCCCCCGATCGTGCGCATCAGCGCGCGGTCGGCCAGCCACGATCCGATCAGATTGCCGAGAACCATGCCCACACCGAATACTGCGAGCACGAATGGCACGTACCGGGCCGGCATCCCGGAAACGTGGGTCAGCGTCGGCGTGATGTAGCTATACATGCAGAACAAGCCGCCGAAGCCCACCGACCCGACACTGAGCGTCAGCCAAACTTGCCTGCTACGTAAGGCGCCGAGCTCACGTGTGGGACTCGCTCCCTCAACGGGACCGGACCGGGGCACGTAGAGAAAAATCAAAGCGCACGCCAGGATTCCGATGGCGCCCACCAGAACATAGGCCGCGCGCCAATCGAGAATCTGTCCGATCCAAGTTGCCAGCGGCACGCCGGCCAGAGTTGCGCCCGTCAGGCCCAGCATCATCCGGCCGATCGCCCGAGCTCGCTCATTGAACGGCACCAGTGATGCCGCGACCAGCGATGCCACGCCGAAATATGCACCGTGGGGGAGCCCGGCGACGAAACGAACTGCGATGAGAGAGGCGTAGCTGGGTGCCAGCGCACTGGCGAAGTTGCCGGCTGCAAAGCAGGCCATCAGCGCCAGCAGCAGCCGATGACGCGGCCAACGCGCGGCGAGCACGGCGATGAGCGGCGCACCAACCACGACGCCGAGCGCATAGGCACTGATGACATGTCCCGCGCCGGGTATCGAAACGCCGAGGTCTCCGGCAACATTCGGGAGCAACCCCATCATCACGAACTCGCCCGTGCCGATGCCGAAGCCCCCGACGGCGAGCGCGAGCTCAGCCCATCGGAAGGTCGTGTCCCGGTGAGCCCCGGACAGGGATGTCTTGTGCGCTTCTGTGATCACTGAAGGGGCAGGTTGCGGGGTCGGAATGGCATCCGCATTTCGCGCGTCGCCGCACGTGTTTCAATTGAAACGGCAGCCTGTGACGCGGCCCGCGACGAAGCCGTCAGAACGCAACGAGCACCAACGCTGAACGAACGTCAGCTATGACCCGCGCACAGCTCCTCGATGAGCGCGTCGATTTCGGAACCTTCAAAGGGCTTGATGATGGCGCGGACGTTGGGTCCCCAGGTCTTCAGGCTCAGGTCCAGAAAATAACCCGATGCAATGATGATCGGCGCCTTCGGCTCGATGGTGAGTATTTTTCGAGCCAAATCCAAGCCTGACATGGCCGGCAGGCTGATATCGGTGATGACGATATCGAACGTCTGTTCCGCAAATTCCTGAAGAGCTTCTTCGGCCGTCCCCAAGGCCACGATCTGCCGTTGGTCGTTGATCAGCAACTCAGACGTGACCTCGCGCACGACTGGATTGTCCTCGACATACAGGATGCGAAGCGGCGACGGCATGCTTCCTGTTACTGTCGCAAGGACACGACAAGGCCGAGGCCAATGCCCACCAGCAGCGCGACGCCCAGAGCCGGCGCTGGATAGTCCCGTAAGAGGTCGTCGGCACTTCCGTCGACTTGCACTGCCTGGCCGCGCGCCTGATTCAGCTGATTCAGCTGCGCCTCGATCTCTTCGAATGCGCTCTGGGCTTCGAATTCGCTCTTGGCCGCAACCAATGCGGCGTGTACCTTCGCCCGAACCTTGCGGATTTCCGGGTTCTCCGTGTCGGCCACTCGCCTGATCAAATCGTCAACGCCATCGAACAATAATTCCAGCGCCGAACCGGCGGGCTGATTCGCGCGGCCTGCGCCATTGCCGTCGATCGCCGTTGCGACGTGGGCATTCATTTTAACTCTCCTTACGCGTCAAACCGGTATGACAGCTTGCGCTCATTCTTTTGGCACGGGACGGTCGAAGCAGTCGGCTGGCACCTTGTGACCACGTAGGACCTTTCTCACAGCTGCGAGAGACGCTGACCTCTCTCAGCGCGTCAGCCGCTTCGCCAGGTGCGTTCGCAGGGCGGCAAGCTGTTCCGCCGACAAAGTCCCGAGGATGCCGCGTCGTTGTTCGGGGATGTGCGCGATGACGCCGGTCTCGTCGCTGAACACATATTGCTCGAAAAAAGCGGCCCAGGCGCGCCGGGTGGCCGGCGGCAAGGCGCGGATGCCGAGGATCCCGTGCAGCAGGGCATCGAAGGCCGAATCGGCGAGCGCGCCGTCGCCTGTTGAGTCATGCCACCAGTAATTGACGAGCACATTGAAGGATTCGAGCGATTCGACGTGGTGCCACCAGAGCGGCGGAATGAAGATCGCGTCTCCCGGCGCCAAGTCCGCGGTGTGAGCTGCCGCCAGCGCCTCGCGAAACCTGGGGTATCGCTCGAAGTCGGGATTGCGCAGCGACACCAGGCTCATCGGGGCACCCGTGGGTGCGAAGTCGAGCGGGCCGATGTACAGGTTGGCGATTTGCTCCGGGGGAAACAGCGTGAAGCGGCGCCGGCCGGCGACCACGCAGCCGATATTGTTCCACTCATCGACGTGAGTGGGAGTGGTGATCCGGTTGCCCAGCCAGATTCGAGGCAGAACATTGTCATCGACGATGTTCAAGGAATTCTCAGCGGTGAAGCCGGGCAGGCAATCGCGGATGAGCGCGCTCTGGGCGGCCACCGCCGGGGACTGGGGAAACTCTGCATAGCGCAGGACCTGGTCCGCGACTGCCGCCAGGGGCAGCCGATTGCGCAGAAAATTAAAGCCGGTCATCGCGTCGTTGTAGAAGATCTGGCCGTCGATTTCCGGCGCCGTCAGCAAGGCGTCGACCGCCTTGCCGCTGTCGAAACGAGTGAGATAACGAACCAGGGCCGCCGGCGAGTCGAGCCCGTGCTTGACGGCGGGCCAATCGCGGACGAGTCCGCGAAAGACTGCCGGCCGCTTGTCCGGCAGTACATCGCGCCGAATGGCCGCGGCGTCGAGCGCGGAGAATTCACGAATGAGGTGCGGCGCGGTCATGGGGTGCGGCGCGGTCGTTTCACCAGAAGTAGATTTGCAGGCTGTCGGTCGTGCGGCGGGGTGGAATATTCTGGAGCACTTCGCGATGGTCGCGGTAGTTGAGCTCGCTGCGATCGAGCAGGTTGTCGATGGCGGTCAGACGGTAGGTACTCTCCGCGGCCGCGGGGGCGTGCAGGGTCGCCGCATCCGGAAAGATGCCCATGCCCGCCATGATGGAATACCACGAAAACACCGGGTAGCCCTTACCCAACGCCTGTTGCCGAACCGGGGGTGCGATGCCCTTGCCCGACATCCATAGGCTGAGCAGGTGTTTCAGCGGTTCGGACAGACGGAGGTTCGCCGCATTCGCACGCCAATAGTCGGTGTCGGTGCGGCTGTTGGTCTTGTAATGGGTGACGATGTAGTCGCGGGTGCCCTCGAAATGCTCGTTGACCCGCGCATTGAACCTATCGTGCGCAGCCTCGCTGAGATCTCCCTGTTCCAGGAATTCGACGAAGACCGCGGCGGTCTGCTGGATGAAGAGCAGTGCGGTCGCCTCCAAGGGCTCGATGAATCCCTGCGAAAGCCCCACGGCGAGACAGTTCTTGTTCCAGTGCTTGGTCACGCGCCCGATCCTCATTTTCAGGTGCCGTGCCGGCGTGTCCGAATCGAGCAGACCCAGGTGTTCCCGCAATTCGGCCTCGGCCTCATCCGGAGTGCAGAACTGCGTGCTGTAAACATAGCCATTGCCGAAACGCTGGGTGAGCGGAATCTTCCAGGCCCAACCGTGTTTCATGGCGGTGGAGACGGTCTCCGACGGCACCGTGTCCCCGATGGGTGTCGGCATGGCGATCGCCGCGTCGTTGAACAGGTTCTCCGCGAAGCTCACGAACGGGGTCTTCAATGCCTGGGTGATCAAGAGTCCCGCGAAGCCTGTGCAGTCGACGAACAGGTCGCCGGCGATGGCGGGACCCTCCCGGGCGCCCAGGGACGCGATGGCGCCATGCTCGTCGAGATTCGCGTGAGTCACGTGAGCCGTGAGGTATCGGACGCCGCGCTGCAGCGCTTTCTTGTGCAGGTACTGACCCAGCAGCACGGAATCGAAGTGGTAGCCGTGCCAGATGTCGAACGGAAAGTGCTCGGCGGGTTTCGGGGCGAGATGCTTGGCGGCAAGCCGCGAGGCGATGAAGAAGCGGTCCGGATGCGCATGTACCTCGGTGCCGTTGATGCGCGCGTCGACGTTGTGCACGAATTGCGTCATGGTCAGGTTGTCGAGCATGGACGCGAACGGATGAAAGTATCGCTCGAACCCCGGTTTGGTCGACCAGCCGGCGAAGGTAATGCCGCACTTGTAGGTGGCGTGGCACTCGGGCATCCATTCCGATTCTTCTATCCCCAAGCTGTCGAAGAAGCCGCGCAACCAGGGGGTCGAACCCTCGCCCACACCGATGATGCCGACAGCCGGGGACTCGACCACCGTGATTTCAACCCCTTGCTCGATCAGCGAACGGGCCAGAATCAACGCCGTCATCCACCCGGCCGAGCCGCCGCCCACCACGACGATTCGACGCACCGCCGGCGGCAGCGCCGAGCGGCGCTTAGGTTCCCGGGCCGCATCGGCGGCGGTATTATTGTAAAGAGTGGCGGTGATGGTCATAGCAAGCGGCGCAGCGGTTCGCCCCATTCCTCCACGGGGCCGGCAACGAGCACATGGACCCTGTCGGCGGCGGAGCGCGCAATCCCTCGGATGCCGAGCCTTGCCAGGGCCGATTCGTCGATTCTGTCGGGCTGCGCGGTGCGGATCAATAGGCGTCCTGCGGCGGTGGCGAGATCGACCACATTGTCGCGGCCGCCCAATGCGGCCAGCAATGCCGGCGCGTCATGCGCAGCTACCGGGGGCGGAGCCGACCGCAGCGCCGCGCGGATCTCGCCCGCGACTTGATCGGCGATGGGGCCGAGGACCACCTGTAATCCTTGCGCCGAGGAGCGCAGGATGCCGCGCGCACCCAGGCGCCTGAGCGCCGCTTCGTCGACCGCCTTGTTGTCGGCCAGCACCAGCCGCAAGCGCGTCGTGCAGGCATCCACTTCGGTGAGGTTTTGGGCGCCGCCGAGGGCGGTCACGAAGGCTCGAGCGCGGACATCGGGGGTGGCGGGCGCGATGGGCTGGGCCGCCGCGTCGTCGCTTTCGCGTCCGGGCGTCGCCAGATTCAGGCGCACGATGAGAAAGCGAAACACCCCGTAGTACAGCGCGAAGTAGGCGGCGCCGATCGGCAGCAGCAGCAGCGGCCGCTGGGCATGGCTGAAGTTCAGCACATAGTCGAAGAGGCCGGCCGAGAAGCTGAACCCGAGCCGCACGCCGACGAGGTTCATGACGACCATGGCGAGCCCGGTTGCGACGGCATGCAGGGCGTAGAGCACGGGGGCGAGAAACATGAACGTGAACTCGACCGGTTCCGTAACGCCCGTCAGGAACGAGGTCAAGCCCAGCGACAGGAGCAGACCCGCGACTCCGGCGCGGCGTTCCGGCCGAGCCGCGTGATACATGGCGAGGCAGGCTCCGGGCAACCCGAACATCATGACGGGGAAGAAGCCCGACATGAACGCGCCCGCGGTCGGGTCGCCGGCGAAGAACCGCTTCAGGTCGCCGGTGGCGCCATGGTAGTCGCCGACGATGAACCACGCGAAATTGTTCAGGATGTGATGCAGTCCAGTGACGATCAATATCCGGTTCAAGACGCCGTAGGCGAACAGGCCGAGCGACCCCGCGCCCAAAATGGCGTGGCTGGTGGCGTCCATCCCGCGTTCCAGAAACGGCCAGGCGTAACCCACCACTGCGGCCAGCACGAGGCCAGCCAGCCCGCTGACGATGGGCACGAAACGCCGGCCGCCGAAAAAACTCAGATAGCTCGGCAGGGTGATGTTGCCGAACCGGTTGTAGCCGACGCCGGCGATGATCCCGGACAGCAGCCCGACCGGGATACTGAGCTTGGCCAGACTGCCCGGCGGCGCCGCCAGCAGAGTTTCGACGGCGCGCGTCGTCACCAGAAAGCCGACCAGGGCGGCGAGGCCGGCAGCCCCATGATTCTCGCGCGCCAGGCCGACTCCGACGCCGACGGCGAACAGCAGCCCCAGATTCGAGAATACTGCGTCTCCGGCGGCCGCCATCGCCGCCCAGCCGAGGAGGTCGGGCTGACCCAGGCGCAACAAGAGACCCGCGATCGGCAGCACGGCGATCGGCAGCATCAATGCCCGTCCCAGTTGCTGTAGTCCGGCGAAGCGCAGTTTCATTGCATATCTCCCAAGGATTCGAGCATTTCTGCGGCCTGTGCGCGCACCTCGCCGGGCGATGCCAGATCGAGGCAGCGCAGCGCGAGTTCACGGCAGTCGTTGATCCGCAGCGAACGGATCTGGCGCTTGATCGCGGGCACCGCCGCGGGTACCACCGAGAGTTCGCGCACGCCCAGACCCAGCAATAGGGGCACCGCGAGCCGATCCGCGGCCACGCCGCCGCAGACGGCAACCATCTTGCCGGCGGCGGCGCCGGCACCCGCGGCCGCCGCGACCAGCTTGAGCACCGCCGGATGCAAGGCGTCGGTGCGGCCCGCAAGCTCGGGGTGACCGCGATCCATCGCCAGAGTGTACTGCGTCAGATCGTTGCTGCCGATCGACAGAAAATCGACCTCCCGGATGAGACCGGACGCCATGAGCGCGGCGGCGGGAGTTTCTATCATCGCACCCAATTCGACTCGATCGGCGATGCCGATCTCGGCCTCGAGCTCGTCGATGACGCTGCGCACGGCGAGTATTTCCGCGGCGTCGGTGATCATCGGGATGAGCAGCCGCACGTTGCCCGCCGGCCGCACCCGCAACGCTGCGCGCAGCTGGGTGCGCATGAGATCCGGGTGCGCGAGCGCGGTGCGGACGCCGCGCAGCCCGAGGGCCGGATTGTCCTCCGCGGGCAGCGGCAGGTAGCGGAGCGGCTTGTCGCCGCCCACGTCCATCAGCCGCAGGATCAAGGGTCTTGGCCCAAGCGCCGCGGCGATGTCCTGATATGCCGCGAGTTGTTCAGCCTCCGTGGGCGCCGTCTCCCGATCGATGAACAGGAATTCGGTGCGCAGCAGCCCGCAGCCCTCGGCGCCATGGGCGACGGCCGCCGCCGCATCCGTCACATTGCCTAGGTTTGCGAATACTTCGACCCGCGTGCCGTCGAGCGCACGGCATTCGATTTGCGCTTCGGCCAGGGTCTTGGCGCGGCGCATGAGCCGGGATTCGACCGCCGCTCGCGCCTGCTCGATGGCGGGTGCGGCCGGCGCCGTCTGCAGCGTGCCGGCGTCGGCATCGACGATCACGGTGGCGCCGTCGGCGATGTCGCGGATTCCCGAACCCAAGCCGACCAGCATGGGAATGTCCATGGCGGCCGCCAGGATCGCCACGTGCGAGGTGGCGCCGCCGCCGCTCAAGCAGATGGCGACCAGGCGCGCACGGTCGAGCGCGGTCAATTCCGACGGCAGCAGATCGTCGGCGACCAGCACGGCTCGCTCGGGCAATGGGATGTTCATCGGCCGCGCTTCGCCGGCGAGCGCCAGCAGCACATGCGATTCCACGTCGAGCAAGTCATCGACCCGTTCGCGCAGGCGCGAATCCTCGAGTGCCTGGAGCGCACTGATAGACCGGCGGATCGCGCTGCGCCAGGCGAAGCCGGCGCTCTTGCCCGCGGCGATCGATTCATGCGCTGCCTCGTTCACCTGCGGATCGTCGAGGAACTCCAGGTGCGCGGCGATGATTTCGCGGCGGGTGGCCCCGCCAGTCGCGGCCACGCGTTCGAGCCGCATACGGACATTGATCCGCGCTTGTTCCAGTTCAGCGCGTTCTCTGCCTGAGTCCGCGCCATGCTCGGCGACTGCGATCTCGCGGCGCTCGATTCGAGTTGCACGGCCGACCGCGATGCCGGGAACGGCGATCACGCCGCCGAGAACGCCGGCTGCGGCGAGCGGGCGCGGCGCGGCGGTGGGTGCAGTCTTCGAGGAGTCCGGCGCGGTCCCCTCGGCGGCGCCGTGACCCGCGGCGGATTCCATGCGCAGCGCTTCCTGGATGCCGGCCACCAGGCTTGCCACGGACTGCGGGGCGTCGGCGCCGCTCGCCTGGATGGAAAGCTCGTCGCCCTGGCGGACGCCGAGCGCCATGATGGCGACCACGCTGCGTGCATTCGCGGTGCGCCCGTGGGCGCTGAGCGAGGCCTGGGCGCCGAATGCCTTGGCGCGCTGCGCCAGCAGGGCCGCCGGCCGGGCATGCAGCCCGTGGCGCAGGGTCACGATGAGAGTGTGACCGGCGGCCGCCTCTTCTTTCGGCGCGTTGGCTGCCCGGGGGGGCGTCGTCGTCGTGCGCGTCTCAACGCCCGCGATTTCGAACAGCACCTCGCCTGAGGATACCAAGCCCGGCGCGCGGCGCTGCTGCAGTCGCAGACCGTCCATGGGCGTCACCAGGATCGGCGTCATGAGACTCTTCGCGCCGCGCGCCACGACATCGAGATCGAAGCGGATCAGTTCATCGCCCGCGCGAACGCTTGCGCCCGGCCGAACGCGCGCGTCGAATCCGCGCCCGCCCAGCTGAACGGTGTCGACGCCGATGTGAACCAGCACGTCGATGCCTTGAGCGGTGCGGATCGACACAGCATGTGCGCTCGCCGGCAGGGCGACGATCTCGCCGGCGCAGGGTGCGACGAGAATTCCGGTGGTAGGGTCGATGGCAACCCCGTCGCCGAGCATGCGCCCCGCAAATACGGGGTCCGGTACTTCGTCGAGCGTGCCGCACCAGCCATCGAACGGCGCCAGGATCTGTAGGATCGACATTCGCCGCTTACTCCCCGATCTCGAGCCAGTCGATCGCCCACAAGGGATCCAGCCGCGGACGTGCGAAACGCAGACACAGGTCATGGCGGCCCGGCAGACGGGGCAGTCGCTGCGCCGCCAGGGTGGTCACGCCTCGGCCCGAGGCCGCCGGCGCGAGCGGCACGAGAGCGAGCGCCGGCGTATCGCAAGCGTCGGCATGAATCTCGAGCTCACCCTCTGCGCTGCGTGCGTCGCCGACGCGAATCTTGGCCGCATCCGCACCGAGCTCATAGTTGAACGGCAGGGGGGCGACGGCGGCAACGATGCGCGGACCACCCGACAGGTCGACGCCGCGATCGATCCAGCATGGGTTCATGATATCGACGGCCAGCGGTGCATACGCCGCGCGCGCGCCCGCAGCGTCGCCGCGATCGCCGGGTTCCAGCAGCAGCCCGATGGCATCGCTGCATAGTTCGAGATCGTGACTGTCGCGGCGAAGTGCTGCCAGGGCATCGAAGCGCTTCGTCCAAGTGCGCGAAACCTGTTCGGCCCCGGCGAAGGCCGCGGCGCGGACCTCGGTGCCGGCGGGCACGGTCAACGGCGTGCCGTAGCGCGCCGACTGCGCCGAGGGTTCGCGGCCATCGAGCGTAAAACGAATCTCGCCGGGTGCCGCGGCGCCCGCCTGATTCGAGAGGGACACGGTGTAGCTCCCGGCATTGCGCGAAATCTGCGCAGCCGGCGCAAACACGCTGTCGGCATAGTTCAAGCCGAGCGCCCGATAGCGGGCGAACATGGGCACGAGCCGTTCCAGGAAATCCGGCCAGCGGCGGCGCTGCGGCGCCGACCAGCCCACTTCGGCGACCGCGGCCGCACGCGGCAAAGCCATCCACTGGACGCGCTCTTCGGTTTGGATGTGTTCGGTCCACAGGTTCGCCTGGATCCCGAGCACATGGCGCCGTTGGCTGCCGCTGAGCGCCGCATCGTGCGGCTCGAAGCCGTACAAGTCCTCGAGCGACACCACCTTGAGCCGGCCGGGCGGCTCCGTGGGCAGTGCGCTCTGCCGGTTGTCGAAGTAGAGCATCGGCCACGGCGCCAGTATGGTGTCGTTGCCGGCCAGCGCCGCGCTGTGCGCTCCGGAAACTCCATGCCACGACATCACGATGGCACTCTTATCGAGCCCCGGTTGAAGAATCTCGTCCCACCCTATGATTCGGCGGCCGTGAGCCGCGACGTAGCGGCCGATTCTCTGAGTGAAGTATGCCTGCAGCGCCTCGGAATCGCGGATGCCGAGCTCCCGAGCGCGCGCTTGTACCTCCGGCGAGGCATTCCACTCGTCCTTGACCGCCTCATCGCCGCCGATGTGAATGGTGGGGCTGGGGAAGAGCTCGATGACTTCTGCGAGGACATCTTCGAGAAAACCGAAGGTAGGAGGTTCCAAATTGAAGAGGTGGGTGTGTACACCCCAGCTGGCGGAGACGCGCAGCGCTCCATCGCGCGCGGCTCCCACGGAGGGGTACGCGGCGACTGCCGCCGTCGCATGGCCCGGCATTTCTATTTCCGGGACGATTTGCACGTGGCGGGTCGCGGCGAAACGCACGATGTCGCGCACCTCGGTTTGGGTGTAGAAGCCGCCGTAGCGCGTACCGTCCGGGTCGATTCGCCAGGCGCCCACGGAGGTCAGGCGCGGATACTTGCGGATCTCGAGCCGCCAGCCCTGATCGTCGGTCAAATGCCAGTGCAGCACGTTGAGCTTGTGCCACGCCATCCAGTCGATCATGGACCGAATGAAGGCGGGAGACTGAAAATGCCGCGCGGAGTCGAGCATCAGGCCCCGCCACGCGTAAGCCGGCGCATCGCGGATGGTCTGCGCGGCGATCTGACCTGTATTGACCCCCGGCGGCAGGAGTTGCCAGAGAGTGACGGCGCCGTAGAACAGTCCCGCCGCCGAACTAGCGGACACCGTGATCCGGTGCGGTGTGATCTCGAGCTCGTAGCCTTCAGGGCCGAAACCGCGCTGGTGCCGAAATGCAATCGTATTGGTGTTCGCGGCGTCGATACTCGCAGCACCAGAGCGGATCGGCAATTGGCCGGCGGAGATCGGCAGCGTGAGTCCATTGGTCCGCGTCCACAGCTCGACCAGATAGCGAGCCGCGCCGTCGGCATCGCGATCGCCTCGCGGCACGCTTAGGCGCGCGGTTGAATCGACACTGAATGAGCCGGGGCCCGAGACGACCTCAGCAGGGAGCGGAATGACGCCGCTCCTGGCCGCCGCGGGTGATGCGAGGGTCACCGCAAGGGCGACGGCTTGCGCCGCCGCCCTTCGTGTCCGCACGATTCTCGAACAATTCCGCACGTGTCGCACTTTATCCGATTGCCACGTGCGGTGGCCGACCCCTTACAGCTTGAAGCGGAAGTTCAGGTAGTACTGCGAGCCGTTCTTGTAGAAGGCCCGAGGCTGAGACTGATTCAAGCCATAGTACTTGAGGGTGGGATTGTTCAAGTTCATGCCGTCGAGCGTGATCGAGAAGTGCTCGTTCATGGTGTAGCCCAGCGACGCGGACAGGGTTCCGATGGAATCCTGAGTGAACGCCGAGCTTCGGTCGAGACCGCTGTAGAACGCCGAGCGGTAGGTGTACGACACCCGGGCATTGAACATCGTGTTCTCGAAGTAGGCGCTGGCGTTGTAGGTGTTCTTCGACGTCCCCACCAGGCGCTTGTCGCCGCCGGGCGCCACCATCGAGGTCTGCTTGCCGTCGGCGTAGGTGTAGTTTCCTTGGAAGCCGATGTTGTCAGTGAACGCCTGTTGATACGCGAACTCCACGCCATCGACTCGGCCTTTGGCGTTGACGGGCACCGTCAAGTTATAGGGCACCAAGGAGCCGTTCGGGAATTGCGAGCTGTAGGTAGTATAGGATTTGAGCTCGGAACCGTAGGCCACGTAGTTGCGCAAATCCATGTAGAAAGCAGTTGCCGACAGCAGCGAGCGCTTCGCGAAATACCACTCGAGGCCCGCATCGAAGTTGGTCGAGCGAATCGGTTTCAAGTCAGGGTTGCCGCCCGAACCGCTGCCGATTCCGCCTACCGCTCCCGGCGGTGAGAGATTGGTGAATCCCGCGAGCGCCGAGTAGTCCGCACGCGTCATGGTCTCCGAGGCGGCGAAGCGCGCCACCAAATCCTGATTCAGATCGAGCTTCAAATTCGCGCTCGGCAGGACGTCGTTGTAGTTGTGCTCCCTCTCGATGCCGGCAAACGGCCCGAACGCCGACGTCAATATGGCGCCGGGAGTGGTTTTATCCACCTGCGTGTAGCTGATGGCGTCTTCCTGAGTGTGCACGTAGCGAACCCCCACGTTCGCCGCCCAGTTGTCGCCCTT
>WNFS01018409.1_pt1 | contig 12815 bp, 24 predicted proteins | sample 5400141 | NCBI WGS metagenome assembly WNFS01 (sample SAMN13153358, study PRJNA577476) | soil metagenome | isolation source: 60 cm saprolite under Madrone tree | place: USA:California | collected 2016-06-14
ATTTGATGTAGAGGCCGTCGGCGTTCGAGGAGTCGATCCCGACGCGATAGAGCACGGTGCCATAGGCGAAGGCGCCATTTGCGTGCAAAGCAAAGCCGAAATTGGGCTTCGGAAATCGCGTGAACAGGCCGTCCGCCAGTTGCAGCGTGGCCAGCGGGCATTACGGAACGAAAAGTCCGTGTAGGGGTTACGCTTGGTTAGCGGTAGAATTTTGCCCCGAGCATGCCAAAGAAAACTGCAGTACCCAGCGCCTGACGCATTTCGGCTCCTGCTCCCGTCGCCAACACCAACGGCAGCATGCCGAAAATGAACGCGAATGACGTCATCATCATTGCATTGACCACCGCCCGCAGCGACGCGGGCCTCTCTTTGTCCGCCGCCCGGTCGGCCGCCCTATTCACGCCACCTGGGAGGCACACATTAGGGGCGCTCATTCCTCTCCCTGAGGGTGAGCAGCTACCCTTGACTGGCCCGCGCTGCCAGAAGCCAGCGTGGGCTTTTCTTGCCAGGTAGCCAGCGTTCGGGTTGTGGAATTATTCTGCTCGGAGCGCTGGAATAGAATCGCCGACGGTTTCGGTTCGTGCGCAGACAACTTTGACTCGATCGTCGCTACCGAGTCCCCGTCCTCTAATCGTGGTTTCGGTGAGGTAGGCTCGTCCGTACATAAAGCATGTGGCGGGACTTCTAAACCTCACAGGCATGCGCATCACGGCCGCTGCATTGTCGCGGGTGCAATCGCGAATATCCGGCGTTGCTGCCGTCGAGCAGATCAGGACGAGAGCCGTCAGCATCGTTGGGTGCCAAGTGTAGTGAGAAACCCGCGCGAGACCAGAAACGCTCCTAGCGCCCAAACGTTCCGTCGAGCATTGAACCAAGCAAAGGGCCAGGGCGTGATGCGAACAGTTGCAGTGGACAGCCGCAGATGGCGTCGACGCACCTAGGAGCGCCCACCTTGGATCAATCGGAACGTGAGCCGATGAAGGTCGACGTTGCGCTCCCCTGGGTTGACGAGAGAGCGGAACGACGGTGTAGGGATGGACCACAGCTGTCGTCCGCCAACGCACTTGCGAACGAAAGTAAATTCATCAAGGCGACGCTGGACACGATGTCGCTCGGAGATGAGCGCCCGTCGCATTTGTGACCACGCCCAAGGATGTTCAAAATATCCGACTCGGCATTCGTCGAGGTGGTCGTTAATGGCGGCAAGCCTGGACCGCAAAGTCGCAATTTCAGCATCGACCTTTTGCAGGTCAACTTTCATGAGCGTCGCTCCCGCGGCTCCGTTTGCATTTGGGCTGCCGAAGACGTGCTTCAGCTCCAGGAAAAGCAATTGGCCCTGGCAAGCTTTACCAGGGCCAATGCTGAACCAATGCCCGCCGGAGGGGCGTGGGGAAGGCGGGTATCGATCAGCGGGATAAAGGCCACAAGCCTAGGTAACCGTCGGTGCGACACGCGACATTGCGGGAGATAATCTGGGACTGCGGCGCGCTTGCAAGATGCTGCCCGTCCCAATATCGCCTTAGCGCTTCGGGGTCTTATGGGTCTGCGATCGCGCTGGCCGGCACCGCGGTGTGGTTTTCGATCCGCGGCATGGTCGTACTGTTTCCGGGGGCGCCGATGTCCGTGGTCGCCATGGCGATCGCGATGGAGGGCTCCAAGCTTTACTCCGACTGGATTGAGGCAAGAACTCCGAGCTTTGTTGCCAGCGTAGTGTTCTACCTCAACATGGAGCTTCCGGACCTTTTAATCGACGATTTGTTCGCCGCCACAGAGGACAAAGACGAAGGCGAGGTGGCGTCGTGAAGTCCGATAAGCCGAAGCACGTCGCAGACCGACAGACACGCCCAATGAGGACGACGATTGGGACTTCGATATGCCCAACCCCCACGAACTGCCCGCCGTTGTTCAAACGCCGGCCATCTTGCAGCTGAGTTGATTGCACCCAGGTCCGGAGGATATCGCAATGCGATTGATACAAGCCGATGATTACAACGATGTCGTTGACATCTTCATATCAGGCGCTGCGGCCGTTGACGAAATTGCTCCTGGCGTTGTGCGGGTGACCTATTTCGTGGAAAAGGTGGAAATCGACGGCGACGCTCGATCACGACGCCGTAAGATCGTGGATTCACAGATTTGGTCAGTACCGCAGCTCGCCGATACTCTGCTGGTGATGCAGAAGGCCCTCAAGGAAATGCGGGCCATGCGCGGGCAGCCGAAGCTTGTGCAGGCCCGCGGGGATGCATTGAGCGATACCGGCCTTGCTGCGCCGTCATTGCGGTGGCGGCGCAGCAGGACTATTGCGTCCCTTATCTCATTTCAGCTATTCGCTGGATGTTTTTTTGCTTTTGATCTTTTGTAATATTGAGAACCGCCCTGGAAATCGCGGCTCGCACCGTGTGGCGTAGTCTTGATGTCCGGCGTGTAGGGTCCGCGTTCTACGGACTGGCTTTGTTGGTCGGACTGGCTTTTTTTGGACGCTGCAAACGATGCAGTGGGGGCAGCAAGGAAAGCCACAAGTGCAACCGCGACGGCTGTGCTGATCTTCGTCACCATGGTCGTTCTCCCTTTAAGGGCTTGGCGTAAGATTGCCCCGCAGCACACGCTGTAATGTGCAGCACATGAACACCTCATGAATGAAAATTCCCAACGAGTTTGTCCGAAACGCCGATATTGCTTGCCGATCGTCCGAAAAGATGGCCGCGAGTTTACGGAGCCGCCACGCCTAGCAAGCCCGCCCAGGGGCAGAGCAGCCAGCGGCCACTAACCCTACCGGCCAGCTCGGAATAGCGTGGGTAAAGGGCTAGTGGTGATAGGCTTGTCCTGGAGCCCGCGGTGAGCGCGCTCATTCCGCCCGCTTAGCAAACCAGGTAGTATGAAAGGCAAAGCAAAAACGACAACAGGGAGGAGACTATGACGCGCGCGCCGATCATCGTGCTTCTTGTCATTGCCGCTGCATTGCTGGGCGAAACACAAGTCAGCAAAGCGCAATCAGCGTATTCGTATCCATGGTGTGCGATCTACCCGGGTGACAGTAACGGCCCGGGTGGTGCCATGTCCTGCTATTACACGAGTTGGGAGCAGTGCAGGACAACAATGCTCGGCATCGGCGGAAACTGCGTCGAGAGCCCATACTATCACGCACAATCGACACCGCTGCCGAACCGTTCATTGGTAAAGCCACGCCATCACCGGCACGCCAGAACGGTCGGAGGGAAAGAGTAGGGTGGCCCGCGCCCCTTGTCGCGAGCTTTTTTCCGAGCAGCCAAAGCAGCGGCGCGGGGGAACGCCGCGGTTCGATGAATCCACCGGGGCGGCTCGGCAGTTGCAGCATTACGGATTAAAATGGTTCCCGGACTTCTTGAACCGGAAGTCCTTTCAAGCGCGCTTTGTCGTGCATTTCTAGAATTGACGGCATGCCCGTAGAAACGTGATCCGCGGATTTTGCGTCGAATCCCGTCTTCAACCAGAACGTTGTTCCAGCTGCGGCGGCGGAAATAGCGAAAGCGATGATGCCAGCTTTGAACATGGAAGCCTCCGACAGCGTCACACGGTTGGGGCCGATTTAGATTTGCCGCATGCCGCATCGGCCTCGCGCCACGTCCTGATGTTGGTACGTGGCGCTGCCCGATAGGTTCACATCAGATGCTTTCAATTTAATGGAGGTAATTTCGATTGCGCATGACCGCGGTCGCACCTACGCAGGTATCGGTCATCGGCTCTCACACGAATCCATGTTTCCGATGGCCGTTAATTCGGTCCACTCAGCGGCAATCAAGGGGCGGCCTTGGTGGAAGGCGGTAATCACGGGCGTTTCGCTGAAAGCACGAGCGTGCCCTTGCGGGAGCGGCCTACTTCCTCACCTCAGTTCGAGACACCCAACGGCGCCACGGTGACCCCACGGGTGCCGCCGTGTTCGATGAAATGCTGCACAGCGCCTGAGGCTTTGGCCTCCTCGATGAACTCGTTGACGTACGCAAGCCTATCCGCGTTGCCTTTCGGCACGACCATGCGATTGATGTTTGCGCCGTAGCGGTCCGCAAGCACGCGCGCACCGGCTAGCTTCTCCGAGAAGTCGAGCAGAAGGAGGCGGGTCGAGGCCATAACGTCCGCCTTTCCTTGGCGAATCAGTGCGAATGTTTCCTCGGGCGTTTCGGCGAAAAAGAATTCGGCCCGTTTCACTTGGCGCACGAACTCGTTGGTAGAGGCATGGTTGCGTATGGCCGCAATCCGAACCCCGGGCCGGTCGGCATCAGCGACCTTCGTTATCGCGGAACCCGCGGGCACCATCAACGTGTAGTCGAATTGGAAGACCGGATTCGAGAAGTCTCCGATCTCGGCGGCGCGTGTGTCGAGCGGCAAAAACAACTGGTCGCAGGAGCCGGCCTTCAGGCACGCGATGGCTTCCGGCGGGGTCGCATGCTCCACGATTGCGAGCGGAACGCCGACACGCGTCGCATACGCGCGTGCCGTCTCGATCCACACGGTTGTTCTTAGGCCGTCTGGGCCCTTGATGTATTGCGGAAGAAACAGCCCGACCCGCAGCTTCCCGGCGCGAACGAGGTCCGCAACGCGCGGGTCGGTCGTTTGCGCCTCGCCGGTCGCCACTGCCCATGGAGCGAACGCAAGCAATCCGCACCGGCCGGTCGCCGGCACTCGAAATTACCGTTTCATGACTTCAGTAAATGGGGAGAAGGCCCCGCACTCGCTGGCGAGGATCGATCTGCTGGGCCATTGACGGAGTTTGCCGTCCTCGAAGTAAAAGACAAAATAGATCTTGTTCTCTTGGCCAAAGATGTTCCTCCCGTCGAAGGACACACAAACAACCGGAACGGTAGTGCTGGTCAAACGGCCCCAGATCCCGTCGGGTTTGTTGTACGGCTTTGCAATCATTGGATTGCCGTGGTGGTTGAGACTGAGTGTCAGCACGTATCGTGCGATCAACTCCCGATAATTGGGGGGAATCGCGTCAGATCCCGCTTGCGCGAGGACCTCACCGATAGAGCCTTCATGCGAGTATTTCGTTGCGCACGCCGCGAGCATCATCGCGACGGCGCCTAGCACCAGCAATCGACGCATGTTCCCCCCACCCTTCGGCCAAAGCATTCTTGCGTGAACTCCAATGGTGGTCAACGTCCGAAGACCGGTGACCGCCCTGCCAAGCGAATCGCTGTCGGCCTGGTGTAGAAGACCGCCATGAGCACGAACATCATCAAGCCACCGAAGCGGATGCGTCTCGCTCAGGACGCGAAGCTCATCCCGGTCGAGCGGGTCGAGGCGTGGCATAGCCTGGCAATCCAGACACCACATCTGACCGAAATGGACCGGAAGGTGCTGGACACGATCGCAGGCTGGTATCAGCGGCTCTACGTCGAGCAGTTCGCCGGCTCGCTTTCGTACGAGCGGATGGCGAACAAGATCGGCGCCGACCCGCGCGACGTTCGGTTTGCGGTCGGCCATTTGATCGAGTTTGGCCTGATCGGCGTCGAGCGCGGTAGCGGTGCGAGGGCTAACCACTATCTGCCTGCCTTACCGCGGTCGGTGGCAGCGCGGCTCGCCGGGGCCGTTGTCGATGAAGCGGTGCCGCCATTTTAATGAGGGGGATCACCATGACCGCCATCGGCAAGGGTTTCGTCGCCGTGTTGAGCACCGACCAGCGCTGGCCCATCGAGCGCAAGCCGGCTACGTCACGGGGGCAGGCATTTGCGAAGGCCCGCCTCTTGCTCGACGCCGCCGAACGCAGGCAATGGCATCAGGGCGAGACCGTGTCGGTCACCGTCGCGCAAGCGGAGGATTGAGTTACTTCGGCGCTGACTGACTCTGACCCGTCTCTGGCGTCGCAGCGTTTGTGTCGTGGTGCATGAGCACGTTGATGCCCATGGCTGCGAGGATAACAAGCACAACAGCAACGCTGGCAATCCACATCATGCGCATTTCGCGCTTGTCGTTATTTTGGTCCGTCATAGCATGCACCTCTGTCTTTGGTGGCGACAGAATCGCCGAAAAGCGGGCGGGCGTGAACTGTGACAATTACAGGTGCATGCAGCCCTGCGTATAAGGCACCCCGGTCCCACTCCGGATAGGCTGCGCCGCGGCGGCGGCGACTTCTTTGACGTTGACGTCCTTTCCCTCCTCGGCGAGCTTATCGACCGCTTTATTGATGGCGTCTTTCGGCGTGCTGCCGAGCTTCTTGAGGCGCTTGCCCCTCGTTTTCGAACCAACACTCTCTTTTAACGTGGGCTTCTCAGAAGCCCGCGTTACTTTTCCGCCCGGACCAGCGCGCTTCGTTCCCTTCTCAGCCGCCCCCTTCGCAGGCGGCAGCTTCGCAAGCTCGACCCCAATTCGGTGGTTGGCAAGGACGATAACTTTGCCAGCCTCGACGGAGACAACATAAATGTCTGCGTAGAGCTTCTTCAACGTCTCAGCTTTGCGCGCTCATAGGTAGGAGCGGGAGACGCCTCGGGCAGGCGACCGATGCTATCAGCAATGCTGACAGCATCTTTTTCATCTGTGGCGAGGCGGCATGCAACCATGGGTGCGTTCCCAATCCCAACCGCCCTACACACGTCGGTCAGCACCCACCACGGCCTAAGACCGCTGAGGCGGAAGTGATCGCGATCGAAGAGTGGATGGCACGCCGGACGAGGGTCACCGTAGGGCGGGACTGGATGCAGCGTAACCGCCAGGAGGACTGATCAATGCTGAAGCTCGCTGAGATCGACGTTTATGAGCTCGTGGACGCGCTCGGAATGGAGCGTACCGCGTTGGTCAATGCCGCAAAGGAAGAAGGGCGGCGGTCCACAGACGCAGAGCGCGTGACGACCTGCGCGCTCCGGGCGCTTGAGCGTGCTTTGAAGGCTGCTGCTGACAAGGGCCAGGCCAGGGATGATTGGACGGTACGGACATTAGGGGGACCATGGGCAAGTTCGTGACCACGTTGTCGAGCTCGGTTCGTGGCGATCTCGATATGCGCCATGCACCGATGGCGAGCTCTTTCCCCATGATCAAGGTGCCTAGTAGTCGGTGCGCGGAGAGCGATAAACTCTTCCGTCTTTCATCGTTTCGGTAACTTCCGAAATGGTCGGGCAACTACCATCATGACCCCGACGTCCGGCTTACCGCTGCGAGGCGCGCGCCCGCTTTGCCTGCCGGTCGCGCCCTACCCTTGGCGCAATTTTCACCAAGGGTTTTCTTTTTTCCTCGACCACCTTCTTTGCCGCGTTCACCAGCAGCTATCTGCCGTTCCTTCGCTGCGGCCTTCTCGATCGGCTCCCAAGTGTCCCGACCCCGCGGCCCGGTGTCGTCGAAACGGCGATTGAACCTGTGCAGCTTCTTTGGCCACTAACCAGCCAAGGGCGGCCCTTCGCCAAATTGCGACGAACCGGAACTGGCACGGAATTTGAGCCATCACCCGGAGGCGACAAATGAGAAAGGCCGAGGACGGGGTGACGTACCCTGCGTGGCCGGTCGGAGCGTTGCATGTGGTTCCGGCGAAGGAGTTCGCGCTACGAATACGCTTCCAACCGATCGTCCTGGATATACCGGGTCAGCCGCAGTCCGACCGCAGCCCGCAGGCCAACGAGGCTGTCGCAAGGTTCCTGAAGAAGGACGACGATGTCAGAGGGTTCTACGGATTCTCGGGAGGCGGCTACAACGTGCGTTGGATTCTCGAACGCCTGGCAGCCGAGAATCCTGAAACCCTCGACCGCATTGATGCGGTCGTTGTCTTCGGTGCACCAAAGCTGGGTCCGCGAAAATGCCATAGTGATACAATTAACGCCGACCTGAAAAAGCGGAAATTGCCTCAGATCGCCAACTGGACCCTGACGTACCGGGACAATCCACCCCCCCGCCATCCGGGCCTCCCGAAAGGCTACATGGGAGATACACATATGTTCGGGCCCGAGTGCCTGCTGCTGGAGACGCCGGCGGGCCGATACCGGGACGTGCCTCTGAATGTCGAGGATGACTAGCGACGCGATACTGCCTGGAACCACTCCCGTAAATTCCATATCTTTGGCGATTTTTGGTTAATCGACGACCGGTTGTGCTGTCACGCCGGCGCTGCGATTTCAAACATAGCGATTTGCTATCTTTGGGTTTCATTGGGCTTCACCAACGTGTCATGTCCGCGCCTCGCTCTCCGGCGAAGGCTTCCCCACCCTACTCCGCCGCGACAGCCTCGGCGCTGCCGTTGTACGGCAACCGCGAAATGGTGGAGTGGCTGACGTTGTAGGTCTTGGCTATCTCGGTCACCGGTTCGCCGGCGTCTCGTCGCCGTAAGGCCTCCTCGATCTGAAACGCGCTCAGCTTGGGCTTCCGGCCGAAGCGCTTGCCGTTCGCCATGGCGCGCCGCCGGCCATCGTCGGTTCGCGCCTTGATGAGATCGCGTTCGAACTCGGCCAGGCCGCCCAGGATCGTCAGCATGAGCCGGCCGTGGGGCGTTGTGGTGTCGGCCCAACTATCGGCGAGCGACTTGAATGTGGCGCCGGCGTTGCCGATGGCATGGAGGATGTTGAGGAGATCGCGGGTGCTGCGCGCCAGGCGATCGAGGCGAGTGACGATCACGGTGTCGCCCTCGCCGAGCGCCTTGAGCAGCTTTGCAAGCTGGGCGCGATCCGATCGGGCGCCGCTGATCTTCTCGGCGTAGACGCGCTCGACCCCGGCCGCCTTCAGAGCGGCCTGTTGCGCATCGAGGGTTTGGCCGTCGGTCGAAACCCTTGCGTAACCCACGATCATTTCGCACCTCATATTTGCACAGAAATTCGCTTGCGGTTTCAGGTCTCGTCGTGTTGAGCATGACTTGGCATTTTTGCACAGATATCGGCGCGATATCGAAAACTGCAACGTTGAGTTTCGACCGGTGCGAAATATTTTCTGTGCCTTTTAGCTCGGATCGCTTCTCGATCGGCCGGCAAACATCTACTTGTTGGACGTGCAGCACGGCGCGGTGATGTTATGCGCGGGGGAATACGAGAGCGGTTGCCGGACCGTCGGGGCCGGATCAAGCACGGCTGGCACCCTGATTGGATCCTAGTGCCGTTTCCGGGGATGACCTTCTGGGAGGGGACGCAATGACCGACACCACCGCCGGCGAGACGCCTGCAGAGCCTGCGCCGCCCAACCTTGCTGAAATTTCGGCAAGGTCGGCGCCGGAAGCGACCGCCGAGCTCGAGGCTGCAGCACCGCAGGCATCGGAAGCCGTTGCATCTGCCGATCCCTCTGCCGAGCGCGCCCTGCCGAATGTCGAGCACCTTGGCGTTCTCAGGCGAGCCGTGCTTGACGCGCTGCTCGATGCTGATGAGCCGCTGAGCGTCTCGCGGATCCTCGCGGAAATGCCCCCGGGCACCACCCGCGGCAGCGCCGAGAGTGCCGTCCGGCGCGAATGGGAGGCCGGCCGCATCGAGCGGGTCGCGCCTGGCGTCTACGGGCTTGCGCCACCGAAGCCGCCCGAACCGCCCAAGCCGACGCCACAGCCTCCGCCTACGCCTACCGAAGAGGCGATCTGGTTCGAGGCCCTCGAACGCTGGGTTGTCGACCGCTCGAGTTGGGATGTCGAGAAGTTTGGCCCGCCGCCGGATGCGCCCAACAACAACATCCAGCCCGCCGTCAAGCTGAGGTTCAACGACCGGCTGCGGAAGCGCGAGGAACGCCGCCGGGAGGCCGAGGCCGCCGCTGCTCGACAAGGCGCCGCCGATGCTGAACTGCGCGATCGTCTAATTGCCGCCACTGGCGGCAATATCGTCCGCAGTTCCGCCGTCGATGACGTCGCCCCAATCAAGCTCGCGCTGCAAGTGGTTCCGCTTGAGCGCATCCTGTCTGCGATCAGGTCCAAGACCGACCGGAAGCTCTACCCCAAGAACGAGCCCGCAGCGTCATGGGGCGAGCCGCGGCTGCTCAAGGCGATCGCGGAGAGTTACTGCGCGGCGGTCATTGTCCCCAGCCTGGTGAAGGCTTGGGGCGAGGCGGGGAAGGCGCCGGCAACAACGACGCGTGCGAGCTCGCCGCCAGCCGGCGATATGCCAGATGACAATATCGATCGCAGCCACCACGACCACGAACACGCCCCGCCAGGGCCGCATAGCCTGTCCAAGTCACCCATGGATGAGGATGCCGATGCTGTGCCTTCTGTCGTCCCGGATGTGCCGGCGAACGCCGCTGATGCGTCCGAGGCGCCGACCGCTGTCTCTGTGCCGCCCGTGTAGCGAAGGGGCCGCCGGAAGCGACAGCCGCGGCGCCTGCTGCTCCAGCTGCCGTCGGCCGCGAACAAATCCTGGCCGCCTTCACCCGATCCCGGGTGCCGCCCCAGCCAACGCCTGCTCCGCCGGCGACGTCACAACCTCGATCGTCGCACGCGCCGAATGCAACGATCCGGCGCCAGGCCGAACCCACTGAACGTGAGATCAGCCCGGAAGCTTGGGACGACTATGTGGCGGGCTTTCGCGTCGGCAACGAGAAGCACCTTGGCGTGCAGATCGGCACAGTCGTAGAGCAGCACGCCACGATTTTGGAACCTGCTGAGCAACCGGGCGTCAGTTTCACCGAACCGAACGGCCCGCTCTGAGGCATCGACCACGAGTACGTCACCCCTTCGCAGGCCAATGAGGTCCTGAGTCACGTAGGCGATCGCCGCTTTCCGTTGCCGCGCTTTCCGAGCGGCTGTGCGAATATGCGGCTCATGACTCTTTGTATGTCCCCGTCTCATCGACTTGTTTCTGCGCGTCCGATCGCGGCCCTACAGCCGCGCTATCGTAGTATGCGCCACGCCCCATGTGCGGGCGATGTCCGTCAAGGAGTCGGCCCGTTGACGCCGCTCGATAGCCTCTTGCCGCTGGTGCGCCGGCGCTCGCGGCCTTGCAAGAGGGCGACACGCTTACTCCGGCGCGTTTCTTGACTTCGGCAAGCCTTGGCGGCAAACATGCTTATCCTTTTGCTTGAAAAGCGTAGACCGCCATCGCAAGCGACTTGTCGCGAATATCTTTCACCTCGTTGTTTGCAACGTAAGCAGATCATTGCGCAAGGCATGACAAGCCAAGACCCGCGGGGCGGCCGCAAGCACGGCCGAGGTCAGCCGACCAAGTTCCGGGAGGAATACGTCGAACGGGTTCGCTCGCTCTGTGAGGCCGGTGTCCGCGATGAGGAGATAGCGGCCCACCTTGGTGTGAGTAGCCGAAGTTTGCAGCGGTGGCAGGACCGGTGGCCGCAGTTCTTCGAGGCGCGCGAACTAAAGCATCAGCCTCCATTGCGCCGGGTCCGGAAGCCTCAGCGGCCACGCTGAGGCAGTGGATCTGGGCGCCCTAACCGAGTTGACCCGAGACTCCTGCCCCTTGGGGCAAGAGCAATGGGGCCAAGGGCTAAGGAGCCGGGGGCGCGCGGGCTGGTGGCAACGCGCGCCGGCTCCAACGCCGAACCTTAGTCGGGTTCCCAACAGCTCCATGCACTCATCTGACAAGAGCCTCGTCGCACTGCATCAAATTCAGTGTCTGATCCTGGACACGGCGGCGTCCGCGCACGATTTACAGTCCGAAATGCCAGCCACTTACGGGAGCCTGATCAAATGCCGTGGACTCCGAATGATGCCGAAAGGCACACGCACAAGGCCGCGACGCCCGCGCTGAAAGAGCTCTGGGCGAAAGTCGCCAACGAAGCCTTGGAACGAACCGGCGACGAAGGCCGCGCTATCCGGGAAGCGAACGCGGTGGTCGCGCGGCAAGCCGAACACAGCTACTAGTAGTTCGACACAGTGATTTTGACTGGTTGACCTTGGATCAAGGTGGGAAACCGGTCACAACCCTTTAGCCGATTCAAGGAGTCAAAATCCCTGTGCAGGGGTACTAGCGGAGCGAATCTAGCAGCTTGGTGCCCACGTCTCACGGCTGCGATGATCCGACTGGGTGCTCTTGCGTTCGCCTCTCTCAACAATGCCTGCCGGGATCATGCCCCGACGTTTCCGCAACGTTCACCACCATCGCTTTTGACGACAGCAGCTTGCGGTGGCTTGAGATCAGCACCTGATTGCCGAACTCGAAGGGCCTTCCTTCATCTCTCGTACAGTTACGCATCGCCGTGTGGACCGGCGTTACTCGTGACACAAGGCCAATTGCAGAAGTTACTGCAGTGCTCGGAGTAACGATGCAATGCATCGTGTTAAGCTTCATTGCCTTTGCGGAGAAGTGCAATTCACTTCACACTTGGAAGGTTTTCCTCGAATAATAATCAACCTGAGCCTGTGCCGCGCAGCTCAGTTTTTGGAGGGAGGACATGAGAAGTCTTTATCTCGCCGTAGCCGTCGCTGTCGTTCTCGGAAACGTCGAGAGCTTAAGCGCTCAGGCTTATCCGTCGCGATCTATCAGCATGAACGTGCCGTTCGCGGCCGGCGGACCGACGGACACGATCACGCGCATCGTGGCCCAGCGCATGTCAACGCTGCTCCGCCAGAGCATCATCATTGAGAACATCAGCCGGGGCGGACGGCACGATCGGAGTCGGCCGCGTCGCGCGCGCCGCGCCCGACGGCTATACGCTGAGTGTCGGCCAGTGGTCGACTCATGTCTTGAACGGCGCGGCCTACGCCCTGCCCTACGACCTGTTGAAGGATTTCGAACCGGTTGCGCTGCTTGCCACCAACCCGCTGGTCATCGTCACCAACAATGCCGTCCCGGCCAAGGACCTGAAGGAATTGATCGCCTGGGTTAAAGCGAACCAGAACAAGATGGCGGCGGGCGTGGGCTCCATGGCGCATCGGGTCAGCGCCGTCTATTTCCAGAACGTCACCGGCACCCGCTTCACGCTCGTGCCCTATCGCGGCGGGGCCC